>Ga0315331_10001670_pt1 | contig 16700 bp, 13 predicted proteins | sample M160m34915metaG_FD_203456 | JGI IMG/M metagenome (GOLD analysis project Ga0315331, IMG submission 203456) | Ammonia-oxidizing marine archaeal communities from Monterey Bay, California, United States - M1 60m 34915 | ecosystem: Environmental > Aquatic > Marine > Intertidal zone | place: USA...
GGTCAGGAAGTTTCCGCACCGACTTGAGTCCGGGGAATGGCATACTCTGGTTGTCTGTGTCAGCGGTGACACACTGAGTGTTTCCATTGACGGCGGACACGTTGGTTCTTTTTCGTCCGCAGGGATCGCGCACCCCACGAAACGAACGCTTCGATTATCAGTGCCGAAGAACGCCGTTGTCGATGATGTGAAAATTTTCTCGCTGACGGCTTCGGCCGAGGCAGATTAGAGTCGTTTGCTTTTACATATTGTCGTGGACGCTACCGGCTTGTGGAAGTCGCAAAGCTGCTGTTGAAAAGCGTTGTTCGCGGATACAAGTCAGCATGAAACAATGTCGCCCGATCCAGACAGCCCGATATGCAGGTATGGTCGGTAATCTGGTTGTTTTGTTTCTGATTATCTGTTGTCTTTCAGGATTGCTCACGCTCAGTTGGCTGAACTCCCGGAAACGTCTCCAGACCAGCAGTGCGTCTTCTTCAATTCGAAGCATTGGCTGGCTGGCTTTGGTGACCTTCGACAGCATGGGGCGAATGTGGCGAATTCGTTTCAGTAAGTCAGCCACTTTTGGACACGTGTTACCCGAACAACGACTGATGACTGCAGCGTTCGTAAACTGAATTCTGCGTTCAAAATGCGGGCAACGGGATAGAGCGGTCGTGTGACGCTTCGAGTCTTCAAGCAGCCTGCTGTCATCGACGCCCCTGAAGTGTTAGAGTTTGCCGGATCACTCGCATTGAACGCGGAACTCGCGAACAGTGTTGCCCCGGTAACTGCTGCAACTGACTGCAAGAGAGACACACACAATGTCACAATACGCGAACTACGCTCTCGATTCGGATAGCTACGACACAACCAGAATTCCGGTTGGCCTCGATACGATTCTGGCCTGTCTTGCTCGGACAGCAACTCCACTCAGCCAACAGGTGCTTTTGGAGGCCGGCTGCGGGACAGGAAACTACCTGCATGCACTGCATCCCCACGTCGGTAGTCTTTCCGGCATCGACTTCAGCGAAGGCATGCTGACACAAGCTCGCCGGAAGCTCGACGAACAGGTTGGTCTCACCTGCGGCAGCATTCTCGATATGGCGTTCGAAGACGAGAGTTTTGATGGTATTACGTGTAATCAGGTGATTCATCACCTTGAAGAAGGGCCGAGTGCGGCCGATGATCCTTCTGCGTGGGAGCCGAGTCAGTTTCCAAACATGACTCAGTTTACCCGAGAAGCATGGCGAGTGCTGAAGCCGGGAGGAGCGTTCGTGATCAATGCCACGACACACGACCAGTTCCGTGACGGCTATTGGTGGGCTGCATTGATTCCGACAGCTGTGTCACGGCTGGTTTGCAGAATGCCTGACTTTGACCAACTGCAACAGATTCTCAGAGAAGCCGGATTTGAAATCGAGTCCGTTGAGCCGGAACTGCATGGAATACTCCAGGGGTCGTCATATCTCGATCCTGAAGGCCCACTCAAGGAAGCCTGGCGTGCTGGTGATTCGACATGGTCATTAGTCACGGAAACCGAACTTGCAGATGCTCAACATCGAGTCGAACAGATGAATTCTGAGGGGACGATTCAGGCCTGGCTTGACGAGCGAGAGCAGTATCGCTCGAAAATCGGACAGACGACGTTCATATGTGCACGCAAATAGACTCTGTTTTCTTTCGCGGTGACGGTTCAGGGAAAGCAGCGTGTGAGCAATGTTAGATCGAGAACGTTTTCTAACTCGATGGCTCACCCGAGCCCCGGACTGGCAGTTCGCTGCATACACCGTAGGGGCATCGTTCTCGACCTATTTCTGTATGTACGCATTTCGCAAGCCGTTTGCGGCCGCGACATACGATGGCTTTGAGACGTTTGTCGGACTGGATCTGAAGACGGCGCTCGCAATCAGCCAGGTCATTGGGTACACGCTGTCCAAAGTGATTGGAATAAAAGTCTGCTCTGAGCTGGACAGAGCCCATCGGGCGTTCGCCCTGCTGGTGCTGATCATTTGGGCGCAGATAGCGCTGGTTGTTTTCGCGGTCGTTCCGGCGCACTGGAAAGTGGCTGCAATCCTGTTGAACGGTCTTCCGTTGGGAATGATCTGGGGACTTGTGGTGCGTTACCTGGAGGGAAGAAGACTCTCGGAGCTGGTGCTGGCCGGTCTGAGTTGTTCCTACATCATTGCGAGCGGTGTCGTCAAAGATGCCGGTCGGACGTGGATGAGTGTCGGCGTGTCTGATGTGTGGATGCCCGCAGTTACAGGATTCTGTTTTCTGCCGCTGTATCTTGTCTCCGTATGGCTGTTAGATCAGGTTCCAGCTGCCTCAGCGGCCGATATCGCTTCGCGAACGGAACGGCCTAAAATGAATGCCGCGGATCGCACAAGGTTTGTGAATCAGTTCCGGCTGGGCCTGTTTCTTCTGTTCACGGTGTATTTCTTCCTGACCGCCTATCGTGACTTTCGAGACAACTACGGCATAGAGATTTTCAAGGCACTGGGCTATGCAGACACTCCCGGGATATTCACGCGGACGGAGTTTCCTGTGGCCGTCGGCGTCGTGCTGGCGTTGGCCGTGCTGAATGTCTTTCGAAACCACCGGCACGGACTCATCGCCGTCTACGTGGTGATGGCCAGTGGGTTGATGTTGATGACCGGGGCCACACTGATGCTTGATGCCGGTCTGCTTCAGGGACGTGAATTCTGGTGGATGGTGTTGGTGGGACTTGGTTCGTATCTCGTCTACGTTCCCTTCGGGACAGCGCTGTTTGAGCGACTCATTGCTTCCACTCAATTCCGTGGAAACGCGGTGTTTGCGATCTATATCGCCGATTCTGTCGGATACACAGGGGCGATTGCTGTGCAGATCTACAGAGATCTGTTTGAGCCAGACATCAATCGATTCGAATTCTTCCGTATTTTTACCTATGCATTTTCGCTACTGGGAATTGTCTTCTTAGTGGCCAGCTGTGTTTCGTTCCTGTCGAAAACACACCGCGCCCGCAATGATCGTCAGAAACGGGCGGAAGTTTAGCAGCAATACGCACCAACATGTGCGACCGAAGTGTGTCAACGGCCATTTTGGTGGGACGGCCAGAGACAGTAACCGTCGACTACTGCATATAGTGTCGTACTCCGATCATGTTGCGAAGACGGTACCACGTGCGACAATTCTGCTCGACAAGAAGCCCAGTGACGCCCTCGACAACCCGGTGCGACGACAGGGGCCACCTCTGGATCTTCTCAACACCCCACGGAACGTCGCGCCCTTCCGGCATCCACCGCAGCGTTAAACCATACGACATTGGTGAATTCGAGTTGGTTTCCGCCACGCACCTCGACGGAGACCGGCAAGAGCTGATCACCAACTTTTCATATATGCCGGCATGGCATAAGCCCGATCGCGGGTTTGTCGCATTCTTCACACGATATGGCTGTGCCGCACAACGCACCAGCTGTTTATTAGCAGCCCTGATGGAAAGAAGTGAAGCCTTTGGCGACGATCGATATTACCACGTCAGCGGCATCGGCAGGGCAAAGGTTGGGGCGATGTTCAACTATCACCCGAACCCTAAGGACGTTCAATTGGTGAACGAACGTGTACTATGTCAAATCCGCTGATAATGGTGCGACATGGCAATCGGTCGACTCTGGTGATACTCCAATCGATGACTACCGCCGCCGGATCAAAGCTACAAATCGTGTCGGCCGACATGGTATGTGGATCAATCGCTACGCCTATCTGACGGATGAAAAACTGGCGATCATCGGACAGGTGACCGGCTCAACACGAAACTAGTCTCCCCGCGCTGCTGAACCTGTGCGGGGAGCCCAATCTTATTGGTCTCTGCAGCCGGTCTCGTCGCTGCCAGAGCAGTGTTCAAAGAGATGTGGTCGCAGTGTTCGGGGGAAAATCACGGTCGCAAGCGGATAAACGTTCATGCCGGCGCCAAACGCTGCTAACGATCCAGCCTCGCTTCGACAAGAGACCGCACTGAGGTTAAGCGATACTCCTGCCATTGACGGTTGGCGTTTTCAGCACAGGCAATATGTGGTTGAATCCTTCCGTCCGGGCAACGTGACGGTAAACTGAAACTGATTAACAGTGGTTCGTCATGTCGTCAGTGCGAAGAGCGTGAGAAATATTACTGTTGGGTGATTTAATGAAACGTGAAGTGGTTGCAATACTTCTGGCAGCACTTGTTTTCAGCGTGATGCAAGCCGTCGCACCATGCCAGGACAGCCAACTGCGTGTTCCGGCACGCCCGAAATTGGAGGATCTGAAAGTAGCGGGGGCACTGCGGTCAAAGTATCTGAAGCAGGTGCCACGTACAGTGGCCGCGGAAGTTCCCCAGGCCAATCTCGCAGTGTTCCGGAAGGTCATCCGGCCCTTGCTTAGTCAGGCTTGTGTGCAGTGTCATGGTCCCGAAGCACAGGAGGGAAATATTCGGATCGATACCCTGGACCCGGATCTGCTGCACGGCGATGACGTTGACTGGTGGCTGGAGATTCTGGCTGTGCTCAGCAATGGCGAAATGCCTCCCGACGACGAAGCCGAACTGACGGACGTCGATCGCACCAGACTGATTGATTGGTTGTCACAGGAAATTCAGGTTGCATCAACGGTCCGCCGGGCCACCGGGGGTTACTCGTCGTTTCGTCGCATGACTCGTTATGAGTACAAGTATGCATTGCAGGACATCCTCGGGGTGCCCTGGGATTTTGCCAACGATCTTCCGCCCGAGGCAAATTCGGAGGATGGTTTTCAAAACAGTTCTGAATTGCTGCATATGTCCGTCGAGCAGATCGAGACTTATCGCCGGATTGCACGTAAGGCTCTTGACCGCGCGACAGTCAGCGGGGAACAGCCTCCCGTTCTGTACTGGGGCGTGAGTATGCGACAGGCAGCGGAACTGGAGTGGCCGAAGCAGGCGGAACAGCTGGACAAGATCAGGGAAAAGTTCAAAGACGATCCGTTAAAGCAAAACGAAGAATTGGATCGGCTGACTGCCAGCTTCAGGAATCCACACCACAACACTTACTACCGTGAGTTGTCGAGCGGGCGAACTGCACGTTCGTCATGGGCATACTATGGCGCAAAATACGCATTTGAGCCGACCGATACTCGGCTGGAGATTCCGGACACGTTGGATACCGTCGCGGTCATTCCTCAGGGGCGAAATCAAAATCTGATTGTTGAACTCGGTGATCGGGTTCCGGACGAAGGAATTATGCGAGTCAGAGTTCGTGCGTCACGGGCATCCGGCGATGACGGACAGATCCCGAGCATGCGGCTGGAGTTTGGCTGGAGGGCCAGCAACGAAGGTCGCGCTGTTATTCAGGTCAGTACGGCGGACACGCCGATCACTGCCGGTTTGGATGCCCCGCAGATTTATCAGTGGGATTTTCCGCTGGGGGACATCTATCCACGTAATTCGGTGCGTGGCAAGTCGAAAATGGGCGACCTGCCCAGTCCTTCTGAGTACATTCGGCTGGTTAACAGTTCGGTCTCGCATGGCGACATACAACTCGACTATGTGGAAGTCAGCACTCCGGCTCATGACCAGTGGCCGCCTAAATCTCATGCCGGAATTTTCATTAACAGTAACAACAGAGACGATGAAACGGCCTACGCACGAAAATGCTTAACCGCTTTCATGACACGTGCCTGGCGACGAACAGTGACGGCAGAAGAGGTGGACAGAAAAATTGAACTCTATCACGCGATGCGTCCGGAGTGTGAAAGCCTGGAAGAGGCTGTGGTCGAAGTGCTGGCGACCGTTCTCTCATCTCCCAATTTTCTCTACCTGGTTCGCACAGGGGCAGAAGGGGATTCAGTTGAACACGGGCAGGCACAACACGTTGCGGGACATGAGCTGGCAACGCGTCTGTCGATGTTTTTGTGGTGCAGTGTGCCGGATGCGGAACTGCTGCAACTGGCCAGCGGCGGGCAGCTGAACGATCCGAAGATCCTGGTGAGTCAGGTTAGACGGATGCTGGCAGACGATCGCTCGCAGCGATTCTCAAAACACTTCGTTCGGCAATGGCTCGACATGCAGTTACTTGACTTTCTCGACATCGACCGGAAAGTTCATCCGTATTTTGATCCGTCTTTGAAACACGCAATGCAGCACGAACCCGTTGCATTCTTTCACGAAGTCCTGCAGCACGACGACAGTGTACTGGATTTTGTTCACGCCGATTACACGATGGCGAACGAACGTCTTGCCGTTCATTACGGTTTTTCGGACGTGGCGGGCAATCATTTTCGTCGCGTCAAACTTAACGCGAATCACAGGCGTGGTGGACTGCTGACTCAGGCGGGACTCTTGACGATGAATTCGGATGGTACAGACTCACATCCGCTCAAACGTGGGATCTGGTTGCTGGAGAGTCTTCTCAATGATCCTCCACCAGCCCCACCGCCAGCTGTCCCGGAAATTGATCTGGCCGATCCCGATATTGCCAAAATGACTCTTAAGCAGCGAATTGAAGACCATCGCAATCATCCCGCCTGCATGTCCTGTCATTCAAAAATTGATCCCTGGGGAATTGCTTTCGAAAACTTTGATGCGACAGGACGTTGGCGTAATCAGATCAAAGGAAAACCTGTTGACGCAGTGAGTCGACTATTCAATAACCAGAAGCTGGACGGCATGGAGGGACTCAAACGATATTTGCTGGAAAATCGACAAGACCAGTTTGTCCGCGGAATGGTTCATAAACTGGCCACATATGCTCTCGGAAGACCATTGACCTTTGCCGACCACTCAAGTGTCGACACAATTACGGCTAATGTGCGCAGCCAGGGAGACGGGCTGTCAACGATGGTACAGTGCGTGGTGACAAGTGAACTGTTCCGGTCAAGGTAGATTCGTTCGTTCGTCACGAAGCTCCGGAGTTTTGAAGAAAGAGACCAGACGTGAACACAATTCTTGCTTCCCTTGATCGTCGTCGATTCTTGCGCGGGACCGGAGTGGCGCTGGCGCTGCCGTTGTTTGAATCCGTCACGATGTCACCGGCCGGCGCTGACGTCACAACCACCGGTCCCCGGCGGTTGGGGTGTTTCTACTTTCCTGACGGTGTGCCGATGCCGTTGCCCGAGGATCCGGCACATAAAGACTGGGCGTGGTTTCCCCATGGCCAGGGCAGGGACTTCACCTTCACAAAGTGCCTTGCACCGCTTGAATCGTTGCGAGATGACGTGACGGTTCTGTCCGGCTATTCTCACCCTTCAGTTCGCAGCACTCACGGTCATTCCAATGCGGACCAATTTCTGACTGCTGCCGCAACAGGGTCTGACGGACCGTACAGGAATACGATTTCACTTGATCAGGAGTTCGCCGCGCATGTTGGAGACCAGACTCGGTTTTCATCATTGGTGATGTCCACCGATGGCGGGACAGGAACGCCACGAGGCGCTCATACGTTGTCTTTTAATAGAAATGGTCGCGCTGTACCGGCTGAACATCGACCGAAACGAGTGTTCGACATGCTGTTCGTCAAGAGCGACGGAGATGCGGCTCGCCGGCTTGCGCTGAGCAAAAATTCGCTGGATGAACTGCTGGCGGATGCAAAGTTGTTGCGCAAGACACTCTCGTCACAGGACAGACGAAGTCTGGATGAATATCTGGATTCTGTACGTGAGGCAGAGGTCAAGGTGGAGAAGTCGAAACGCTGGATCAATACACCACTACCCACGGTGGACGCTGACCATTTCAATCTCAACCTGACACCAGACGAACCCCGTCTTTATCTTCAAACGATGTTTGAGCTCATCTATCTGGCTTTCAAAACCGATTCCACACGCGTCGCCACCTATCAGATTGGCAGAGAAAACGGAGTCGGCAAGAGCGACCATCTGGCCCGTGCCGTGGGATTCAATCTGTCTCACCAGTTATCTCACGAAACGAAGAAGCCGGGTGGCTGGAAGAATTTCGGAATCTACTGCCGGTTTCTGAACGAGGAGTACGGCCGTTTTATAATGAAGCTTAAACAGACCCCGGAACCCGCCGGAGGAGGGTCGATGCTGGACAACACGCTACTTTTGTATGGTTCAGCCTCCAGCGCATTCCATCTGTCTCGAAACTATCCTCTGATCCTGGCTGGCGGACAGAACATGGGATTCCGGCACGGCCAGTATCTCAACCATGGGGGCGCCAATCCTCAGGCCGGGGGCTGGGATGGTGGCCAGGAGCCGTGGCAAAAAGAGGTTTCACGCAAAGACAGGCGTCTGGCAAACGTTTTTGCCACCATGCTTCAGGGCCTTGGCGTCACGACCGAATCATTTGCTGGCAGCGATGGCACGATTGCTGAACTTTTTTAGTCTTTCGCTGCGGTACAGGTTCTGACCCGGTCCCGCTGTGCCATCAATGAAACGGCGTCTGTGCCTCGATTTTCGAATCTCTTCAGCAAGCAGACTTGCAGGAATAGACTCCTGGATCGCTTCCCCGTACTCTGACTCAACTGCGACAGCCTGGCGTCCGGTTGTCGCAGTTGCATGTCACGCGTCAATCGAATGCTGACTTGTTGCCGAACGATACCTGTCGCCGTGGCCGCGGAAACGTTTTGTGAACAGCGAATCTGAATTTCTGACAGGCATCGTCAGCCCCGACACACAAATTTTCTGCTGTCCGTTGAGACAATTCCTATGCCGTACCTGATTGCACTTCCGGCCATTTTTCTGATTCTCAGCACGTCATTCATATATGCAGCTGATTACAGCGTCGTCGTCAATGCTGCGACGTACAAGGATCCGTCATGGAAAGCTGTCGCTGATGCGCTGTTGTATAAGCATGGTGGAAAACTTCTGACATATGAGTCGAGCCCCGATGAGGTGCTTGATCAACTGCATCAGGACCATCCTCGTTACACGTGTTTTGTGGCGACTCGTGATGAAGCTGGAAGAGAGTTTGTGGCGACCGTCCACCAGCTCACTCGGAAGCTGGACGATGATCCGTATACCGACACGTTTTGGGGCATTCTGACCGGCTACGATGCTGCCAATGCGCTGGCCATTGCGAAGTACCGAGACGCGCTCACCGTGCGCAAGGTTGCATCAGGTACTGAGATCGCTCTTGAAATGTGTGAACAGGGGCTATGGTACGACGAACTGGTGAAGAATAAATTTGTGCGAAAACAGAAGGCAGGCAGCGTGCAGCAGTTGCAGGGGCCGGATGACACTACCGATGCCCTGGTGAAATCCCTCAACGATTTTCAGCCGGATCTTTTTGTGACATCCGGTCATGCCACAGAGCGGAACTGGCAGATTGGATTTCGTTATCGCAATGGATTTTTTAAGTCCATGGGCGGACAGATGTACGGTGAAGACACGCACCGCAACCGAATCGATGTCGATTCGCCGAACGCCAAAGTGTATCTGCCCATTGGCAACTGCCTGATGGGACATATTGACGGCCCGGACGCTATGGCGCTGGCATGGATGAACGATGTCGGTGTGAAGCAGATGATCGGGTACACTGTGCCAACATGGTTTGGGTATGGGGGCTGGGGAGTTTTGGATTATTTTGTCGAGCAGCCCGGTCGCTATTCACTGACAGAAGCATTTTTTGCCAACCATTTTTCCTTAATTCATGCGTTGGAGACTGATTCCGGTGATCAGCGAGGAATGGAATTTGATCGCGACGTTGTTGCGTTTTATGGAGATCCGAAATGGGAAGCTCGAATGGCAGCAGCCAACTGTGCTTATGACCAGACTCTGACCGTTAACGACAACGTGTATACGTTGCGGGTGACGCCGAATCGCGGGGTTGATTCCTTTAAGCCGATCAACATGAATGGATCGCAGCGTGGCTGGCGTGCCATCGTGCACTGGCTGCCTGAACGAGTTACTGATATCCGCGTCATCAAAGGTACAGAATTCAAACCGGTGATCACTGACGATTGTGTCCTGCTGCCGAACCCGCGAGAGTGTGCCCCGTCGGTTACCTATGAAGTTGTGTTTACGGCCAGCGTTGCGGGTGACGGGGATGTCCGACGAACCGTGGATTAAAGTTTTATCCACGAAGCTGTTGACTAAGCCACGTAGAAAGATGTTCCCAACTCAATTTTCCATTGCAGAATAGTTTGAATCAGGGCTCCCCGCGAACACGGATCTTTACATTTCTGTTGTTGTCACCGTCCATCCAACAAGTTATCGGTGTGGGTATGCTGAAGATTCCGTCAGACCCGGCATCACTGAATCGCAAGGCAGAAAGTCTGATATTGATGAATTGTTTTGCCGATTGATCGTGACAGACGGCACCGTTCAACCACTATTCCACGGCAACGGGGATCGGGATCGGAATCGGGCAGCCCAACTTCAGCACGGATAATCAGAACCGCTCAGTGAAGAGGCCACCGTTATTGATGTTGGCGGCATTGCACTCAGCAGGTTCAGGACACCAGCCTGATGAGCGGGCGTTATCAGGCCCCGATGGACGGATTGGTGGTCCGCCGCAGCAGGGTGGTTAACGGATCTTCGTAAGAAGCTCTTTCACGAACTGATTCCAGTGGGAATTGTCGTTCATCGGGCACACTGCAATACTCAGACGAGCAGGCCGCTGGACAGACTTGTTCCTGCCAACTGTCCTCGATACTGTTCCGGTACTTGTTTGTTGCGGTCAGTGGACCCTGGTTCGACAGGAATCATGACACATGCTCATGGCACGGACGATCCGACTATTCAGAGTGATTCTTATTCTGGCCGGTGTGCCGCCTCTGTTCCCGGGTGCTGTGGGGGCTGACGACTTCTGTGCGGGCGCGGCGACTGCAGATCTGACGCCGGGTGAAGGTGTTTCACTGGACGGCCCCATCAGTAAACCCGGGCCCGTACGCGGAGTGCACGACCCGCTGACGTCTCGAGCATTGGTCCTGCAGCAAGGGGGTACGTCTGTTCTGATCGTCGTCAACGACATGTGTATGATTGACCGCGAAGTCTATGACGCCGCCAAGAAGATCGTCCACGAAAAGACGGGCATTCCGATCAGCCATCAGCTGATGGCGGCTACTCATTCGCACGCCACGCCGCGTGTGGTGCGAATCAGTAATCGGTCACCTGACGAAGCATATCGTTCACTGGTCGCCAAACGAATTGCGGAAGCTGCGGTGAGAGCGTTCGATAATCTCGCGCCGGCAAAGGTTGGCTTTGGTACTTTTCCCATGCCAGGTCTGGCGGCGTGTCGTCGGTCATTGTGTAAACCGGGGTCAGTTGGTGTAAACCCGTTTGGAGAGGAGGGGGAAGTTATTAAGTCTGTTGCCGGCAGAAGCGATGCAGTGATTCGTCCCGCCGGTCCCGTGGATCCGGACTTTTCCGTTCTGTCATTACAACATGCAGACGGTCAGCCGATGGCGTTGCTGGGCAATTTCAGCGTGCATTACTGCGGCGGATACGCCGGTGGTCTTGTCAGTGCTGACTACTTCGGCTGTTATGCCAGACGACTGGAATCAAAGCTCTCCTCGGGGAACGGACACGCACCATTCGTTGGCATTATGAGTAATGCGACAAGCGGTGATATCGGTTCGTTTCGACGCACTGAGGGACTAAATCCACCGTGGTCCCGCATGGAGCACTTCGGCAATATGCTGGCCGATGAAAGTCTTGATCTGCTGTCAAGGATCGCGCATGCAGAACCGAAGTCGCTGAACGTTGTTATGGCCGAACTCCCACTGAGCGTTCGCAGGCCGGACGCGGACCGTGTTGAATGGGCTACTCGGCTGTTGAGTCAGCCTGACGGCAAAGGCAGTCACCGCTGGAGTCGCATTTATGCCGAAGAAACAATGCATCTGCATGAGTTTCCGGGCCGGTACAATATTCCGCTGCAGGCTATTCAACTTGGTGACATCGGAATTGCTGCCGCGCCGTGTGAGGTCTTCTCTGAGACAGGACTCGCGATAAAAGCGGCGAGTCCTTTCAAAGATACCATGACAATGGAACTGGCGAATGGTTACAGCGGCTACCTGCCGTCGGAGCAGCAACACGGTTGGGGTGGCTACGAAACCTGGCCGGCGCGCAGCAGTCACCTTGAAGTTACCGCGGAATCAAAGATCAGGAATGAGCTGTTGCGTCTGCTGCAGCAGCTTCGCTGAATTCTGTCGGCCGCCTGCTTTTTGTCTCTTTTGTGATATTCTTGCACAAGAGAGTAACCGGGCATTTCGTCTGCATTTCGGCCTGCCGTGCCTGGTATTACCAACGTCTCATGCAGGCCGCTCGAAGTTCGGATTGTGCGTGGCCGTGCCACTACACAGAACGCTATCGACACAACCGAACTGACCGGCAGCATTTCTCATCACCGGAAGCCGGAACTGTTTATTCTGACGGCCAAACCTGACGAAGGTGATGGAAATGCGAACCCGCATGGACGCGGCACCGCTGTTTGTTTTTTCAGACAGTTTCGCAGGACATGAGTGACCTCAGAAAAGGAGTTCCCGCAATGGCTGTTATTGGTCGACGCGGCCGGGCCACCACGCTCACCCTGGCGCTTGCTGCAGTTTTCTTCTTCCAGCCCTCGGAAGTACTGGCAGAATCGGCCGGTCAAAGTTCTCTGGCGACCGCCACCAGACAGCAGAAGTTTGCTTTCATTCTGTTTTATCGCACGAATAACGCTGCGACTCAGGCCATGTACAAAGTGCTGCATGCGGAAGTCGAACGGCGTGATAATGCAGCGCTTGTTCCGCTGAACATCACTGATGCGCAGGAGCGAGAGATCGTTGAACAATACGACGCCAGCCGTACACCGATGCCTGCGGTCATGGCAGTTGCACCCAATGGTGCAATTACAGGTGTTTTTGCTCAGAAGCTGCTGCCGGCACATGTGGAATCAGCAATCGTTACGCCCGCTCAGACGCAGTGCATGCGAGCCCTGCAGGATAAGAAGCTCGTTCTGCTGTGTGTTCACCCAGCTGGCTCACGGAAGGTCCCTGTCGGTGTTCAGCAGTTTCGCTCCGACAGCCTGAACGTGAATCGCACTCATCTTGTCAGCATTCAGGCGGGAGATCCTGCTGAAGTGAAGTTCCTGCAGCAACTGAAGGTGCGTTCGGATATTTCGACCGCTGTTACCGCATTTATGGCTCCTCCTGGTGTCCTGCTGGGAACTTACAATGACAAGGTAACCCCCACGATTCTGATGAATCGGCTGGCCGCCGCCGGGCAGTGCTGTGCTGACCCCAACTGTAAACATCGTCAGGCAGCGTCCGCCGCCCGGCCGACGACTCGCCGCTAAAAAATTCAGCACGTCTGCTGGCACTGCATCTTTCCGATCAAAGGCCCCATCGACGCGTTCCGGCATTGTCGCACCGTTTTCGCTGAAGGAATGGACTCTATGAAACTTCGTAACCTCATCTGGAAAGAACTGTGGCAGCGTCCTACGTCGCTGATGACCAGTCTGGCTGCCGTTGCTCTGGGTGTCACCGCATTAGTGGCAATTCAAAGTATCACCGTTTTTTCCGAAAAGAAGATTGCCGGAGACATGCGTTCGCTGGGAGCCAACGTACTGGTGCTGCCGCCCGGCGTCACACTACAGGATTATTATTCTGCTGACATGCACGGGCAGACCATGCCTGAGGAATATGTTACGCAGTTGGCTCTGGCTCGCATGGCGGGTGTCGAAAACCTGGCCCCCAAACTGTGCGTTGCTGCCGAAGTCAATTCCATCCCCGTCACCCTGACGGGAATTCTTCCCCGTTCAGAGTTTGAAGCAAAGTCGGCGTGGCAGGGCATGAGCTTTCTGTCAAATCCCGTTGGCACCGATCGAGGCTGCTGCACGAAGCCGGTGACCGACACCAGTGGAGAAACCGACCTCACGTCTCTGGCAACTCAGCGAACCGTCCAGGATCTTGGCAGGAATGAGTTGATTCTGGGGGCTGATATTGCCGTGCAGCTGGGAGCTGGTGCGGGTGCTGAACTTTCACTTCTGGGTGAGTCGTTTCAGGTGCTGACCGTGTTGCCGCCTACTGGAACGATTGATGACGGTCGCCTGTTCACTCATCTGCACAGTGTACAGCGGCTCAGCGATTCCGGACCGGTTGTAAACGTAATCGAAATCATGGCTTGCTGCGAGGATGCTGCCGGGAGTCTGATCACGGATCTGTCGCAGGAACTGCCGGACACCCGAATCGTTACGATTGCTCAGGTTGTGGAAGCTCAGGTCGCGGTGAATGGTTTGATGTCACGTCTGTCCTGGGTTTTCTTTGGCATTCTGCTGCTGGTTGCCGGTGCCAGCATTGCCAGCGTGATGTACGCCAACGTTGCTGAACGGCGACGTGAGATCGGCACATTGATGGCGCTGGGGGCAAGTCCTGGTTACGTAACAAAGATGTTTCTGGGCAAGGCCATAATCCTGGGCATCGCAGGCGGAGGTCTCGGCTTTGTGGCTGGCACAGTTCTGGCCATGGTACTGGGGCCACAGCTTGTCGGGGTAAGTGTTCTGCCGATGCCTTATCTGTGCGGAGTTGGAGTTGCGACTGCGACCCTAATCGCTGTTGGCGCCAGTTACCTGCCAGCACGCCGCGCATCGAGACTCGACCCATGTCTGTGTTTCAACGAAGGTTAAAACGGTACGTCCGATGTACCACAGCTCGGCGGACTGTTTTTTCGGTCTTTGCAACAATCCATAGCCCATATCAGCAAAGAGGGATGCTATCGTGTTTCAGCTCAATAACGTCACCAAGGTCTACGAATGCCGGAGGCAGACGGTCAAGGCCCTGAACGAGACATCAGTATCCATCGGCGACAACGAATTCATAGCTGTTGTCGGTCCCAGTGGCAGTGGCAAAACAACCCTGCTGTCGCTGCTGGGGGGCATGATGGCTCCGACATCGGGCGATGTACTGTTTCGCGGCGCATCGCTTTACGATTTGTCACTCGCCGAACGTACTAAGTTGCGGTTAAGCAGTCTGGGGTTCGTCTTCCAGTCGTTCAATCTGGTACCCTGGCTGTCGGCTGTGGAAAACGTGCAGGTACCACTGAGTCTCGCTGGTGAATCAGTGGCGAGCCAGCAGCAAAGGGCTGGCGAACTGTTAAGCCGCGTAGGTCTTTCTGACCGACTCAGCCACCGACCCTCAGAGCTTAGCCAGGGCCAGCAACAGCGAGTTGCTCTGGCACGAACACTGGCGAACGATCCTCAGGTTATCCTTGCCGATGAACCAACGGGAAATCTCGATCCGGACTCCCGCGAGCAGGTCATGAACCTGCTTGCGGAATTCCACAGCGAAGGTCGCTCCATCGTTATGGTGACCCATGACCAGTTCGCGGCTCAGTATGCGCAGCGTCCACTGAATCTCGTGGACGGCACAATCGTTGATTCACGCGACGTGTCCAGTGCTGCCTGATTTTTGGTCAGGACAATCGCAATGATGTCAGAAGTGGGTACAGTCGTATTGCTTCTGTGCGCGGCGTTGTTTCTCCGCTTGCTGACAATCGGTATAGGGTTAAGCTTTGGTGTCGTAGCGGAAGCTCTGTAACGGAACGAAAGCGGCCTGTGCACAATGTCAGGCCGCTTTCGCATCTGTTGCGGTGTTCAACTCAACTCTGTCTGTCACAGCGACCGACGGGAACAGCATCTGTGTTTTTGAGCGTGAGCGATGGACGGATCGCCGACCGTCCTGCATTATGGGAAAGATGGAGCTGGCGCGACGGCCAGTGGAGTCGGCGCCGGTTCCTGCAGCCCGCCCGGAACAGGAGCCTGCTCGCCGCCGGTCGGGTGAACTCCGACGTCCTTCATCAGGTGATGCAGAGTCGATTCTATCATGTCCATTTTCGAAAGAATTCCGAGCTGACCGATCTGACGTTGGTGGCGGTGGCGTGACCAGACTCGAACGTTTTCCTGTACATTATGGAACAATTTGTCCATGCTGTTCAGCTTCGCTCGAATCGCATAGCGGTCATTCGCGTGTTCGGCGTCGTGAATGAACTTAGTGACCAGCATCAACTGGTATCCTTCGTTATACGTTTCACGAAAGCCGTGGTTGCGGGAATAGTTACAGTGCAGGTCCAGGCAGAACTCGTTGGTTAGTTCTTCAAGGCAACTGGTAATATCGTCTGCGTGTGAAAAACTGCCAGACTGAATCTGGACGCGTTGCTGAGCGGCCTGGTTGACAGATGCCGTTTGAGCTGTGTATTAAAAGTTACTACTGTGCAGATGGTACGTCCCATGATGATTCGAATGATCAGTATGGGAGACGATGTATGTGGAAGTTCGATGCACCACGTCGTGATGATAATTACCGCTCACGTGACCGTCAGAATCTCTGATTACGTGGTGGTGATCAACGTGGTACCCTGGGCCGCAGTGGTTGCTGTGTGAACTGCGGCTACTAAGATGCCCCTGAACACTCTGTTGATCTGTCTGCTGTAGCGATGTAGCGATGTAGCGATGCCGAGGCATCCTGAGAGGTCGCGCTACCGGCAATCCTGCCAGCACCATGAGTGTGAATCGAGAAGTATTCATTGTGAGTGTCCTTCCGTCTTGGAATGTTGCATCCCTGAGTTTGTGGACTGCCGCTCCCCAGCAGGGTTCCGTGGGCTGAGTTGACAGCAGTTCAACGTAAATGCACCGGCAGTGCCAAATTGTCTCACAAGCAATCCCAACGAATCTAAGGGCCGAACTGATTATGGGCCAATGACAGTCTGTCGCTGCATTGGAACGCGTGTTGTCAGTCCGGTGGCGTTCAGTCTGCCTGTGGTCATCTTGGATCAGTCGACGTCAGAGTCAGGTCCTCCGA
>Ga0315331_10001671_pt1 | contig 16689 bp, 12 predicted proteins | sample M160m34915metaG_FD_203456 | JGI IMG/M metagenome (GOLD analysis project Ga0315331, IMG submission 203456) | Ammonia-oxidizing marine archaeal communities from Monterey Bay, California, United States - M1 60m 34915 | ecosystem: Environmental > Aquatic > Marine > Intertidal zone | place: USA...
CAGCGGAATCCTCGCCATTGCGCTGGCCAAGCGGTGCCCGGCACCGGTGTTGGCCAGCGACATCGATCCGATCGCCATCGATGTTGCCCGCGAAAATGCGCTTATCAACGGAGTCGGCGACCGGATCTCGTTTTGTGTGACCGACGGCGTCGAAGGCAGCGAAATCGACCGTTTAGCGCCCTACGACCTGACCGTCGCCAATATCGTCGCCAATCCGCTGATCGCGCTGGCCGGTGGCATTGCCGGGCTGCTGTCAGTGGACGGGCACGTTATCCTGTCGGGCATTCTAAACGACCAGGCAGCGGACGTCACAGCGGCCTATACGGCCGAGGGACTGGTGTCCAAAGACCGTATCGAGCTTGGGAACTGGACGACGCTAATTTTGGTGCGACCGGCTTGACTTCAGCGCGTTTCGAACACCATCAAACCGGCCGCGAACCCCTTCGGGGAGAATTCCACCCGCAGGGGACGGCCGTTGGGTTGACGGAACAGGACGCGGCCCTTTTTGTCGCCGGAGAACATTTTTCCATCGCCTCCGAGAGCGGGAACTGCCCCCGGCAGCCGTTGATATTGCATAACCGCAGCGGAAACCGGACAAGTTCCTTTTCGTCGATGTTCAGGGTCAGCCCCGCGGGCAGCAGAATGCCAAGCGGGGTGGCGACCGCAGCGACGAAAGGTTTGTCCTTGGCGGTCCGGGTGATCGAGACGTTCAAGATGCGTTTGCCGCCCGTCTGCCAGAGAATATCCTGAAAAAGGACACAGCGTTCGGGACCATCGGCTTTCAATTGACGGCAGGAAAGCGCCCAATCGCCATATTTTTTTACTGTTTTCGGCGAAGACTGCGCATGGGCAATATTCGTACCGGCGATAATCATGGCCGCAACGGCCAGAATAAATTTATGCACGTGTCAGACCCGCTTACCCAACACACAACAATTGCCGAACCTGCGCTTCGACCGTGCAAGCCTAGGGCAATCCGCCCTTCAACCGCGATCATATTGTCGGCATCATGGCATAACGTTACCGTGCGCCTCAAATTAGGCCCTATAAAGATATTTTCCAAACACCGACGAAGTCGGGGCCTGTCCCCGATATGCTGGAGGCCAAAATAGACAAGACCCTGCTGGAAGGAATTGCCGCGTCGGCATTCCTGACCGATGTGAAAGGCGCCAAGGAGACATTGGCGGAACTACTCGAAACCGCCGATACCGGCGCCGCCATATCGCATATCGAAGCGCTGCGCGCTGCCGGGGGTTTTGGATTGGGCGCGATGCCGGCACCGGCGGAGCGGCTGCATGCCCTTCGGGAGTGTCTCCGGGAACAGGATCTAGGCGGGTTTCTGGTCCCGCTGGCGGATGAGCATCAAGGGGAATTCATCGCTAAGAAATCCCAGCGTCTCGCCTGGTTGACCGGGTTTGGCGGATCGGCGGGCATGGCTATCGTTCTCGCCGACCGGGCGGCAATTTTCGTCGATGGACGGTATACGCTGCAGGTGCGCGAACAGGTCGATACCGATGCCTTCGCACCGGTGCACCTCGACGATAAGTCGCCCGAGATATGGTTGCAGGAGAACCTCCTGGAGGGGGCGCGTATCGGGTTCGATCCGTGGCTTCATACATCGGCAGGCATTGCGCGGTTGCGGGTCGCCTGTACAGCGGCAGACGCCGAGCTGGCGCCGGTTGAACCCAACCCGGTCGATGCTGTCTGGGAAGACCAGCCTCCGGTTCCCCTTGGGCCAGTGACCCTCCTGCCCGAGGTTTTTGCGGGGCAGGGCTCGGCAGACAAACGGAGCGAGTTCGCAGCGGAGCTTGAGACGGCACAATGCGGGGCTGCCGTGCTCAGCGCGCCGGATTCTATTGCCTGGCTTCTGAATATTCGCGGTGCAGACGTGCCCAATACGCCGCTTGCGCTGTCCTATGCGATCGTCCACCGGTCCGGCGCGGTCGACTGGTTTATAGATGACAGGAAGCTGTCGGGACCGGTCAAGGCAGCGCTTGATGAAGACGTCTCCGTTTTTCCGCCTTCCGGTTTCGCGGCGCACCTGACGGACCTGGCGAAATCCGGCGAGGCAATCCGCCTCGATCCGGCCGGTGACCCCGAATGGATAAGATTACGGCTTGATGAGGCAGGGGCGACCCTGTCGGCAGGATCGGATTTATGCGCGTTGCCCAAAGCCCGCAAGAACATGTCCGAAATCGATGGCACCCGAAATGCCCATATTCGCGATGGGGCCGCGCTGACCGGTTTCCTCGCCTGGCTTGCGCGGACGGCACCCGGCGGCGGCGTCACCGAAATGTCGGCGGAGGACAGCCTGTTCGGATTCAGGCGGAGCGACGTGCATTTTCGTGGACTGAGTTTCGACACCATTTCCGGCAGCGGGCCCAACGGTGCGATCGTGCATTACAGAGTAACGCCGACGACGGACCGTCCGTTGGAGCCCGGCGATGTCTATCTTGTGGATTCAGGAGCGCAATATCTCGATGGCACCACCGACGTCACCCGCACTGTGTTTATTGATGACGGCAATGGCGCCCCGGCGGAGGCGCGGGACAGGTTCACGCGCGTGCTGAAGGGTCACATTGCCATTGCAACGGCCCGTTTCCCCGCCGGCACCCATGGCAGCCAGATCGATGCGTTGGCGCGTCAGTCGTTGTGGGATGCCGGGTTGGACTACGATCATGGCACGGGACACGGCGTCGGCAGTTACTTGGGGGTCCACGAGGGCCCCCAGCGGATTTCGAAGCAGGCCGGCGGCGTGCCAATGGAGCCCGGTATGATTCTGTCGAACGAGCCCGGATACTACAAGGAAGGCGCCTATGGCATCCGGATCGAAAACCTTGTGGTGGTGACGGCTGTCAGGGATTCCGACAGCGAACGCCGGATGATGGATTTCGAGACCATTACGCTCGCGCCGATCGACCGCAACCTGATCGAGGGGCGATTGTTAAGCGCGCCCGAACGCGATTGGCTGAATGCCTATCATGTGCGTGTGTGCGAAACCCTCTCGCCACTGGTTGATGACGAAACCCGATCCTGGCTGGAGCAGGCTACGGCACCGGTATAGCAGGGAGCGTTGTCAGTTCCCGGCAATCATGGTTTGCCAGGCGTCTTCCGACAGAATTTCGACCCCCAGTTCCTGTGCTTTCTTAGCCTTCGATCCGGCATCTGCGCCGACGACGACGTAGTCGGTTTTCTTGGACACTGAGCCGGAGACTTTGGCGCCCAGAGATTCGGCTTTGGCCTTGGCTTCGCCGCGGGTCATGGTGACGAGGGTGCCGGTGAAGACCACGGTCTTGCCCGCGACGGGAGAGCCGGGCTCGTCCGGTGCCGCGACTTTCTCGATATTCAGGACCTTGCCAAGTTCGGCTAGGATGCTGCGGTTTTCCTGGTTCTCCGCATCGAAAAACCCGGCAAGTTCGTCGGCGACGGCCATCCCTATCGTGTCGATGCTACACAGATCGGCATAGGCTTCGCCGATGTTTTCGGGTTTCTTCTGCTCTTCCGCGTTTGTATGGCGTTCGGCGCTGACTTTTTCCATTGCCGTGCGCCACGCATTGAAGGATCCGTAGTTCAGCGCCAGCAGACGGGCGGTGGCTTCGCCGACCTGGCGGATCCCGAGGGCGTAGATGACCCGGTTGAGCGGAATATTGCGCCGTTCGTTGATGGCGGCAAACAGATTTGTGACCGATTTCTCCCCCCAGCCCTCCCATCGGCGCAGCGGATCGAGTGCATTTGCGTCATTGGCTTCGAGGTGGAAGATATCGGCGGGGGTCTTGATAAGGCCGCGTTCGAAGAACGCCATGACCTGCTTTTCACCGAGCCCGTCGATGTCAAAAGCTTGGCGCCCGACGAAGTGCTTCAATCGTTCCATTTTCTGCGCCGGGCAAATCAGTCCACCGGTGCAGCGGCGCGCGGCTTCGCCGGCTTCCCGCACGGCAAGGCTGTCGCATTCGGGGCAATGATCGGGATAAACGTATTCTACCGCACCGGGGGGTCGCCTGCCGGTGTCGACCTCGACGACCTGGGGGATAACGTCGCCGGCGCGCTGGATGGTGACGGTATCGCCGACGCGGATACCCTTGTCGCGGATATAGTCCTCGTTGTGCAGCGTCGCATTGGATACGACGACGCCGCCGACTGTGATCGGCTGCAGCCGGGCAACCGGGGTCAGCACACCGGTGCGCCCAACCTGTATATCGATCGCCTGCATGACGGTTTGCGCCTGTTCCGCCGGGAATTTGTGCGCGATGGCCCAGCGCGGCGCACGGGTGACCATGCCAAGCCGTCCCTGCCAGTCGTGGCGGTTCACCTTGTAAACGACCCCGTCGATATCATAGGGAAGCCCGGCACGGCCGTCTCCGATGGTGGCATAGGTTTCCAGTATCTCTTCCGTGTTGCGGCATAGTTTGGATTGCGGGTTTACCGAAAACCCCCAGTCGGAAAGCTGGTCGAGCCATTCCTGATGGGTGGTGCCGACAGGCGCCGACAATTCGCCCGCCGCATAGGCAAAAAACCGCAATTTACGCGCCGCCGTGATCGACACGTCAAGCTGGCGAAGAGATCCTGCTGCCGCATTGCGTGGGTTTGCAAAAACGGCCTGGTCGGCGTCTTCCCGGCTGCGGTTAAGGGCCGTGAAATCGCCGCGGCTAATATAGACTTCACCGCGAATTTCGACGACCTCCGGTGCGCCGGCGCCGAGGGTGTCGGGGATATCCTTAATGGTAGCCACATTGGCGGTTACGTTTTCGCCGACCGCGCCGTCGCCACGGGTGGCGGCCTGAATGTACTTTCCGTTCTCATAGCGCAGCGAGATCGACAATCCGTCGATTTTAGGTTCGGCGACGATGTCGACTGGCTCGTTTTCGTCGAGGCCGAGAAATCGCCGAACGCGGCTGACGAAGTTCTCGACATCCTCGGCATTGAACGCGTTGTCGAGCGAGAGCATGGGCCGGCTATGGGTGATCTTGCCGAAACCCGTGACTGGTGCAGTACCGACCTTGGCGCTGGGGGTGTCTTCCCGGATCAGATAGGGAAATTTAGCCTCTACCGCGGTGTTTAGCTGCCGTAGCCGGTCATATTCGGCATCGGAGATCTCCGGTGCGTCGTTCTGGTGATAGGCACGGTCGTGACGTTCTATCTCGGCGGCGAGCTCAGCCAGTTTCTCCCGGGCGGTGTCGGCCGTCAGAGCTTCGAGTTCGGGAAATTCTTCGGGCGTCGTCATGGCGTCATTTCTGCCATCAGCTTGTCGGCGGCGGCCCGGGCTTCCTCGGTGACGGTGGTGCCGGCCAGCATGCGGGCGATCTCTTCTCGCCGTTCGTTTGCCGTCAGTTCGGTGACGGCGGTGACGGTGTTGTCTTCGCCGTGGGATTTTTCAATCGTCTTCATCACATGCAGATGACGCACGCCGCGGGCAGCAACCTGCGGCGAATGGGTTACAACCAGGACTTGGATACCGTTCGACAGTCGTGACAGCCGTTCCGCGACCGACGCGGCCGTCGCGCCCCCGACACCGGCATCGACTTCGTCGAACACGAGCGTGGTGACGCGGTTCGACGTCGACAGCGCTACTTTTAGCGCTAGCAGCAAACGGGCCAGTTCGCCGCCCGAGGCGACCTTGTTGATCGGTCCCGCCGGCTGACCCGGATTTGTCGTGACCTCGAACGTGACGTGATCGATTCCATGGCTGGACCACGCGCTTTCCGGAATTTCCGCTACCACGGCCCGGAACGAGGCCTTTTCCAGACGCAGATGCGGCAGTTCCTTGTTGATCGCCTTGTCGAGTGCCTTGCCAGCGTCGATCCGCGCGTGATGCAGCGTTTGGGCTGCGTGGTCATAGGCTTCTCGCGCTTGCCGTGCTTCGGTGTCCAGCCGCGTCAAATCGCGGTCGGCATCGTCGAGACGTTCGAGCTTACGGGCGAATTCGTCCCGTAGCGAGGCAAGGGAATCGACGTCGGTGCTGTGTTTGCGGGCAAGGGCGCGAAGCCCAAAGAGCCGTTCATCAATCCGTTCGAGCTGCGCCGGGTCCTGGTCCAGCGACCTTAATGCGTCCTTGAGCAGATCGACGGTCGTCGCAGAGTCATTGCCGGTGCGTTCCATGGATTCGAGCACAGATTTGAGCGTTCCCGACGCCTGTTCGTTGGCCCGCTCAAGCGCGCGGGACGCTTTCGATAGCGCGTTTTGCAGACCTTTATGTCCGGCAAGGGTATCGAGCGATTGATTGATCGCCTCGGCGATCTTTTCGCTGTTCATCATGATCGACCGGGTCTCGGAAAGCTGCGCTTCTTCGCCTTCTTGCGGGTCCATATCGTCCAGTTCCGCGAAGACATGGCGCAGATAGTCGCCCTCCGCAGCAATGCGATCGATTTCGTCGCGCGCCTCTGCCAGCGTTTTCTCGGCCGCTTTCAGCGTGGTCCAGGCATCCCGCGTTTGGATGACCATCGTGTCGAGCTGGCCGAACGCGTCCAGACCATCGCGATGGTTCGCCGGCTCGAGAAGCCCGTGACTTGCGAACTGGCCTTCGATTTCAATCAGTGTTTCGCCGATGCTGCGCAGGGCGCCGACGCTGATCGTCTGGTCGTTGACGAAGGCGCGACTGCGCCCGTCGCTTGTCAGCGTACGCCGCAGGATAAGCGGTTCACCCTTTTCCGGGAGGTCTATGTCGTTTTCCGTCAACCGGGTCAGGGCGGCATGATCGTCCGGCAATTCGAACGTTGCCGTAATGACGGCCTTCTCCCCCGAGTCGGCACCGCCGCGAACATAGGAGGAATCAGCGCGGGCGCCGATGGCCAGGCCCAACGCATCCAGCAGGATGGATTTACCCGCACCTGTCTCGCCGGTCAGGACACAAAGCCCCGCACGGAATTCGATATCGAGCCGGTCGACGAGAACAAAATTTCGGATGGAAAGCGATGCAAGCATCGCTGATCAGAACAACCAGTCCCACGTACGCGTAAGAAAGCCCCTGTCTTCCGGGCGTTCGCGCAGGTCCGAGCCGGCGGCAACAGCGTAACTGTCGAGATACCATTGGCTGCCCGGATAGTTATGTCCCAAAACAGCCGCCACACGACGTGCTTCGTCGATCACGCCTATCGCTGTATAGGCCTCCACCAGGCGATGCAGGGCTTCCGGGACGTGGGTTGTGGTCTGATAGTCGTCGATCACACGCCGGAACCGGTTGATTGCCGCCAGGTAGTGGTTGCGGTCAAGGTAGAACCGGCCGATTTCCATCTGTTTGCCTGCGAGATGATCGCGCGTCAGATCGATTTTGAGCTTGGCGTCCCGGGCATATTTCGAATTCGGAAATCGGCGCACGACCTCGTTGAGGCCCTTTAGCGCCAGTTCGGTGATCAATTGATCGCGCGCCACGTCCGAGATGCGCTCGTAGTAACTCAGTGACTTCAGGTAATAGGCATAGGCAATGTCCCGATTGCCCGGATGCAGGCGAATGAACCGGTCCAGTCCGATCATGGCCTCGTCATATTCGTTTGCCTGATAGTGCGAATACGCCGCCATGAGCTGCGCTTTTGTCGCCCATACGGAATAGGGGTGCTGGCGTTCGACTTCGTCGAACTGCTTCGCCGCATCCTTGTAATCCCCTGCTTCAAGGGAATTCACGGCCGAGTTGTAGAGGACATCGACTTTCTGTTCGATGTAGACTTCCTCGTCAGTGCTGCTGCACGCGGCTAGTGCAGCGCATACGGACAAAATAGCGGCGATGTGCCTGAAGCGGCGTGTCGGCATCAGAATTCTCAACCCGAGTGAACTGTCAGTCAAAGCGGGGTGTTTATACCATCGATAGGGTGGGGAAGGTAAGCCGGAACGAAAAAAGCGTCCTTCCGGACGCCTTTGTGTTTTGTTCCCGATTACCGTCAGGCAACGGCGGAATTTGCCTCGAGGATGGGGCGTAGATCGGCCTCGGCCTTCGCGTCCACCTTGGTCCAGGCGTTGTCATCGGCAAACACCGCCCGCAGCAGCTGGTTGTTCAGCTCATGGCCCGACCGGCTGGCGATTACTTCGCCGATGACGGGGCCGCCGGCGAGATACAGATCGCCAATGCAATCCAGGATCTTGTGGCGGACGAACTCGTCGTCGAAGCGCAGCCCGCCTTCATTGAGAATCGTATCGCCACTGACGACCACGGCGTTGTCGAGCGAGCCGCCGAGGGCGAGACCCGCATTTCGCAGCGCATCCACTTCCTGCTCAAACCCGAATGTCCGCGCCCGGGCGATATCCGATTTGAAATTCGCGCTAACCCGCTGGAAAGCGCGTTCCTGGCGATCGATCGCCGAAGAATCGAAATCGATCTCGAAGTCCAGGCTGAATTCATCAGAGGGGAGGATCGAGAGCGAGCGTGTATCCTCACCGACCGTGATCGGTTTGAGAATCTTTATTGCCGTACGGGGCGCGCTCTGTTCGGTTGTCCCGGCGCATTCCACCAAGAATACGAAAGGCGCTGCACTGCCGTCCATGATAGGAATTTCGGGGCCGTCGACTTCGATCAGCACATTGTCGATCTCGCAGCCGGCAAGCGCGGCAACCAGGTGTTCGATTGTGCTGACGGTTGCGCCATGATCGTTGCCGACCGTCGTCGCAAGCTGTGTGTCGACCACATTGGCCCAATTTACGATGATTTCCCGCGCGCCGTTTACCAAGTCAGTACGGCAAATCCGGATACCGGAGTTTTCTTCAGCGGGTTTGAGGGTAAGCGTCGTTTTCCGCCCGGAATGCAGGGCAACACCCGTACAGCCGATTTCGGTCTTGAGCGTCTTTTGTTTCGTCACACCAGCGGTCATTGTTCTGTATTACCCTGGTTCTTATCCTAGCGACCCGGATTTGCGGGGAAGATGCGGACAGAACCGAAAATTGCCTTAATGAAGATTGGAGGCCTCGGGGGATGTTTACCAAACTCCCCCCGAGGAACTCAAATCAACAAATGTTACAGAATGTTACGTGACTTAGAAGGTTAACGTCCTGTTAGTTTGCTTGCCGGCGAAGGAATGCCGGAATTTCCAGCAAATCGTCGTCGGATTGCGAGGTTTGAACGCGATCACCCGGGTCTACACCGGAGAGACGAGCCTGCTGAGGCGCAGTTTCCTGAGGTTTTTCAGGTTTCGTCTCCGCCACCGGTTGCGCCGGAGCGGGCGTGGTCGTCGTCGCCGGCTTGGCACCCTCCGGTTTGGCGTCGCGGGATGACCCCGTGATGCGCTGGAAGAGATTCGGGCCGCGCCGGCGCGAATCGTCGGCAGAACCGCCATTGACCAAATCCGCCTCCTTGAACGGATCCGAGCTTCCCGTAGAATCCGGCGTTGCGTTCGGGTTGACCGGCGGCGGCGGCATGAAGGCGTCGTTCTTGGCGACAAGACGCGGTTCCGGGCGTTCCGGGGCTTCGACCGCAACTTCCGGGACTTCTTCGACCGCTTCGGGCGCGGCAGGCGCTTCGACGGCGGCAGGTGCAGGCTTTTCCACCTGTACGGGCGCCTCAGCCGAGGCGGCTGGGGCGGGTGCAGCAGCTTCGGGCATCGCCGGTGCCGGTGTCGGCGGCAGGGCCCGCGCGGCGGGCATCTGCGGAGCGGGCGGTGCTACCGGGGCCGGAGCTGGTGTGGTGGCTTCGGGGACGGTGCTTTCGGCAACCGTTTCGGCCGTTGCTTCGGCCGATGTTTCGGTTGCGGGCATTGCCGGCGCGTCTTCCGCAGCAGGTTCCGTGTCTTTCGTACGGATCAGTTTCTGCGGCGCCGAATAGACCTTCAGGACCGGTCTCGGCTGGGTTTCGGCGATGGCGTCGATTCCGGTCGCTACGACCGATACCCGCATCTTGCCCTCGATTGTGGAATCCATCGTCGAGCCGAAGATGATATTAGCGTCGGGGTCGACCTCTTCGCCGATCCGATTGGCTGCTTCATCGACTTCGAACAGCGTCATGTCCGGGCCGCCCGTGATGTTGATCAGCACGCCGCGCGCTCCTTTCATTGAAACATCGTCGAGGAGCGGGTTCGAAATGGCGGCTTCGGCAGCAAGTCGGGCGCGATCTTCGCCTTCGCCTTCGCCGGTACCCATCATGGCTTTACCCATCTCGCTCATCACGGCGCGAATGTCCGCAAAGTCGAGGTTGATCAGGCCGGGAACCACCATCAGGTCGGTGACCCCGCGAACGCCGGAATGAAGCACTTCATCCGCCATCGTGAATGCATCGGCGAAGGTCGTCTTTTCGTTGGCGATGCGGAACAGGTTCTGGTTGGGGATTACGATCAGCGTATCGACATATTGCTGCATCTCTTCGATCCCGGCCTCTGCGATACGCATCCGGTTTACGCCTTCGAACTGGAACGGCTTGGTCACGACGCCGACGGTCAGGATTCCGTGTTCCCGGGCAAGCCGGGCGATCACGGGGGCTGCACCCGTGCCGGTGCCGCCGCCCATGCCCGCGGTGATGAACACCATATGGGCGGAGCCGATCGATTCCATCAGGTCTTCCATCGCCTCTTCCGCGGCGGCGCGGCCGATGTCCGGGCGCGAACCGGCGCCAAGGCCGTGGGTAATTCCCGGGCCGAGCTGGATGGGTTTTTCAGCTAGGGTCTGGGCAAGTGCCTGCGCATCCGTGTTGGCGACAACGAATTCGACGCCTTCGAGCTGCGACGAAATCATGTTGTTGACGGCGTTTCCGCCGGCGCCGCCGACGCCGATGACACTGATCCGGGGTTTCAGGTGGTCCTGGGGAGTGGGTACGGTGAGATTGATGGTCATTTAAGACTCCTGTTATAGGGAAGATGCGAAACGGGTGGTGCCGATCCACCCGGGGTGAAATTTCCGCGAAACGGCCGCGGTCTTGGGTTGGGGTAAGCGTGTGGTTGGGGGTAATGGGGTCATGCGGTTAGAAACTCTCTTTCAGCCATTGGCCGATCCGTGCGATCCGCCCCACCGGGACGGCATCGTTTGCGGGACTGTCCTCGATCGTGCCGGCATATTTTTCGACGCCGTAGCGCAGCAGACCGGCGCAGGTTGAAAACGCCGGGCCGCTGGTTGCTTCCGCCAGGCCGCTGATGCGCAGCGGTCGTCCGATGCGGATTTGTTTTTCAAGCACGAGACCCGCAAGTTCAGGCACGCCATGGAGCTGCGATGCACCGCCGGTGAGCACCATGCGTCGGCCCGAAATCCGGTCCGCGCCGCTGAATTCCAGACGTTCGCGGGCGAGCTCGAAGGTTTCTTCCATACGCGGCCGGATAATGCCGGTCAGGATCGACCGCGGGACATGATTGGCCTGATTGTGATCGTCCTCGCCGACCAGCTGGACGTCGATAATTTCGTTGTCGTCGGATTGCGACGTAACGGCGCTGCCGTAGAGAATTTTCATACGCTCGGCATGGACTAGCGGGGTCGACAGGCCGCGCGCGATATCGTTCGTGACATGGCCGCCGCCGACGGGGATTGAATCCGCGAAGACGACCTGGCCGTCATAAAACACGGCAACGGTCGTTGTGCCGCCCCCCATATCGACGAGGGTGACACCGAGGTCTTTCTCGTCTTCCACTAGGCAGGATAGGCCCGCGGCGTATGGCGAGACGACAACTTCTTCGATATCGAGATGACACCGCGCCACACAGGTCTTCAGGTTGCGGACAGGGCCGGCGCCCGCGTTGATGTGATGAAAGCTGACGCCGAGGCGTTCGCCGAACATGCCGCGCGGATCGTGAATACCACGATTGCCGTCGATGGCGTAGCCGACGGGCAGGCAGTGGATCAGGTCGCGGTCTTCCGGCTGCTCGATCTGGAAATTGCGTTCGCGCGCGCGGCGCAGGTCGGTTTCGGCGATTTCGTGCCCGGCGATGGAGACCTCGATCTCCTGGATTTGCGAATACATCTTCCCGCCCGACAGGTTTACGAAAATCCGGTCGATGCGTTCGCCTGCCAGTTCCTCGGCAGCGCTGACGGCTGTCAGGACGGCGTTCTGGGCTGCATCCATATCGACGACGCTGCCATTGCGGACACCCGCAGATGCCTGTTGCGCGACACCGATGACCCGGATGCCGCCCTCTGTGTTCGCGTGTGCGATGAAACAGCATGTCTTGGTGCTGCCGATATCGAGCGCGGCGATTATACCTGTACGAAGCTTGGCCACGGTCAGACGGTCTCCCGGTTCGAAGGATGAGGGACGGGAAAGTTCATCAGGTGTTCTTTCCCTTGCGGTGGCTGACTTTTCGGTCTTTTTCGGGACGGCTGCCGCGGGTGCGGACGATCAGCTGATCCGGAATGCGGAGGTCGATCGACAGCAGATCCTGTTTTAGAAGCTTGTGCTGGCGTTCCAGCCGCGCGAACCGGCGCCATGCTGCGAGGGCGTCGTTCTCCGGCAGACGCACGTACACGCCGTTATCCATGCGGATGTTCCAGCGGCGATCGCCGACACGGACGGCGGCATTGACGCGGCGTTTCAGGTCGGGCTCCCGCGACAGGATCGACAGAAGGGCGGTGGCGTGGGCCGGCGCGTCCTTGCCGACGAGCATCAGCATTTTGTGAAACCGGTCCAGTTTGCTGGACGTAATCACGTCACCTTTTTGATCGACCAGCACCAGTTCATTTTTGCGCTGCCACAGGGCGAGCGGGCGGCGTTCGACGATCTTGACGCGGATGGTGCCCGGATATTGGCGTTCGATGCTGGCAACGCGAATCCACGGCAGTTGCTCAAGACGGCTTCGTGCGGCTTCCAGGTCGATCGCCATAAGCGGCGCACCGCGCTGGATATCGAGCGCTTTGGTGATCCGGCTCGCGGATTCGTGGGTGCGTCCTTCAAGCAGGACCTCGTCGACGCGAATGCCGGCATCGGCCAGTGCATAGGCTGCCGATCTGAACAGCGAATTAGTTGCGGTCGCAACCCAGCCGGATTGCCACAGCCATGTCGGCCCGGCGAGGGCGAGCGCGAAGACCGCAACGGCAACACCGCCCCGGATGGAGCGCTTGGCCCAGCGCGGCATCGGGCGTTTGCGGCCACCCTTTGCACCCGTTTTGCCGGTTTTACCCTTTGCGGATCGGGTCATCTTTATCCATCGCATGATGCGGCCTCCACCATCCAGCGAACGAGGTCGCTGAAACTGATACCGGCATACGCCGCCTGTTCCGGGACAAGCGACAAGGGCGTCATGCCGGGCTGTGTGTTGATTTCGAGAAGAAAAAGCGCGCCGTGGGCGGCGCCGGAATCGTCGTAGCGGAAGTCGGCGCGCGACACGCCCCGGCATCCAAGGGTTTCATGGGCGCGGACGGCGTATTCCATAGCCAGGGCGGATATCTCGTCGTCTACCGGGGCCGGGATCAGGTGATCGGCTTTTCCCTCGGTATATTTGGCCGTGTAGTCGTAGAACCCGTCCCGCGGGCGGATTTCGGTTACGCCGAGCGCACGATCGCCCATCACCGCAACCGTCAGCTCGCGGCCGGGGATGTATTTTTCCACCATTACGAAGTCGCCGAATGTCCAGGCGTCGCTATCCGGCGCCGGTATATCGGCTTCGGTCAGTACAATGGTCACGCCGACGCTCGATCCTTCGTTCAATGGCTTGATGACAAACGGAATATCCATCACCGTGCCCGACTTGAAGTCGTCGCGGGTGGCAATTTCGTGCCGCGGACAGGGAATACCGACCTGTTCGAACAGGCGCTTCGCCATCGGCTTATCCATTGCCAGCGCCGACGCCTTCACCCCGGAATGGGTGTAGGTAAGGCCAAGGCATTCGAGAATGCCCTGGATGCACCCGTCCTCGCCGTAACGGCCATGAAGCGCATTCAGGACGACATCCGGCGCGGGCGACAATTGCGCGGCAAGCTGTGCGACATCGCGCTGAACGTCGATGCCACGCGCCTCGAATTCGGTTTCTTCGAGCGCGTCGAGGATGGCGCCGCCGCTGACCAGCGAGACTTCACGTTCGTTCGACCAGCCACCCATGAGAACTGCGACGGACCTGCTCATGACACCGTATCCTCTGATGGCAGGCCGATCCGCCGGATTTCCCAATCCAGCAGAACGCCGGAATGCGCCTCGACCCGGCGGCGTACTTCTTCGCCCAGGGCTTCGATGTCGGCCGCTGTCGCGTTGCCGCGGTTGATGAGGAAATTGCAGTGCTGTTCCGACACCGCGGCGTCCCCGACCGTCAACACGCGGCAGCCGGCCGCGTCGATCAGTTCCCAGGCCTTGGCGCCGGGCGGGTTTTTGAACGTGGATCCACCGGTGCGTGACTGTATGGGTTGCGACGATTTGCGATCGTCGGCGATCTCGGTCATGCGCCGGTCGATCTCGGCTCTATCTCCGGGCATGCCGGCGAGGACGGCCGACACGAATATCCAGCTCTCATCGATCCCGGTATGGCGATATGTGAAGCCGAAATCGTCAGCCGTCAGGTCATGCAGCCGGCCCGTCCGGTCTATCGCTCGCGCGGAGACAAGAATGTCGCTGATTTCGCGGCCATAGGCACCGGCGTTCATACGAAGGGCGCCGCCGATGGTGCCGGGGATGCCGCTGAGAAATTCGAGCCCGGCGACCGACCGGTCACGTCCGGCCCGGGCGACAACGACGTCGAGCGCACCGGCACCCGCTGTCACGGTGTTCCCGTCGAACGAGATTTGACCGAACGCTTTTCCGAGGTGAATTACCACGCCCGGTAGTCCGCCGTCGCGGATCAGGGCATTCGAGCCGAGCCCGAGCACCGTGAAGCCGATATCGTCGTCGAGCGCCGAACAGAATGCCGTGAGATCGTCGAGATCGGCGGGGCGGAACAGAATTTCCGCCGGCCCACCGGTCCGGAACCAGGTGATCCCGGATAACGGCACATTCTCGCTCAGCCCTCCGCGCACGGGGGGCAAGCGGTCAATCAGTCGGGGAAGGGTATGCGCCAGCATGATCATGCACCCTCCGCTGAGGATGTCGGGGCGCCGGCCCAGGCAGCGGTCAGGGCGGCGGGCAGGTCGTTTGCCCAGGCCGTGATGTTTCCCGCACCAAGGCACATGACGAAATCGTCTGGTTCGGCGAGGTCGGCAATCAGCGACGGCAGGGATGCCGCTTCTTCGAGCGGTACGACATGCCGGTGTCCCCGCGCGCGGAGGCCGTCGACGAGCGCATCGCGATCGATACCGGGTATCGGTACTTCGCCTGCCGGATAGATGTCGGCGACGACGACCGTGTCGGCATCGTTGAAACAGGTGCAGAACTCGTCGAACAAATCCTTGACGCGGGAATACCTGTGCGGTTGTACCACCGCGATCACGTTGCGCCGCGTGCTGGTGCGGGCGGCCGCGAGGACGGCGGCAATTTCCGTCGGGTGATGGCCGTAATCGTCGATAATCGTGACGTCATTGACCACTCCGGTGCGCGTGAAACGCCGTTTCACGCCGCTGAAATCCATCAATGCGCGTTTCAAAACTTCTTGCGCGATACCCATTTCCTGCGCGATGGCGATGGCGGCCAGCGCATTGCGAATGTTGTGGTCGCCGACCATGGGCATCGTGAAGCGGCCGAGGTCGACCGTCGCTGAAGTTACGCGGTTCGACACGATGACGTTGAAGTGGGAACCTGCCGGGTCGGCCGAAATCTCGGTCGCGCGGATATCGGCCTGCGGGCTGAGTCCGTAGGTCACGATCCGCCGGTCCGACACGGCCGAGATAAGCGCCTGCACCTCGGTGTCGTCGATGCACATCGTGGCGAACCCGTAGAACGGGATGTTCTGAACGAACGTCACGAATGCGGCTTTGAGCGTGTCAAAATCGCCGTAATGGTCGAGATGTTCCGGATCGATATTCGTGACGACCGCAATCGTTGCCGGCAGTTTCATGAACGTGCCGTCGGATTCGTCCGCTTCGACGACGATCCAGTCGCCGTCGCCGAGCCGGGCGTTGGTGCCGTATGCGTTGATGATGCCGCCATTGATCACGGTCGGATCGAACTGTCCCGCATCCATCACCGCGGCGACGATGGATGTAGTGGTCGTCTTGCCATGGGTACCGGCGACCGCGATGCCCCATTTCAGCCGCATGATTTCGGCGAGCATTTCAGCGCGTGGGACCACCGGGATCAGCCGGGCGCGCGCCTCGATGACTTCGGGGTTGTCGGATTTTACCGCCGACGAAATCACGATGACTTCTGCTTCTTTCAGGTTCGCGCCGTCGTGGCCGATGGAAATATCGATGCCCAGGCTGCGGAGCCGCAGGACATTGCCGCTTTCGGTAATGTCGCTGCCTTGAACTGCGTAGCCGAGATTGTGCAGAATTTCGACGATCCCGCTCATGCCGATCCCGCCGATCCCGACAAAGTGGATTGTGCCGATGCTGAGAGGCAGCGTCTTCATGCCGCGATCTCCCGTACGGGATCGGCCCCGGCACCGGGCCCGCCGTTCTGTTTCAGCCCCATCAGCCGTTCGGCCTGATCGGCGAGCGCCGCCGCAGCATTCCTGCCGCCGAAATCGTGCGCTGCGCGGGCGGTATCGATCAGAATGTTGTGCAGGTTCACGAAGCTCTCAAGACGCATGGTCAGGGCTTCGGGGGTGAATCCGGCCTGCGGGATAAGCCAACCCGCGCCTTTGGCTTCGACCGCGCGGGCATTCGCCGTCTGGTGATCGTCGGTTGCGTGCAGGTACGGCACCAGTATCGCCGGCCGTCCGGCCTCGGCCAGTTCTGCGACGGTGGATGCGCCTGCCCGGGTAATCACGACATGCGCCGCCG
>Ga0315331_10001672_pt1 | contig 16688 bp, 20 predicted proteins | sample M160m34915metaG_FD_203456 | JGI IMG/M metagenome (GOLD analysis project Ga0315331, IMG submission 203456) | Ammonia-oxidizing marine archaeal communities from Monterey Bay, California, United States - M1 60m 34915 | ecosystem: Environmental > Aquatic > Marine > Intertidal zone | place: USA...
CAATGCTTTTTCTATTCTAGGGAAAGAACGGTTGTACGTCAATCTAAATCTTGTATATACTCCATCCTATTAACTCTTTCGTCATCCTCTGCTTGCTGGCCACAGTCATCACAGTATGCATCATCAAGAGTTTCACTATAGAATTGTGCATCAATATGAAACATTTCTTCACAGTTGGAGCATTGAAATGTTTCGGTCATATTTTTCCACTCCAATCATAGCTTGGTGACTTTAAGTTTCTAAATAATTTAGAACGTTTGTCTGCTACAATGTGGTCTTCGTCTACAACTAAAACATCACCATTGAGTAATTGGTTAGCTTCAACATCTTGAATATGACATTCATTGTAGACTCGTTCATCGCCATCCATAAATGATTTTACCAATGTGTATCTACTTATCCAATATTTCCCATCTGGTAATTTATCTTTTCCATCTACTAATCTGTACCATGTTTGGTGACCTCTTCCAAACAAAGGTAATTTTTGACCTTTTCCTTCTATGTGTTCAAAGAAAGATTCGTCTTGTTTTACTATTTTACATTCCATTGTTTTCATACTATACTAATGTGGCGTTTATATATAAAAATATACCAACAAATAATGGGGGTAAAAGGGTTAATGTCTGTAGACATACCTGTCTCCTCTAAGAAACAGTTTCTCTCCCACTAATGCTTGGAACTCTCTTTCTGCTTTTTGTAATGTTTTGTATACACCCTCTTCTACCCACTTGTCACATACTTCAGATGATGATACCTTGTTTTCCTCGTCTGCACATTCCAACAGTACATCCATCTTTGATTTTTGTTTGGAGTCCATTTCTGACAAGAGTTGTAGTTGTCTACCGTCTCCTTTCAGTGTCACTCCAGGGAATGATTCCATGGCCTTTTTCTTTAGCTGTATAACTGCATCAACATCCTCAACGTCTACCACATCTTTTTGCAGTAATTTTGCTCTAGCTGTTGAGAGTCTGATCAGACCCTCTAGTTCCCTTGGTGTCATTGGTATGACGTTCTCCTCTCCCTCTGTCAATTCTGACATCTGTTGGTAGAACTCGTTTAGCATCTTTTTTGAGTCCATGCTAAGTTTTGGTATTCCCTTTTTGCAGTAGTTGATGTACTGCAACAGTTCTGCTTCGCTTAGTAAAGGTGTCAACTGTTGGTCTTTTGTTATTGGTGCAAGACCGAGTATCTTTGCTGCAATAGCCTGTTTCTTTATTGAGTTGTTTTTTACTGAACACCATACTATGTCAAATCTTGTTAAGAGATATGCTTCAAAGTTAATGTTCTCCACTATGCCATGAGACTCATCCCATTCTCCGTACTTTGGGTTTGCTGCTGCAATAATGGATACCTGACTTGGCAAGCTGAGTGTTGCTCCAGCTACTACCTTGGTTACAACCTGTTGCTCCATGCTTGACAGTAGACTTCTTCTGTCCTCTGCGTGCATCTTGTCAAGCTCGTCTATGGCAACACATCCATGTGGGTTACATACAACAAGTGGCCCACCTTGAGGTACTGATGTGTTGTTGTCAAGCTTTACCATTCCAATTCCTATGCCTGCACTTGTTGCATTGTTTCCAAGGAAGTACATACTTTTGGCAATTACCCTAGGTATTTGCTTGATAGTTTCAGACTTTCCATGACCTGCGTTGCCTATCTCAAGTATGTTGATGTCTGTTCTTCTTACCTCTGTCTGTGATCCACCTGCAAAGGCATAGCATATTGATTCCTTGATGTCTAGTCTGCCCTCTATCTCAGGTGCAAATGACTTGAATAGTCTTGTCTGGTTTTCTGGGTCTTTTAGAAGTTCTTTTATTTCTAATGACCTTTCTTTGGATATGCAAACATTGTCTACCTCTTCTATTTCGTGCATATACTTTACAAACACATACTGCTTGTGCTCATGCTTCTTTCCTGCTGACTCTATGTCTGTAAGGAAGTGTCCTGCTATTCTTACCCTCTTGCCTATCCATGTATTGAATACGTCATCTCCTATCACCTTCATGTCTAGGGTAATTGGCTGTTGTTGTAGCGTATTGTCTAATTCCTGTATTTTTACCACTTGCACAAAGTCAGTTATCGCTGAATCTGTTCTGATTTTCATAGGGGTGTTGCAACTATGACATTTTGGTATGTATGTTCTAAGTGTTGGATTTGCATTGACTTGAATGTCAGTATCACACCTGTTTGGGCAATATGCCCATGCTTCCTTGATGTATCCGTTCTTTGCACCTACAGCCATTATTCTACCGTCAAAGACTATCGGCTGACCCTCTACTTTAGGGCCTATTTGTCTCATTGACGTTGTGGAATAAAACACTAGATTTACTTTTACTCTGTCAAATGCTGCCAGACCTTTGTTAAAGTCCTGGCTGTTATGTCTGAATATTTCCTGTTGTTTTTCCTGTTCATCCTCTATATGTCGTACTTTGTATCTTGTCCAGTATCTTTCACAGGCCATTGATACTGCTCTTCTGTATATCTTGTGTATTATCTTTGGATGTTCTGCAAACACTAGCAAGTCGTCACTGTCCATCTCGTATGTGAATGTGTGTGACGGTCTTATCTTAGATACTCTTGTTGGCATTGTATCTATCAGTTTCTCTGCTATCTGTTCTGCATAGGCTGACTCTGTTGCTGTCATAGTGTTCTTTCAAATATCTCAGTTTTTACCAAGTTAAGTTTAGACTGTATATTTGACTCCAATTCCCTTAGTTCTGTTGTATTCATAGCTTTGAAAAGATTATTCCATTGGTCTCTTGGTAGATCTAATCTTGGTATTATCTTATCATCTGAAAACTCGTCTAGTGATACATAGGGTGTTTGTTCTAATTTTTTTGCGTATTCCTCTACAGCCAATCTTACTGCACCTGAACCGTTTATTGTTCTTGGTAACTTTTCTAAAACACTATCAAGACAATTCCAGTTGTTTGGAAATGAAAAACTCTTTATTTTTGACATAGGATATTTAGGAATGGTTATGATTTAAATCTATCTGTATTTTTTAATAAGTTAATAATTTATTTATTAACTTTTAATTCAGCTTACGTTTCTATATCTACAACTTTCCATCCAAGCTGTTCCAGGTATACTTTTTGTTCCCAGTCTTTTTCCTCACTTTTGTTGCTGTTGTGTATTGCACCATTAAGTCGGTAAAATACCTTTTTTGTAATATCCACAATATCCCCTATTGCTGTCCTTTGTTCGTCTTGCTCGTTTGTATATGTCACAGAGTATTCCATGAGTATGGTACTGTTTGCATTAACTGCTCTAAGTTGTTTGTATATTTCTAGTTGTTCGGGTCTGTATTGGTTGTTTCTGTTTTCCCTCATGTTATGCTTGGCCCATGAAGAGGATTTTGTCAATCTAAAAGCAAGTCCTTTACAACTAATCCCTGTGTATCTTCCCTGCCCACTTCATCCATCTTTTTGGCTTTTAACCTAGCCTTTAGCGACTCATAACCACTTACTCCCTCTTCGTTGAGATAGCATACATAGTCTCCCTGTGGACTGTTTGGTGACTTTACCATTCTTACAGTTCTGTTGTTCTTCATGCCTTTGCTTATGCTGTAGATATACTTGACATAATGTCCTAGCACATGACCACCAATCGGTTTCATTTTTGCACCGAACGGATCTGGATTTGCTGTAACCTGGTTAGTTAGTATCACACCCAAGTTTAGCAGGATTGACAGATTTCTTAGGTATTTCAAAATACCTTTTAGTTCTATCTGTCTGTCTGCTAGTTCTCCCCTGCCCTCAAAGGCCAATCTCATAAGTCCTACAAGACCGTCTATTACTAGATACTTGATGTCTCTTTCTAGCAGTTCGTCTGTCATGTTCTGAATACCTTTTTCCAACTCTGCTTCATCACCGTATAGATGGTATCCTAGTTTGTCCTCATCGTATGTAATACCTCTAGCTTCACATATTTGTTCAAGTCTTTCCAAGTCAAATGCACCTTCACAGTCTATGAACATTACTCCATGTCCTGCACCCAATGCTTCTGCTGCAAGTGTCATGGATAGCTGTGTTTTGCCACTACCCTCGTCTCCATAAATTTCATAAAGTGACTGTGTTTCAAATCCACCCTTTGTCATCTCGTCTAGTTCCTCTACTTGTAATTTAGTTCTAATCTGTCTGTGTCTTAATGCCTTTAATGATGCAATATCCTTTACCTCAATGTCGTTGCCATCCTCTGCCAACATTTTTTTCATTGTAATCAAATGCTTGTGTGCCATGTCTGTTGACAGTCCACTGATTCTGGAAAACTCTTTTGCACCTCTAATGACAACATCAAGTGGGGAAAAAATACCTGCTTTGTTTAGTTTGGTTTCTGTAGTTGGGCCAACTTTTTCCAAGTCGGTTAGTTTAAAATCTTTCATAAAAATAGATAGTTAATTAGGTATTAAAAGATACCTAATTGGATTTGTTTTGAAAGTAATCATGTATTAGACCACAAGTTGCAATATGCTTTGACGTTGCGTTTGCTTCTGGGCCACATACTTTTGCTATCAATGGCTGTGATCTTACATAGATGTCATTCCATTCTGATAGGAAAGATTCTATATCTTTTGCCCTTAATCTATCAGTTGATACATCAGGCATATTGTTGATGATAGGTCTTTCTTGCTGTGGCTGACTTGTTGCTTCTCTGTATTGCTCTTGCAAGTTAGATAGATAACATTCGTGAAATTTTGACTTGTTATCTTTTTCTACTGCTCCTGACAATATGTTGGATTCCTTTCCATATTTTTTGTTTGGTATCTTACCGTCTTTTGTGATGATTCTTCCTGACTCATCAGTTACTTGACCGTAATAAACCTGGCTGTTGCACTTTTTACAAGTGTACTCTTTTTTTGTGTAAACGTTTGTAACATTCATAATATTAGTAGAAATGGATTAGAATAAAAAGGTTACTCTTCAAAGCCATCTTGTTTTGGAGTTTCGGATTTATCTTGAAGAGCCTGTTTTAGTTGTTGGTTTTCCTGACGAAGTTGATTTACAGCGTTCTCTAACTGTAGAATATATTCGTCTATTTTGCCTATTAAGGTCATGTATCTATTTATGTTTACTTGGTTAAAAATCTAACTATCCTGCAAAATAATATAATCTTTTATTGACACCACCGACTTTTATGGTAATGTATCCCTGACTATACAGTGAATAAAAATTATATGATGCTGTACCTGTATTATTTATAACATCTAACTTACCCTTTAAATTAATGTCATCATTTGACCCATCTCCTAAATTGACTATGTTATTGAAATTTGCTGTACCATCAACATTCAAATTATCAATATCATCTATATCATTGTTACCCATTCTAAGAGTACCACTTACTGTTCCATTAATATAAACATTATCTGATGAATGATCTCCAAGGTAAATATTTGTAGAAGTTACACTAAACGAATTGGCTGTAAAAGTATTAACTCCTGTCCAAGTATTAGTTCCAGATAATGATACACCACCACCACTTGAATTATCGTCTACATATTTTTTTGTTGCTGCATCATAATTTGAAGTAGGTGTTGCTAAATCAGTAATTTTATTGTCACCCATATCAAGAGTAGTTTGCATGGTTGAATTAATATAAAGTTGGTCACTTGAAGCATTACCTATGGTAAATGCTGCTCCTGATGCAGAGAATGTTCCTGCAACTGTAACATAACTTCCATTAAAAGCATTACCACCTGTCCAAGTATTATTTGCACTTAATGAAGCTCCACCACTTGTTTCTAAATCAATCAATCCAGTATTTGTTCTAATTTTTAAATGATTATCGGAACTATCTTGGAATAAATATCTTTGATTTGCTGTTGTATGTGATGGAGCTGTAATAGAATTAAATTTTTCATAATTTGTATTTAAATTTAAAACACCTGAAATATTAATAGTATCACTAGATGAATCACCAAGAAATATGTTAGCAGAAGTCACACTAAATGTACTAGCAGTAAATACACTTGCACCTGTAAATGTGTTAACTCCAGTAGATGATATTCCACCTGTTATATGTACTGTATCTGATGAATGGTCTCCAAGATAAATATTAGGAGAAGTTACACTAAAGGAATTACCTGTAAATGTGTTAACTCCTGTCCATGTGTTAGTTGATGTTAGAAGACTAGACCCATCACTTGAAGAAATCAATGTCCATTGTCCATATTCTGTTCCACTAGAAGCATGGGCTGGATTGACATTAATTGTATCCCATTGTAATAATACAATTTCTTTACTATCTACAGTATAGTCACTACCCCCAGGAATGAAAATATTTCCTTTTGCACTACCTTCATCTGTATAATGTTTTAATGTTATTGGAATTGTGTTTACTGCTTGTAAAAATAATATCTGACCTGCGTGTGATGCACCACCTATACGAACTAAATTATCTGCACTTCCACCTTGCCCACTTACTATAATTCTACTAGAATAAGATCCTGTTGATTCAGCAACGTCTAATACACCTGATGCAACAAATTCTGTTTTTGGATAAAAAGCTAATGGGCCTATCATTGTATCTCCTGCTGTTTTTATATAAGATGTTGTTAAATCATTACTATCACTTCCACCTTTTTGTCCAGATGTTCCTATGTAAGCACCTGAACTTACTCTCTGTCTCTGTTGACCGTAAGATTTGACATTTTGACGTTTAAGTTTTATAATCTCATCTACAAGTGATTTTTTAGTAACTGCTTTACCGTTAGACAAATCTTCTTGCTCCTCTTATTCTTCTTAATGCACCACCTTTACCGTCTATAGGCTTTGTTATGGAATACTCTGTTCCCTTGTTTACCAATTTTACTTTGTTGTCTGCTGTATCTGATTCGTCAATAATTTCATCATCAGTAAAAAAGAAGAATGAACCAAATGGTATATCTGTTCTTACTTCCGTTTGTAAGTCATATTCTGTTTTCTTAAATTTTAATTTTTGTAATTCAGACTTTAATATATTATCTAATTGGTCATAATTAAATATTTCAGGTAATTGTAAAAATTCTGGTGTTTTTACTAAATCTCCACTAGCATCTGTAATAGCATCACTTACTGATAATAATGGTTTGGTAAATCTTAATCCATCCATCCATAATTCTATTTTTCTGCCAAATATTGCACCCTCTCCAGCACCAAAAGAGCCTAATCCAGCCTGGTATCTACCAAATTCGTCATACGATTCCAACGTGCCAACACAAAATGCAACAACGTGTTGCCATTCAAATGTCTCAGCAGCAGCAAGTCCGTTTGGTGGAATTATGTCATTTAGTGGTATGATAGACAAATCATATCTAGGTCTTCTACCTCTGTAAATTTGAAATCCGTCTAACGGTAATGAAATAGCTTCATAGTTATTGTTGAATTGAATTACAAAGTCTTGGAAAACAACATGGTCAGATTTGTCAAACAACCAAGCCCTCATTCTAAAGTTACCTTTTGGTAATTGTGCTTGAGCACCTGTTGTTTCACTAAAAATTAATTTCATAAAAAAGTCAATGCTTGACAACTGACCGTAATCTTCTGATTCCAATGAATCTGAACTATCCGTATTAAATCCTCTATAACCATTATGTGTCAAGTGCATATTCTGCGTATCAATAGCACTTGGCTCTTTTACTGTTGTACCCCTGCTACCACCACCGTATATCTCACCAACGTTTTCACTTATACCATAATCGTATCTTGGGAAAGGCCATCTAACACCTAGCCATGCTCCTGACTTGTAATATCCTGCTGAGGTTCTACCATTAAATGTATTTTCAAGCCATGTTATTGCTGGTGTCCAACTGTATACAACCTTGATACCCGAACCGTTGTTTGCACCTGCATATTCATTACCTGTGTCTTGGTCAATATGAACACTTGTGGTTTGACCTATAGAGTCGTATGGATGGAAACAGTCTGAGCCATTGTCCAATGCTGTTATGTCATTCCATTGTCCTGTTGTTGGATTATCCCATACCTTAATCTTACCTGAATCAAATATTGCCACTTGCATACTGTCTAGACTGACATTACCTAATGGAGCATATTTTACCCTAAATGCTTGATCAACACTACTCCATTCTGCAATATTTCTTGTAAATGAATTACCGTTTGAATCTGTTCCTGCAAATGGGCCACTTCCTGTACCATTAACTAATACTCTAAATCCGTCATAATATCCATTTGTGGAATTTCCATAAGTCCAATATAAACTTGGAGCTCCACCTGTTGTTTCTACATCTACCCATGTTCTAAACGTTTGGTCATCGTTTACTACTAAATTACCGTCAAACATAGCTGGCCCAAATGCCGAACCTGTACTTGTAGGATTGGCATTACTGTTTTTCCATAATGTTGCTTTTCCTGAAGTCCAAGGAGAATACTGTATTCCTGAACCTGATGTCGCACTTCCACCATAACTTAAAACTGTAGTCAAGACAGTCCAAGGGCTAGCTGGTGGCACAGCATTTGTACTTGATGCTGTAGTATATGTTACACCTGTTTTTTGCACTATGGAATTGGCTGGATATGTGCCTGCTTGATGTTGTGGATAAAATGATGTTCCATTTGAGGGTAAGAGCATTTGTCTAGCTTTGAATCTGGAATAGTCTATAGGCAAGCTTCCTGCATCGTTAGAACCCCATGCTGCAATTAATGTACCCTCGGCTTCATCTATTCCCCCTGCTTCGTCTCCTGTATTTACAGTATCAGCATCTATGATAACTTCTGACCCAGAACTAGGAGAGCCTGATGAAAATACATTGATAACCAAGTCTGTTACATTTGCACCTGAGTATGTAAATCTGAAATCAAAGAAATCCAAAACACCACCTGTTCCACTGGCATCTCCCATTAAATCAACTAACTCAGTAATTCTATTGTATATTGTATCCTCGTTTACACCCCAGTCAAAATTATAAACTCCTGAATCTGGCAACTCATTAGTTCCTATTGTTAGCGATGGCATGGATGTTGTTTTATTGTCCTGATAGTAAGCAACCAAGTCAATTAATGCTTGTTTAGGTGTAGAGAAAATAAATCGTTTGATATACTGTACTTTTTGTAAATGTCTTTCTATTCCCTGACATTCTATTCTTAGTTTAGTTCCACCGTCTTTAGTTTTAATTGGTATTTTTTTTACAACCTCAAATACCTGGTTATATCCCCCTACTGTTACACCGTCTGCCATCGTAATTCTTATTCTGTCATTATGGTCTATTTTTGTAGGAAATCCAGATTCTCCCAATCTGGCTGGTCTTATATAATGTCCTTTGTTTGCAGTTATTTCAATTATTGCAGTATTTATTTCTCCACCACTTACATCTGTAAACAATGGTAATGATTCAACTGCTCCACCGTTATTGCTTCCTAAATTTTGTTGAGCCCATGAATTTGATTTATCATAATGGTCAACAACATAACTCCATCTAGATCCCATTTATTATGCTCCTGTCCATACAAAAGACCCACCTGAGTTAAGTCCTGTTGCATTGGAATTGAATTTTACTGTTGCGACAAATCCAGCTTTGTTTTTGGTTTGACCCTCTCTTACCCAAGTCCAATCCGTAACCATACATCCTCTGTTTGTGTTTGGATGTATGTTGTATGTTGGAAAGTCCTCTAATACTATACCGAATCTTCCAAAAGGATATGAAGCAGTAGTCTTGTCTTCTAACATCCATGTCTTTACTAATGCTGGAATTGTTGAAGTTGAAGCGTTTGTTATGAATCCTGTTATGGCAAATGTTAATGATGAAAATCCTGTATCTTGTAATTCGTCTAATTTACCTTTTGGTTTGGTATTGATAGATACTGCTGAAGTAAGTGTTATGTCAGATTGTGCTATGTTTCCTGTAGCATCAGGTAAAGTTCCACCGTTAAAGTGAATTATATTGCTAGATGGCACAGAATTAGAATCACGCCATATCTTACTGCTCATTGTCCTTTAGCTCCTAACTCTAAATTTATGTCATATACTGGAATACCACTTTTTGCACCCTCTCCATTTACTGAAGATGCTACACCTCTGTAACCAGCATAACTTGTCATCCTAACTATCTTTATACCTTGTGCTATTTGTGCTTTTTCTTCCCTACTCATTGTACTGGCCATTTCTGTTTTTAATACACGTTTGAATCTAACATCAAATGGCCCACCAGGGGAAAAAGCGAAATCAAGTGCTTGTTGAACTATTCCAACTATTGTTGATAAAATGGCTATTGGAACTACTGCTTTTCCAGCAATCCCACCTATCATTTGTGCCATCGCATTACTTGGATTAAATCTTGTTAATGTACTTGCATAATCAGCAGCTTGATTAAACATACCTAAACCTTGCTGTATTTGTTGACCTGCAGTAATTCTTTGCTCCTGTTGATCAACTCTGTCTCTTAATTTGGAAAACTCGTTCTCTCTTTGGAATGGAGATTTGGATGATCTGTCTCTGCCTTTTGACGGTAATGCTTCTCCTGTCATTCCACCAAATATTCCACTTCCTATTTCGTCTGGACTTGCAAATGCACTTCTGCTAGACATATCTCCTGTACCCCTACCTCTTCTTGGAGTGATTGACCTAATGTCTCCCTGTGCGTTATCTAACTGATTTAACAGTTCTCGTATCTCTTCTAAATCTTCTGTCTTAATTTCTATTGGAATGTGAAGTGCATCACTACTGTCTGAACTCATATTGAATTAATCTCCATAAATTTTTGTGTCTCATCTATTATTCTTTGTCTTAGATCAGGTGTTCTTTCTTCCTTGATCTGAGCTATAAGTTCTCTGGACTGTGTTCCAGGGTGCTGTACTACTTTGGCATATCTGCTTTCTCCACTTGTTCTGTCTGTCCAATGCAAAGCATCAGCTCCACCATGCTCTCTACCCTTTGCTTTTATTTGGTGTGGTCTTGTACCATACTCCAAGAAAAAATGTATCGGAGCACCCTCTTCGTTTCTAAAATCCCATACCAAGTCTACTTTCATATATCCTGATTTTTCCAATGACAATGCATCGGCTGCTCTTTGTGATATGTTATTTGCTATGTCATTCTGACCTGGCAATAATATGGTTTCTGTGGCCCATAGCATTATGTTTTGGTCTATGTGGGTGTCAATCCTATATTTAGCAGATTGTAACCTTTGCTTGGTTAAGTCTAAACTCATTCAATTTCACCACTAACTTGGGTCACTTGGGCAAACTACGGATATGTCAACCTTGACAGCTCCCTCAACTGACTTGGAAATGTCTGCCACTGTTAATTTACAATTAGCAAAAGTTAATGTTGTATTGCTTGCTGATGCATCCATAGATGTGAATTTAATCAACCATGTTTTAGGTAAAACTTCTCCTGATGCATCTGGAGTAAGTAATGCTTTTAGTCCTGCTACGTTTGTAACACCTGATGAGTTTGCAGTTGTCCATTCGTCATAAGTAAATAGTAATGTGCCTGATATGCTGTTATCTGGAGCACCTGTAAAAGTAACCACGCCACCACTGGTAGTTGGCTCTCTGAAAATAGGATGTGATACTGTGACTCTTGCATTTTGTACTAACTTCCATTCATTAGACGTACTGCCAATAAACACTTGAAATTTCTTGGAGTTGACTTCCTTGCCAGTATCAAAATCAGCCATAATATATAAAGTGCGTTATTAATATAAAAAGATTACAGAAAGGCATCAATGAAGGTTATACAAAGTAACACACCTCGCCTAATCTCTCAATTAGGATCTAGCCTTTCTATGATTATGTTATAATATTATCAGATATTAACTTAGCGATAAGCCTGAATACCACAGCATCAGTCGTTTTATATAGCATTTGTACTGATTCTGGCTCTGCTGTGAATGTGTTTGTAATTGCTACCTCGTCTGCTGTTTTATTGGTATATATGAACTTAATTTGAGGTTTCTCGCCTGTTGTAAGCAGTAATGGCATCTTGTTTAGCTTGTCTCCTGTTGAACCCAGGTCTGCGTTCTTGACCATGATATTACAGATAAATCTGCCTTGTATGTGGCCTGCAAAATGTCTTGGTATATTGCTTCCTGTATATCCTTCCTCAATATCCCTATATCCAGATTGCAAGTCAACGTCAAATACATTAGTATATGTATAATCTGCACTAGGAGCATTGTCTACTGTACTTCCTACCTTGATGAATTTCAAAACACCGTCTACTGGCATTTCTGTTATGTTTACCTGTTTTACTGTAATCTTTAATGTTGATATTAAGTATGCTGGATGTCCACCGTCTCTCTGTACTGACTGTCTGCTCCATGACTTTGACTCAAATACGACCTTATAGTCTTGTAACACCATTGTTTCCATTCTAGCCCTGATGACATTCTCTACCTCTCTTTGCGTGCTTACGTCATCTGTTCTAAGGCCCAAATTTTTATCGTAATAGTTAATCTCAAACCCAACAGTCGTATCTGTAGACCTTTTGGTCTCTACCGTACTTTCAGGCTGAGTGGTTATAACCTCACAAGATGGGTATCGTCTTCTGGTGGTATATTGAGCATAATCGAAAATATTGTTTGCATCTAATGTGCCTTCAGGATATGTAGCACCTATTAAATGAGCCTGAATAGATGCTGCTGTAGCTACTGCCATACTTATTAACTGTTGATAAGAAATAAAAAGGTTTTAGCCTTATTCAGGCGTTTCTGGTGTATGTTTCTGAATTAATGAGTTTATATACCCTGAACGATTTCCTCGGAAATCTAGTTCAAAGTCTTTAACCCATTTATCCAGTTTTTTTAGAGACTCTTCGTCTAGTGTCAGACTTATTCTCTTCAATAGTTATCACCTGTTCTTTTAATATGTATTTGTTGTATGCATCATCCTGTGTGGTAGACCAAAACTCATTGACTTTATCAGCTTGTATTGTAATCTGTTTGAATTTATAAAGATATGCTGTTTCACCAAAATCATTAATGCCTACCATTGTTTTGTATTTTTTAATGTTTTCTGGTGTAAACTCGTCTTTATAGATGATTTTGACTCCAGTAGGTTCTGCATTTGGATTGTCTATTCTTTTACCAAATGTTTCACTGTCAGGGTCATTGTCTGTAATCTTAGGATAACTTTTCTTTTGATCCAATCCCAAGTATTCCCCTGGGCCTACAGGTTCTATATCATCATCAGAGTATTTTCTTCTGACAAGTGCAAAGATATAGTCTTTGCCACCTTGTTGAGCACGAATTATGTGTTGAGCCCAATAGTCGTTTGATGCTAACTTTTTCTTAGCCATTAGTATTATTATGGTATTACTTGTATATAAATAAAAATAAAAAGAGGGGGGTTATCCCTATTCGTTTCTCATAGCATTTTGAACAAAAGCGTTTTCCTCAATCATTTCTTGTGCGATTGGCTGTGCTAATGCTTCTTCAAATGCTTTGTCTTCAACAGTTGCATATCTAAAGTTGTTGTTCAAGTATTCGTGATACTTTGCTAACAATTCACTTGTATATGGTATCTTGCCATCTGTTCCAAATCTTGCTTCGTTTTCACGTTTGATTTGCTCTGCTGTCTTTCCATCATACAATACTTCACAGCCAAATTGTGCTTTGTGTGTATCAGGGAATTGATTGTTATCACAAATTAGTGATCTGTCAATATTCCTGTGTGTTGCAGTATGGTCATCAAAGTTTAAGGCTTGAATACCTTCATACTCTACAAGTAGGCTGAATTGAACATCATCATCTCCTGTTGGCATATTGGAATATCCTTCGCCAACTACTTTGAGTAGTTTCTGTTGTCCACGACATTCCTCTATTGCAAGGACTATTTCACCAAGATGTCCGTCATACTTTACATTGTTGACTTTCCACATGGTAAACTCTGAGATTTCAAACTCTCTTGCTTCTTGGAATGGTGCTGTTTGACGATCCATACCTTGTTTACAAGTGTTGAGTTCTTTGAGTAGATTCATGTATACACTATCTGTTGCAGTTGCAATACCTCTGTTGAGTTTGTTTTCTATCTCTAGGATTACTAACTCGTTAGGTGTAAGTTTTGCTTTTTCTGCTGCAATTTCAGCTAGTGCTTCTTCTTGAAGTCTTTTGAGTTCTTCATTGTAGATTGTTTCATCTAAAATGTCTTTGAACTCTTGCAAGTCTTCAATAGTAAATTTCTCTACTACTCCTTGCCAAGTACAATGGTATTCAACGCTTAACTCATCATACCAGCATGACTGGCCATGTGAATCAAACGGAACTTCTACTGTTGAGGTTTCTGCGTATGTCACACTGAATGTTCCTATAAGTAACAAGGACATCAATGCTAATAGTTGATTTCTCATTGTAACCTAATCATAAATGTGGTAAGATATAAGTCTATTGTTTAAAATAAAGAAAAAAAGGATTTTTGATTTGAGTTATGGACTATCCTAAGTCCAGTTTGTTGGTGTTGAACAACCTGTTAGCTGTCTTCCAGTCTCACTTTGAATGATTGCTGCGAGGTGATAGTCGATGATAAAGTATTTATCGTCTCCTGTCTCTTCGTCATGTGCTGAACCTATTCTTTGTGGGCCTTGGAAGTTTGCTATTGTTGGTTCTTTCTCAGTATCTACACAATAAACGTCACCTTGTCTAATTGCATTGTCAAGAACTAATCCTGCTCCTGGGAAGCCTGGTAATTCTCTAGTACCTGGTTCAAATGAAACCTCGGAAGGTTTAGTTGATGCAACTCCTCTTATGAAGGTGTTACCCATGTATTTTGCAAAGTCGATTGGGTGCATTCCGACACGACTCATTCTGCCACCGACTCCAGATCCTTCGATAAGTAGTTGTGCTACTCCGAGGTCTAATAGTGGGTTTGCAGTTGAACGATCGGTTGCTGCTACGAAAGTATCCCATGCTCCTGCTGCTGCTTTTGCAGTTAGACTTGCATCGGCCAAACTGATAACGTCAAAGCTTTGTCTTTGCTCTACCTTGTTGCTTGCAACTTGGATTGAGTCTTGAAGAACGTTATGTACGTTCTTTAGTCTTGCTTCTTCGTGAATCACGAATTTAAGACCATACTTGTTTGCTTCGAAATTACTTCTGGTGTATGTCAATTCTTTGAGTTGACCTAATTGGCCTTCATCGAGTTGTGTCATTCCAGAGAATTTGGTTGCTGTGTCAATGCTGATCAAGAGATTTGGTACAGCAATTTCTTTTGCGAGGTTTTTACCTGCATAAGTTCTGTCTTGCTTACCTAATACGGTTTCCCATACATTGACAATATCTACTGCTGCATTTGTGTTACTTCTGAGGGCTGCTTGTCTTTGTCTTCCACCTGCTTTTACATCGCTTACATAATCTTCTGCAAGACTCTTAAATTCAGAGTCTACAAATGCATCATGTGAGTATGCACCATTACCAAAGTCATCTTTGGCAAGTTTTTGGTTTGTGAAGTGTTTGTTGAAGTCATAGATAGCATATCCACCTGCTTCTGCAAATGAATGTGTTGGTGCTCCTTCAGTGGCATAGACAGTTTTATCAACAGGATTCAACCATAGTTGCATCCCATTATAATCTGCTTTTTTGGTATTAAATATTTTAGTCATATTAATCTACCAACTGTACCTCAATAACATCTCCGTCTGCTGCATCTGCTGGTGAGAAGTCTGCTGCATCGGTAAAGGATTCCACGTATGGTGATCCTGCACCTTTTGCTACTATGCCGCCTTCTTTACCCCAATAGATACCAACTACAACTTCTTTAGAGTGACTTGATGCAACATAGGCAATTACTTGACCTGCTGTTGAACCAGAGATTACAACTGCTGTACCTGGTCTGATAGCTCCATCTGCAACTACTGTTACAAAGTGGCCTGCTACTGCGACTGGTACGTGTAATGCTCCGTCTGCTCCTGAACTATTGTCTACTGCTTCTAAAGCAACATAGTGATTAACTTCTGCTGTTCTAGATGTTGGACTGACTATTAGGTCTCCACCTGCATCTTGTTCTAAAACATTACCTTTTGCAATATTTGTAGATGCTGCAACTGGGAGTCTTCTGATACTTAAGAGTGTTTGTTCTTTTGTGATAGTGCCTGCTGGTGTTGTTCCAAAAGCCATTATTACAAACTCCTCATCTCACTAACAGCTTTGGCTACTTTTGTTCTTGGTTGAACCCATGAACTTGTGCTTTGTGCTGGTTTGTAAGATGATACTCCTGTTTCTTGTTTGAATTGTCCGATTGCTTCAATTTGTGCTGACCAATAGGCAGAATCTTTTTTAGATGAAATTACTTCATCGTATTTTGCTTGTTGAACTCTTGGTTCATCAAACAATTCTGCGTATTCACTAGCGATTTTCTCTTTGTTGATGCTGTCTAACTGTGAAGTTAGGGCTGCAACTTGAGATTTGAGCTTACCGACTACCTCTGGTTCTTCAGGTACTTCAACAGGTGCTTCGATTTGCTCTGGTTCTACTTGTTCTTCTTCCATAGAAGATTCAGCAGGAATTGCTTCCTGTACTTCTTCTAGTTGTTGAACAATTACTTCCAAAGCATCTACTACCTCTTGAGGGCCTGCTGACATAGAGTCGTCTGCTGGCTCGGCTGCAACGTCTAGTTGCTCGTTAGCGATTTTTGTTAGTTTTGCAAAAATTGTCTTTGCGTTCGTGACATTCCATTTCGTCGAACTTGTCATTGACTTTATATAGTATTACTTGTATATAAAGTAAAAAAATATAAATAATACTTGAGTATTACTGT
>Ga0315331_10001674_pt1 | contig 16675 bp, 30 predicted proteins | sample M160m34915metaG_FD_203456 | JGI IMG/M metagenome (GOLD analysis project Ga0315331, IMG submission 203456) | Ammonia-oxidizing marine archaeal communities from Monterey Bay, California, United States - M1 60m 34915 | ecosystem: Environmental > Aquatic > Marine > Intertidal zone | place: USA...
TTAACTGCAGAATAATATTCAACAGCTCTACCTCTAGTAAAAGGTTTTCCAGGTAATAACTTGTTTGCAACTATTCCAGGAACATTTATTTTTCCTGATGGTCCAAATGATTGCATTAACCATTCAAGACCTAATACGCTCCAAACACCATATTGTATATCTCCTGGTGCTGCACCTCCTGGCATTAACCCAAAAGAAAAGAAATCTCCTAAATTCATTTTCATATTTCTTTCTATGTCTTCAGGTAAGTATCTATCGTAAATTTCTTTATGTGTGTCTAATTCAAGTTTTATACGTTCTTTTTGTAATTCATCTTCTATATCAAATAAATCTCTACTTCCTGCTGGAATGTTTGCACCCCATGCAGAATAAGTTACATCTAAAGGTAAATAAGGATGAGTTGTTACAAGTGATTCAAATGATTTAATAGCTTCAGGATTTGCTTTAAATGCTTCTACTTGTGCATTAAATTGAACAGATTCACTTCTTTTAGTTGTTAAGTATTCTCTGTTATCAAGCCAAAAAGGACTAATCACTTTTAACCTTGTCTTCTATTTAATAAATCCAATATTACGGGTGACTTACTTACTTCATACATAGCAGCTAAAGTAATATCAATACTCTGTGTATTAACTTGTGGAGAAGGACCAGCTCCTAATGGAGCACCTGCTGTAGGTACTTCGCTAGGTCTTTCCGATGGAGCAAATACATTTGGTCTTGTAGGGGGAGTTTGTTGACTTTGTACACCCATACCTTGTTGTGCAGGTAAAGGAGCTATTCTTTGTTGGTTTAATAAATCTGTTTGTTGACCATAAGGTAAGCCAGGCATGTCTCTTAACGGTTGTTTTTTGCTTCCAGCACCACCATCTGTTCTATCACCACTTTGTGGTAATGATGTTGCTTTGGGTTTCTTAGGTGTTCTTTGTCCACCTTTATTACTTTGTCTAACCATAGAACTCCTCAGTTAATAATATTATGATACCAGGTGCAGGATATATAACACTATGTATTGGGGTATTAAATGTATCTAGTTCATCTACTACACCAAACTCGTTATAAACTAAATCCCAAAAAGCATCGTCAATAAATTCCATATTAACCTCCAAATGCACCGGCTACACTAGGTTGTCCACCCATCTGTTGTTGAGCCATTTGTTGTTGTATCATCATTTGTTGTTCAGGTGACATCTGTGGTTCTTGTGGAGTATAGAACTGCTTCATAATTTCTGTTACAGCTCCTGGATATTCATAAATAGCTATAGCAGCCATTGTAGCTGCAGGGTCACCTTGTGCTGACCTAGCTAATATAGAATCAAATAAAACACCTTCAGCTTTGTTTTTACGTATACGCTCTTGTACTTTTGCTATATTCTCTAAACCATCAATGTTATCTTGTAATGTCTCTACATCTATAACACCTGCTTGTAATAATTGCAAACCAGTTACAATCTTTTGTGGTTCATCAAAACCAGCCATAACACCATAGATACGTCTAGTTCTAAAGTCTCCACCTATATCTTGTAATACATTATAGTTTTCGCTAAATGCTGCACCATTAAGGTAACCCACCATAGGCTTTTTAGTTTCATTTATTGTATAAGACATAACAACATCTAGTTCTAATCTTTTAGCATCCATTTGTGATAAGCCTTGTTTAATAATATCTCTATATTCAGATATCATTAATGACATTGTGCTATTCAATTCTGATAACCCAGCACCAGTAACAAAAGAGTTAGGTGACTGTGAGTCATCAGTAACTGGATAACCACCTACCATACGTAATTGTCTTTCCAACCTATCTATTTGTTGGAACAATTGATACGGCATATTGTTCATTGGTTTAGAAACTTGTGTACCAGGAGCAAGATAGTTTACCGCAAATCTGCCTTTTCTATATTGTCCGGATTCTATCTCTCCCGATATGTTAGTTTCTGTAAATACTGAATCTTCCATTGCAATAGATGACATAATATTTATTTTTGCCATCATTGCCATTAAACCTATTACATGGTCGTATTGACCTTTTAATTGGTCAAAAGCCACACGTTTCATAAAAACAAAAGGAGGAGACGATAATACGTTTGGTATAAAATCTAAAATCATATTTCGTTCTGGGAATACTATATAGGTACCACCTTGGTCATAGTATTCAATTATTCTTACACCTGAATATGTATTATCTTCCCATGCTTGTTCTCTATTGTTTTCATATGAAAGAAAAGGTGTAGCAGTATCAGTTTGTGTATCACCTTCATCATCATCTTGTTTTAAAATTTCTTTAGCAAACTCAGGATAGATTTGAGCTAGTTTATATCTAGGTACACGTCTTAGTACTGCCATTTCTCTAGGTTGTTGGTCAGGACCAAAGTTACCTGGGAATGTATCATAAGGGTCTCTTAATTCAGCACTAGGATAAATAAAACCATTCTTATCTCTTTTGTTTGTTATTACCCAAGCACAGTACCCATAACCAGGTAACCATCTAGCAGCTTGTTGTAACTGAGATAATAAATTTTGTTTTTCATCATAGCTAGTAACAATACGTTCTAATTTTTCTGCACGCATTTTACTTCTTGTAGAATCATTTTCATTAGGTACATCTACTCTAACTTGAGGTACTCCAGATACTTTTTGTGCAAGTCGGTCAATACCAGACTGCAACATGTTAGGAGCTGGTAACAAATCAGCATCACTGGTTTCCATAGTGTTACCTAGTAAAGCTTTCATACCATCAGCACCACCATTAAGAATTGCTTTGATTCTAGCTTTCTGTACTTGTCGTTCTTGTACTAACTTACCTGATGTAAGTTCAGATGCATTTTTAACTATCTCTTGATAAGTTTTAGTATCTAAATTTTCTATCCCCATGGTGCCTCATTCATATTTGTAATTTTGTAATCTCCATAACTAGGATTGTAATCCAACCCTATATCAGCCGCATGCTCTTTTTGCATACGCCTAAAAACTTTCATCGGAAACCAACTAGCCATAACTATGTCGGTCTTCTCTTTGTTTCTAGTAGAAACAGGTTTTCCATCAAAGTATAACAGTTGTTGTCTATATTTCTGCACTTTAGCATTAGATTCTCCGTCACCTACAGGTAGATGTATTCGTCTGTTTTCAAACAAATCCGCCATTGCTCCAACACCATACAAAGGGTCATGTTTATTTTTACCTGTTAAGTGTCCTTGTACTTGTACACCACTACGCAATGTAAATTCTTTTATACCTGCATCTTGTCTAATAGCAGATTGAAATCCGTTTTCTTCTACTATCCAATGTCTACAATCATATTCTTGTAACCATATAGCCATTTGGTCTAATGCTGCTCTTATTCCTCCACCTCTTTTATTTTCTAGGTCAACTAAATACAACTCACCTCTGTATGTATCTATACCCCATAACACACTAGCTTGATAACCACTTGATGCAGGGTCTAACCCAGCTACAAGATGTAAGTTTTGATATACTTGTCCTAGTACTAAATCAGGTCGCATACATTGGTCAATCATATTCATAGTAAAGATTTGTGTGCCTTCTACATATGCTTGGTTGTAATAAACCATTTCGAAAGTTTGTCTTCCACCTGTTGATTCAGCAGAGTGCAACCTAGATTGTAACCATTTAAAACTTCTTTTACCTGGCCACAACATACAATCAATATGTTCTTCTACAATATGTTCTGGTAAATTACATTCAAGAGCATGTGCTGTTTCAACTATGCTTGTAAAGTTATCTGATTCAAGTAAGTGATTATATAAATCATCAGGGTGTTGTCTTGAACCAATTACAACTACAGCAGTATGTTCCTCTTTTCTTGATGAAAGAGTTGTTGTCCACCATTGTCTTGTAGATTCTCTTGCACCAGGTTGCATTGTTGTTTGATGGTCCTCAATGTCATCAGCAATAATAATATCACAGTCACGTGACAGAATCTTTCCACCCTTACCTACAGCAACCATAGTAGGTGATTTAATACCTGCTACTGTTCTTGTTCCTACAGTAAATTGATTCTGTGACCAGTTCTTTCCTGACCTATTATCAGGTTTAAAAGATGTACCAGGTGCACAGAAATCTTCTCTTAACTCTTCATTGGTATCTAATACATCAAGTACAGCAGATAATGCGTTCTTTGCAATGTCTTCGTTACCACCTACCCACATAATTCTTGTGTTAGGGTTTTTGCATATTTGATATACAGCAAAGTGTATTAACAATTCAGTCTTTCCATGTCTTGGGGGTGACAGTATCAGTAACTCTTTACCGTTTTCTATACTATCTATAATGTTATTAATCCAGTTAGTGTGAAAATTTGCGGTGTCATAATGTTTTCCTAGTTCTGTTCTAAAGTATTTGTGTCGGAAGGTAGAAAAATTTTCTAATGAGGCTTGAGCTTCTTCTGATAATTCCCAATCTTCTGCTAATACTTCGTTCTTACTGTCTACTTTAAAGGCAGCAAGCATGCGACTAACAGTAGCTGAAGTGCAACCAAGGAGGGAAGCTGCCTCTGCTACTGTTATATCTCCAGTCGCAACTGCTTCGGCTATACCTTCGCTTACGAAAGCTCGGTAATACGTCCCTCTGCGTACAGAGGCGTAATCGCCTGTATCAGAATTATATTCTTTGTTTATGGGTTTCTGGTCCACTTTGTCGTTATGTCTCTTATCACGGGCAAATTGACGCTTCTGGCATGTTCCTGAGCAGAATTTCTTTTGTCTACCCTTTAATTTCTTTCTACAACCCTCTGCTATGCATATAAGATTTGTGGACATTTAACTAACTTTCTGTAGATGTTTGTATAGTGAGAATTATATGCTATAGTCAACTTAAATACAAACATTAAACACAAGTATTTTGTTACAAGTAAAGTAGTGACCGGGACACTGAAAGCTGCCGACACGTGAGAGTGTACACTAGAAAGACAAAAGCAGTACTCAAGGACAATAAAAAAGGTTTAATCGGGCTTACCACACTACATGCCCGCTCACGCTCAAAAGCCTTATACTTACTGTGTTTCTCCTTACTGACTACGGAAGTTACCAACATATATTTTTGTACATACGTATATATATAAGGACCCTTAGATTGACATTAGGTAGTCAGACTGTATATGTCATCCGATTTCAGTATCCTTATACAGAATAAAATTCTGTATACTGAAATCTGATGTCATTTACTACAGTCTGAACAGTATCAGAGATACTGTAGTTATTTCTTGTACCGAGATACTGTCATTTAATCTGAACAATAAAGAAATAACTTAATGTCAATCTACCATACAGTCCTATGTCGGCATCAAAGGGTAGGTTGCCTTTGCATTAGCGATGTACCCCCAGCAGTCGGCACCGCACCACTTATCAACGGCTGCATAGTTGCAATCTTCTGTTCTATCCTTCTGTATCTCTAGTCCCCTTCCGACAGAACTCTTTATGAGTTCTCTGTCGAAAGAAGACAGAGATAAAACGAAGGAGAACAGAATGAATTGCTTACTATGCGAGAAGCCGTTAGATAAGAAAGGTGCGAGAGTGCACGACTTAACCTGGGTTAAGGGTACTTATCGCAAAGATACCAAAGGCCAACCTGACCCTTATGTTATGCCGTTACATAGAGACTGTGTATGGCAAGGTTATGAGGCACAAAAATCCAAGGAAGGAGCTGTCGCATAGCGACAGTCCTTCGGGATTTGAATGTCCTGAAAGATACACAGGTGGCGTAATGAATATTGTAGAATGTGGATACTGTAAATTAGATGTAGATATAAATGATAGACATCCTGAATACTTACGAAGTAAGGGGATATCTATACCATTATATTTACATAGAAGTTGCGGTACCAAGATAAATAACATAAACGAAAATGTCTGGCATTTTCATAAACTATCAGCAACTTATATAAATAAGCAGAATAACACAGCAAAGTTATTCTAAGAAAGGAACTATGAATATCGAAGAAATTAAAAGTGCATTGGATACTATGGAAAAATTCCTACATCCTGAAGATTACAAGATACTTGTTGACGCAGTCAATCAAGCAGTGCGTAATACCAGGACAGCGGAAAAAGATAATCAAGTATCCGATGACTTGGTAGAACTAGGATTAGCATAGATATGTTGGGTATGGCTACGGCCATACCTAATATATAGAAAGGATATTATGAGCTGTCCATATAGACAATGTATAAAACATAGGATGTGTGATGAATGTTACATAGACAATGCAATGGAACAAAGATTTAAATTGGAACGAAAGTTCCCCAATGAGGAGATACCAGAATGAATGAGGAAATTCAAGGTATCTGTGAACATCACAAATGTTGCGAACCTATTGTAAATAATAACAACTGTTTATTTATAAACTATAGCGGGGGTTATGGAGATTTTGTAGACAGTTGGGTACAAGATAAAAGTGAGATGGGACTATGCCATAAACATTCACATCAATTCTTTAATATGATATACGGATATCAAAACTATGGTAGTGGAAGTCACAGTGGTGAAGAACCTGGGTACTCACGCTGGCATATTAGATGGGAAGCATCTTTTTATGGTATTAAAATATATATCTTTCCATTATTAACTATGTTATTTAGAAACCCAAAGTTAATTCCAGAATTTATTAAAGATATTAATGAATAGCGCGAATAAAGATACAACTCTCTCTCTTCCTTTTTGAGTAAGCGAGAGAGTTCTTGTCTTATTCGTGGTAATCATAAGTAAAAAGTAAGAAAGGAAATTATGAGTAAACCAATGAACCCTGTTGTATGTGGTATAACAGGAAATCAATTAACCGAATGGAACCAAAGAACATTCATCAATAGATATATTGATGGAAAGTTGCAATCAATTCCACTATACCTTGATGTAAATGAGGTATTGAAACTGCATAAGCAGAGCGCTACATACTTGGAGCGTAAAGCTGCACAAGCAGAGGGTAATCAAACTGTCTATAACAAAGGTATCGCAAAAGATACTGAAGTTAAGGAAGACACTACAGAACCTAAGGAAGGAAACATTCCAGCTACTCCGGCTGTAAATGTTGGTAATACTGTAGAATAATACGGAGTAATAGCTTGCAGTCTATATTCAGTATAGACTGCTGGGTATTTAATACCAATTAAAATAATGAAGGGACTAGAATGAAAGTAATCGAAAAAATATATGACGCAGTCGATGGGGATAAGTACCTTATGGAAACACAAGCGTGCTTCCATTGCGGACAAGTTGGCGAAGTTACTATAGAAGCACAAGAATTATTCTATCTTAACCAAGGATGGTTAGTACAACTAGCTGTTAAGTCACTTGATGAAGATGAAAGAGAACAATTAATATCCGGAGTACATCCTAATTGTTGGAAAGATATGTTTGGAGAGGAAGAATAATGTATGGAGCTAAAGTAACTATTGAATTACTTCAGTTAGGTAATACATTAGACGATGCAGTAGAGAGTGTTAATAAATTCCTTGACTGGTGTGACAAAGAAAGTACAAAGGAAGGTTATACATATGAAACTACTGACTTTGAAATAACAGTTGATACCGAACAAGCAATGATATGGTATGACGAACATATTGTAGAGGAGAAATAATATGTATGATAATTGGAAAGATACAGCTACAGATATCACAGATATCTTAGCAAATATAAATAGCGTACTAGATAAGATGAATGAAAATGATAATAAAATAGTAGAGATACTAGAAAATCATACTCATTTATTAACATTCTTATTAACAAATAAACAAGGAGAATAATGTCACATCCAGTACCCGGTATGGATTACTACTGTGAATACTGTTATGTATTGATAGAAGAATATCATACTTGCGATATCTAATAAACATTTATGGCGTGTTCGTTCTTCTCTTTATGGGTTCAGAACGAACCCTTTAATAGAAGGGATAACATGGATATATATGATAAGTTAGATAGCTTAGATACTGAACAGTTAAAGACTGTAATTAGATGGACACTTGCTGATTTAGATAATGCTGCTAACTCTAGTAACTATGAGAAACTAGACGACAAAGTAAAAGGATGGTGCGCAATGCTTAAGGAAGCTGTTGAACACCAGATAAACAAAGCATACAAGGTTAACGATACCTGGTATGAGGAGGGATAACATGGATAATAAAACATCCAATGGATTAAAAGAACTACAAAATAAAATAAACTTAATGGCTGATATGTTACTAACAATAACTACATATCTAGGTACAAGAGATGATGAATTTAGAAAAGAATTTATGATAGCTACTCTTGCTAATGACACAATAAGAAATGAGTTTACTAACTTTATTATGACAAGTGATGCACCAGATGGTGTCAAGCTAAGCATGACAGAAATTAATGAAGAAATACTTTCAATAATGGAGGAGGAATAATGCCTAATTGGACATACAATAGTATAAATATACAGGGAGAACCAAAGGATATTAGGGAGTTTATGAATGTTATATCAGAACACAGTGCTAATCCAGATGATGCACCAGATGTTATGTATAAGTTAATAAACTGTAATCCAACACCAGATATATTTAAGAATATACATAGTGGTTCAAGTACCATTGACGGTATTCAATATAGAGAATGGTTTGTAGATGAAGATGGAACTAACAGACCTATGATGGATATAACTAGAGAAGATATAGAAAAAGAATATGGATTTGTTAACAGCATTGACTGGCAATACGCTAACTGGGGTACCAAATGGGGAGATGTAGAGACTGAACTTATAAGTGAAGTATATACTGAAGCTAGAGGTACATTAGATTTTACATTTAATAGTGCATGGGGAGAACCATTCATATTATTAAATGATATTGCTACAAAATATAATTTACAAATTATTAATAAGTGGAGTATTGAAATGGACCAAGGAAATGGTATCAGTCATTACCCAATGAAGCATACAGAGGCTGACATAGTATATAAACAACACATAGAAGGATTGAAAGCAATCAATAAAAAAGTTAACGAGATAACTAATGAATAATATTATTGAGTTATATTCTCATTGTTACTTATGTATCTCAGAGTTAGAAACTTTAGGATATCATAAGTCACCACAAGAATATGCAGATATATCAGTAGGATTAACTGAAGATAAACAACACATACAGCTTTGGTGTGAGAGACACAATGAAAATATTCATGTCTTTAAATTAGAAGAAACATTAGAAGCATGTTGTGATGATTGTGAATTAGATATAGTTTAAGTGGCATCTAATTGAACGCAGCCAAGGCTATCTACATTGCTGGTTTCCCTTTGTACCAGCCGGTTAGACCAAGATGTGGGTAGCTTGTAGCCTATAAGTAAGAGCTAGTAATACAATGCCCTGTTGACCCTAGTAACTGAACGTAGGTTACAAGCTATCTATATAATTAAAAAAAAGTAATAAATATCTACAATAAATAGATGGCGTGCTTAACAATTAGTATGTGTGTCTTTCGTCTTTATGACTTAAAGACACACACACTATACAAACAAAGAGAGGAGGTTCAAGTTTGGAATACTTAGAAGTAAACAAACAAGAACAATTAGAGTATCTATGTACATTAACTTACTTAGATATACCAGGTAACCAAGATGCAAGACATGTTCGTATTATATTGGAAGCATCAGACCCGGTACAAGCAATGGTAAGAGCAATGAATATGGATATCGCAAACAAAGCTGAGATGATGACTGACTTTATCAATCCTTATCCACCTAAGTTAGGTGAGAATACATTTACAAGGGAAGAGATAGAGGATATCAGACAGCAAGCTATTGATAGTGGCTTGTTTCAAGACTGGTTAATAGGTAATAAACCTACTGCTATACAGGTAGTAGAGTCTAATTCTGTAGAAAGAATTAATGGCATAGCTATTGATGAAGTAATGGAACATGCTGAACACATAGGAAATCAAGCTGAAGATTTCCTTAAAGAACAAGATAATAATAATGACAATGAGAAGGGAGATGACAACGATGAATGATTGTTGGCAACTTATAAACGATGTAATACCAGTATCACAAAGGATACTACTATACGGTCCCCCAGGTACAGGTAAGACATACAGTGCAGTAAAAGAAAATGCACCTATAAATACAGATGGAAGTACAAATGTATTTCAGATAACAATGACAGAAGACACAGCTAGTGCAAACCTTGAGGGGTTTTATAAACCTAGTAGTGACGGAAACTTTGTATGGAATGACGGTTTAGCTATACAGTCATGGAGAACTGGAGGTAGATTGGTTATCAATGAGATAGACCACGCTTCACCAGATGCTATGACATTTCTGCATGCTATATTAGATGACCCAGAAATTGCTGGTATCACTTTAAATAATGATACTAAAGAAACTGTTAAACCTTTACCAGGTTTTCAAGTAATAGCTACAACTAACAGTCCACCTGAGAGTTTACCTTTAGCATTAAAGGATAGATTTCCAGTAAAGATTAACGTTGATACTATACATCCTAAAGCAATGGAGATATTCCCTAAAAACTGGCATGAAGTAATTAATGATACAACATTAGTTGATGACCCAGAAGATAGAGTATCTGTTCGTTCATGGAAAGAGTTCTTTATGTTATTAGATAAAGATTTTAGTGAAGACAAAGCTGCTAAATTAATCTTTGGTTCTAAAGCTGAGGATATTATTGATGCTGTGATGATTGCTAAAGCAACTGATGGATAAAGCAAAACCATATCCAGGTATTATAACTAATACACAATGGGTTATTAATGAAACTTATGATGATTCAAATATCTTAACTGATAATTTAAATAATCAAATGACAGTTCCATTAGGTAAGAACTGTGAGTTTTGTGGTGTTAATCACTATAGATATGTAAGAAAATTACAGCTAGGCCATGCTAAGTGGTCGCCTAAAACAATAGGTAAATTAAAACCTAATGTTAGACGTGAAGCTGTATCAATATTATCTGATATAAGAATTGCATGGATACTAAGTACAGAAAATATAACTTATGTTAGTGGTACTAAATGTCCACCTTTAATACTAAAAGAATTTGATTACCTATTACAAGTAGGTAGTGTTGGAGAAATTCTAATGTTTATGTTAAAGTATATATCTTTTCAAGACAGGAAAAGTTATTATTACAGAGCATATGATGGTATTGGAGATACTGTAGTACACCTTAATAACTTATTAAAATATTACTCTGATGATATGAGATTCACTATGTTAAGACGAAGTGAATATCAATTTATACAAGCACAACTATATGCTGTATTAAATATCTTAATAGATAAGAGTACAAAAAATATTATACCATTCAATCGTGTTAAAGTAGCTGCTGAATATTTAAGTATGTTACTTACAGAGTTCTTTGATAGACCTAAAGAAGAAGACATATGGGATATGTCTTTAAAGAATAGTAATACAGGAGAACCTAACGAATCAGAGAACGAAGGTGATAACACCGAGGAAACTGATGAGGATTCAACGCCAGCTGGTGGTTCGAGTGAAGAACAACGTCTTCAAGATAGAATGCGTAAAGAACTTATGAAAGAAATGTCTTATCATTCTACTACTGGTATAGGTAAATGGGGTGAAATGGAAATACATGAACCCGCACTTACTGTTAATTTAAATAGTAGGTTAAAAAATGGTAGAGGAGTTAGAGCTTCTAACATGGGTCATAATCCTAGAAAGATAAATAGATATTGTATTGATAAACAAATCTTCCAACAAAGACATAGAGTAAAAGGAGGTACTATATTAATAGATGCTTCTGGTTCTATGAGATTTGATGGTGATGATATCTTAGAAATTATGGAACAGTTACCAGCTGTAAACATTGCAATGTACAATGGATTTGCTACAACAGGAAACTTACGTGTTATAGCTAGAGGTGGTAGAAGAGTTCATGATGATTATCTTTGGGACCATAAAGGTGGTGGTAATGTAGTAGATGGACCAGCATTACGCTGGCTATCAGAGATGCCGCAACGTAGGATATGGGTATCAGACATGAAAGTATTTGGTGCAGGAAGAAACAGTTCAGGATTTAATTTACTTAAAGAATGTTATGACTTATGTACTAAGAATAAAATTATTAACTTAAAAGATATAGATGAAGTAAAAGAATACGCATTAAAATTGAATATGTGATAAGATGAAAAGTATTAGAAGGTAAGCTTGTAAAAGTGTAGTGTTTCCTTTCCGCTATCAAAGCCTTCTAAAGTAATGGAATAGAGTCGGAAGAGAACTCCGAACATGGTTTAATTCGTACTATCTGTACAATGTCAATCCCAATAGTGAACACCATTACACTTTTCTACTCGCATATAATATAAACAATGTATAATGAACACTATGAAAGATATAGAAAAACTGCTGAAAGAAGCAGAAATCGGAAAAGTAAGTAGCATACTAGAACGAATAACTGATGAAGCTATACCATTCTGGAATGGTATAGAAGAGATGGTTAAAGCTGGTAGAAAACCTAAACCCTATGTGGTAGCTAGGTTGCTACGTGATGAATATAATATAAAGATAAGTGAGACCGCAGTGCGTACTCATTTTAGAAATATGTTAGAACATGACGAATAAAAAAAAGGTAGAAGAGTTATTAGCTGAGGCTGAGTCTCACAAGATTCAAGAACTTAAAGCTGATAATGTAAAGTTACTACGTCAATTAGAGAAAGCTAAGAATAAAAAAGCTGACATGATTGAGGCAGTATATCAAGCTGTATCTACTAACTTACGTACATGGGACAAACCTAAGATACCTAAACCTAAACTTCATAAGAAAAATAAGAATGAAGAAGTAGCTGTTGCAGTTCTTAGTGATGTACAATTAGCGAAAGTAACGCCTGATTATAACACACAAGTAGCAGAAGAACGTGTCATTGAATACGCAAATAAGATAGTTGAGTTGACAAATGTACAACGTTCTGCACACCCAGTTAACAAATGTGTAGTGCTAGCTGCTGGTGATATTGTAGAAGGCGAGCTTATATTTCCAGGACAAACACATCTTATTGATGCTAGTTTATATAACCAAGTAACAATAGATGGACCTAGAATATTGACAAAGTTCTTCGATACATTATTGGCCAACTTTAATGAAGTAGAAGTACATTGGGTGATAGGTAATCATGGTAGTTTAGGAGGCCGTGCAAGAAAAGATTATCATCCAGATTCCAATGCAGATAGAATGCTTGGAAAGATTATGTCAATGATATATAAGAATGAAAAAAGAATATCATGGACAATACCTGATAGCACAGGTGATAACCATTGGTTTGACATTGCAGATGTAGGTGAAGAATGTAAGTTCTTTGTATGGCATGGTGATAATGTTAGAGGACACAGTGGATTTCCATGGTATGGCTTTGGTAAAAAACTATTAGGATGGAAAGCATTAGCGTCAAGAGGATTAATGCCTGACTTTGACTATGCAATTGCTGGACATTTTCATACACCTACGACAATGTATGTTAACGATGTACGTTTATGGGTTAATGGTAGTACTGAAAGTTATAATACTTATGCATTAGAACAACTAGCTAGCATGGGTAGACCATGTCAATGGCTACTATTTGCTAAGCCAGGTGCAGGAGTAACTGCAGAATACCTTGTAAAATTGAATCATAAGTGATACAATAGAATAGTATGAAAGAAAACTTAGTTAAATCTGAGTGGAAGTTACAAAGTATTGAGTACAGTGGGACTGGTGACAGACCACACTTCATACTTATTAACGACCAAGGTGACTTTAAAATGGAACCAGTTGAACGTGGTATCCACAACTTAAGAAAGTTACTCAACTTAGAGAGCTGATATAATTTATTTATCGTTCTCTCTTTTTGAGTTCAAACGATAAATAAAGGAAAGGTTATTATGACTAATAACATTGATTTACTATCCCCTTTTCCAAAGGAGTTAGTACGTAAAGCACCGGCAGGTAAGTTCGGTGATTATGTTCCACACGCACATTACGTTGAGCGTTTAAGGGACAGTGGAATACAATATACATGGGAATGTGAACCAGTATATAGTATGCACAATGGTGAGAAGCGTATAGTAGGTGCTAAAGGTATCATTACACTAGATGGTATGGGTAGCTACACAGGCTTTGGAGATATAGATACATTTAAATTAAACAACGACAAGTTTAATGATGGTAGTAATCTCAAAGATGCAGAGTCTGATGCATTTAAACGTGCATGTATGAGGTTTGGTCTTGGTGTAGAGCTATGGTCTGGTAGTAAACAGACTGAAGAAGAAGCTACAGCTGAAGCTGCAACATCACGTGAAGATGACATAGAAGTTACTAAGTTAGATATGCGTAAGAAAGAAAACAAACCTACAGCTGAAGATATCAAACGTATGGAAGCTATTATGGATAGCATAGTTAGTGAAGGTGTTACTGTAGATGAAGGTAGCACTGATGATGCAGAAGAAACACCACCATTCTAATGCAAGATTTATCATTTATAACTACAACTATACAAACTATGACTGCATCTGTACAAAATACAGAGACATTACATAAAATAATTGGCACAGCCAATCAGTATGCTAAGACTATGAAGTTCTCTAACGATAAGACTCAATGGTCTGATGAACAGTTAGATAAATATCTAGCTATGATAGAGAAGTTAATAGACATGCCTGTAGAATATACACAAGATGACTTCGATAAGATGTCATTGGAAGAAAAGTTAAATGCTGCAGGATTAGCAGCTACTGATATAACTCCTGGACTACAAGGTGCAGGTGACATGCTTGGAGGCATAGTGGAAGAAGTTCAAGAACAAAATAAATATAGAGATGATTTGAAATGTCCATACTGTAAAGCAATGGTATATGATAATCGTAACAGCAAGAAATCAGACAAAAGTCCTGACTTTACTTGTAGTACTAATGACCCAGTTGTATGTGGTGGACATACAGGTAAATGGCGTAAGTCATGGTGGTTAGATAACACAGACATACCAAAAGAGTGGAATGTTTAATGAATAGATTGCAGCGTAGAGCTGCTAAGTCTAAAAAAGGAACCAGATATAGAGGATTAAGTAAGCGACAAGTGCTTACACCTGATAGCTGGAGATAAGGAGGGGTTAATGATACCTGAATCATTTAGAGGTGAAGATATACCAGCCTATATTAAAAGCAAGACACAACTTGTAGCTTATATACTTACTAGATACATGGGAGAAAGTCCTATAAGTAACTGGGAGTTTGTAGCTGAGTTGTATTGCCATAGGTTTGGTGGAATTATACATAATCTTAGGCAGGAAGGTTATAAGATAACAACTTTACCCGCAAAGAAACGTGGATTAGTACATTACTATTGTACTGAACTACCAACTAAAGCTGCCATTAGCTAATGATAGAAATAGTTGTTGGCTGTTTGTTCCCTTATTTACTTACAGCCAATACATTACCTGTATATCAAGAATGTTTACAAGTACAAGAAAATATTGTAGTTGTATCTAGACACACAGACATGGTATCCAGGTATTTTAAGGAGGAAGACATCTTGCTTGCACTTAATGTTATTTACTGTGAAAGCAGTGGCCGCACATCTGCTGTAGGTAATAACAAAAATGGTACGCAGGATGTTGGACTCTGGCAATTTAATGATGATACATGGGATTGGTTAAAATCTAAGCTTGGTATAATAAGTAATAGAACTAACCCTGAAGTATCTACTGCAGTTGCAGCATGGTTAGTTTACAATGATGGATGGCACCATTGGAATAGCAGTAAAAAATGCTGGAAAGATTACGACAATAAGTATCTATACATGGAGGAAACTTAATGAAAAAATTTTTTAAAAGTACATCTAATTCTAAAAATTTATGGCGTAAAAAATTATACGACATAAAATGTTTAAACTGTGAAGAATTATTTAGAGCAGATACAATAAAAGCTAGAAGATGTACATCATGCGAACAAGAAATGTTTGATTTATATTTTGGATGGGAGAGTAATAATGGATAAAAAGAAATTAGATATAGATAAAGTTAATATCTTTACACATCATAGGTATTTGAAAGTATGGTCTTCCATGTTTAGTAAAGCATGTGGCAGCGATACATTTAATGTACCACCAGATACAGCAAAACTAAGATTTCTTATGGATAAGTTTGTAACAGATTATAATTGGAATTTAGAACAACTTGATAACGAACATCAACATGACGCACATGTTAAAGACTATAACAAGATTGAAGCTGCTAAAGAAGAAGAATGAATCTATCTGCAATAAGAGAAGAAGCCATGCAACGTGCGGGTGGTAAGTGTGAATGGCCATACTGTAATGATAACAAGTGGTTAGAGCTAGCACACATACAAGGCATAGGAATGGGTGGGAACCCTAAAAGAAAGTTCGATATTAATAACGTATGTATTTTATGTAAGCATCATCATGATGTATATGATGGAAGACAACGTGTAGGTGCAAGTGTAGCGTACAGAGAATTGTTAATAGGATATCTTCAAAGAGAAAGATTATCTATCTAATTTTTTCCAGTTCTTTTTAGCTATTTTTTTAACAGATTTATTTCCAAAAGGATTGTAAGGTTTTACACCACCTGGTAACAGTCCCCCAGCAGCAGCATCTACAGTTACATATGTATTATATGCAAGTTTAGCTGTGTTAGATACAGCAGAAATAACATCTCTATTAGTTTGTTTAATTG
>Ga0315331_10001677_pt1 | contig 16665 bp, 18 predicted proteins | sample M160m34915metaG_FD_203456 | JGI IMG/M metagenome (GOLD analysis project Ga0315331, IMG submission 203456) | Ammonia-oxidizing marine archaeal communities from Monterey Bay, California, United States - M1 60m 34915 | ecosystem: Environmental > Aquatic > Marine > Intertidal zone | place: USA...
CGGCGCTGCTGAGGGGGGAGACCGCCTTTGCGAACCACCCCGCGACGCTCGTCACGCAGTCGTTCGATCACGACGCGGGCGCCGGCTCGAGCTTCTACGCCACGCTTCCGGAGGACCCACCCCTCGTGCTCGTGGAGGTGCCCTGGGTCCTCGAGTGGCCCCTGGCGATCCCGGCGCACTATCAGGCGGCTCACGGTCATGTCGTCCGTGCGTTGACGGCCTTTTGGACGTTTCGTGAGCCAGGTGTCGTGCTACGCGCGCATGTTCCCTGGCTTGGCAATGTCCCGCAGCTCGAAGGGGTCAGCGCGGTGATCGTCCATACCGACCTCGTGGGGGAGTGGGCGGCGCTCACGGGGGCCCCGGTCGTCATGCCGGAAGCGCGGCTCGAGGAGGCGGCGGCTCGCTACCAGGCCGATGCGCGGGCGATCGACCGGTGGCTCGTCAGACAGCCGGACTGGAAGCGCGACTACGAAGACCAATGGGTGCGCGTCTACGTCCCCAGAACGGAGGATTGACGGTCACTGAGTTTGTCCCCACCAGGCTGGCTCGGCATGCGTCATGAAGTAGGGGAAGTCGCCAGCCAGGAACAAGATCGCGACTGCAACTCCCAGCGGCAGCCGGAGTGGACGCGGCAGGCTCGCCGCGCTCACGAGCACAGCGCTGGCGAGGAGGGGCGCCAGAACGGGGAACAGATAACGGCCCTGGACCGCCTCCACCGCGAGCCCGCTGGCGAGATAGATCGGATAGTTCACGAGCTGCATCAAGATCACGGCGTATCCGAGCGCCACGCAGGTCGCGATCCGCACGTGCTGGTTGGCGGTTCGGAGGCGTACCCCCAGGACCGCCAGTGAGAGGCCCGCGACGAGGCCATACGCGATGGCCCACCCCCCAGACTTATAGAGTTCGCGATGCCCCATCACGCCAAAGAGGCGCTCCGCCATCAGCGCTGTCCAGACCGCGGAATACGCGACACGCCCCATCGGCGGGGCCCCGTCGCCGCTGCGCATCTCTCTTGCCCGCCGAAGCATCCAGAGCGCCCCCGCCCGGTCACCGAGATGCTCGATCTCCTGAAGCTCCATCGCGGCTTGCCGCTCGTCGATGGCGCCCGCCCGGTAGCTCCGGAGCACGTGCTCTTGCCGGAAGATCCGGTTCTGACGCGCGGCCTCGATCGGGAGCACCTGGTGGGCGGCGGGCTCGAGGACACCAAAGCGGACCCAGTTCTCCCCGTAGAGCGCCCCCGCCAGGAGGGCGGAGAGGAGACACCCCAGCAGGAGCCCCGCGCCCCCCAGACCTCGCACGAGCGGGGCACGCAACAGCGCGCGCGCGTCGACGAGGAGCGCCCCCCGCGCCGCGACCCCCAGCCCGACGGCCAGCAGCGCAGCGAGGGGCAGCATCGCGGATTTCGTCAGGACTCCCGCGGTGAGCGCGAGGAACAGACCGGCGAGGCTCACCGGCGAGCGCGTGTCGATGTAGCGAGCCAGGAGGGCGAAGGAGGCCGTCGCGAAGAACATCGCGAGGTTGTCGTAGTTCACCGACGCGGAGAGGAAGCTCCACATCGGGAGGTTCGTTAGCAGCAGGGCGATCAGCACCCGGTCCCCCGGCCTCGCTCCGGCGCGCCGCGCCCAGGCAAGTGTGGCGGCCAACGTGCCGAGCGCGAGCGCGACGTTGGCGAGCCGAAGCCACACGTGCACGGCCACCTGCGGGGGCTGGAGCGCGAGCCAGCGTGCCGACAACCAGGTGTTGAGGAAGGGGCGGTGGGAGACGAGCCCGTGCTCATACGACGCGGGCGAATCACGCGGCATCCCCCAGTTGAGGATCTGGCTTTGTGCCTGACCGATGTGGGTGATCTCATCGGGGGGCAGCCCGGGGTCCACCATGAACGCGAGGAACCCCAGCCGCCCAACCAGGTACAAGACGATGGCCGCGGTCGCGAACGATTCCCAGCGGGGTGTTTCCTCACCTGCGTACACGCCCTCTATGCTATCACCGGCAACCGTGGAGCCCGAGCCGGCCGCCCAGTCGTATCGCGCGAGAGGCGCCCGTCCTGAGGACGGACGTCGCGCGCAAACGTTCGACCGGTGGTTTATGGGTGTCGCGCTCCTGTTTGCGGTCGGCCTCGCTTTCACCAACTTGTCCTCGCAAGTGCTCTGGCAGGACGAGGCCCAATCGGCGCTGCTCGGACGAACGACCCTCGCGAACGGCGTCCCGCTCGGCACGGACGGGCAGAACTCGTTGTCACAAGAGCTCGGCGCCGAGTTCGACGAGACCTACCGCTGGCGCTGGCACCCCTGGCTTCACTTCTACCTGGTCGCCGGCTCATTCGGCTTGTTTGGCGAGTCGACCTCGAGCGCGCGCTGGCCAGGCGCGCTCTTCGGCGTGCTGACCGTCTTTGCGGTGTACCGGCTCGCGCGAGAGTGGTGGGACGATCGGCTCGTCGCGCGAGGCGCAACGCTGACCCTGTTGCTCTTCGTGCCATTCTGGGTCCTCGCGCGGCAGTCTCGGTACTACTCCTTGACCGCTTGCCTGACCGCCTGCGTGCTCATCGGCTACGCGCGGCTCGCAAACGGGCGCAGCGGCGGACGGGTCGGGTACGCGGCCTCTCTGGTCGCGTTGTTCCACGCGCATTATGTCTATGCCCCACCGCTCGTCGCGGCGTGCCTCTTGCACGCGTTGGTCTGGCGCAGGGCCGCGGTACGCCCGCTGTTGATCGCCTCTGGCGTCGCGCTCGCCGTGTGTGCGCCCTGGATCGCGTGGCAAAGCGGCATGGAGTACGGCCGCCACTACGGCGGGCAGCTCTCGAGCCCGAGCCTCTGGCTCGCCAACGGCGAGTGGTTCGTACGAAGCCTGCTCGCGTGGCTTTCGGGTCTCGCGGGGATCCTGGCCTTGCTCGGGGTCGGGCTGGCCCGGCGGTTCCAGGAGGGCAAGGCGGGGCTCACGGAAGCCGCTCGCGACCCCGGTGTCGCATCAGTGGTCCTCGCGGGCGCGGCGATCCTCGGAGCGGTCGCCGTCGTCGCGCCGGGACCGTTCTTCCGGTACCTCGCGCCGCTCGTTCCCCTGGTCGCGCTCGGGTTTGGGGGGCTCGTGGCGGTCGCGGGGCGTTTGCATTGGCTCGCTGGTGTGGCGGTGCTCGCAGGCGTCGGGGCGCTGCAGCCACTCGGGGCGTTCGGCTACGAGCTCACACACGACTTCGATGGCCCCGTGGAGGGAATCGTCGAATACCTCTCCGCGCACGCCGAGCCGGACGATGTGGTGTGGATCACCTACGGAGACCTTCCGCTCAAGTTCTACACCCCGCTCCGCGTCCTGGGCGGGTTGACCGGTGACGACCTGCAGGTGGCACTCGAGCGGGAGGCGCCCGACTGGGTGATCGTGCGGGACCGTGTCGTGCACGAAGACCGCGACGGCCAGGTGGCCCAGTTCCTGGCCAATGAGCTCGATTGGAGTGACTTCCAAAAGGTCCAGCTCCCGTATACCGATACAGCCTTCGAGAACCGGGAAGATCCTGCTGAGCATCGGTTCCGCCCTGCACGGGGCGGCGTACCCGTGACGATCTTTCGCCGGAAACATCGCTGAACACAGGCGAGGAGGAGGCGCGCGTGGCAGGGCTCGGAAAACGGCTTCAGAGCTGGGGCGGCGTCGCGCTCAGGAACCCAATGCTCCTCCTCTTCACGTTCCTCTTCGGTGGCGCGTTTACCTTTGGCTACTCCTATGTGCCCCTGCACACGGTGAACATCCAGAAGGCGGAACGGCTCGAGCGGACGGTTTTGACCCAGGAGTCGGAGATCGAGGCCCTCGCGTACCAGGTCGAGCAGCTCGAAGCCGCAGCGCAAGGCGGCCTCGATGCGGGCGCCGCCGCGGCGCTCCAGTCGGAGCGAATGGCGGCGCAGGAAGAGAACGAGCTGCTCCGCCAAGAGGTAGATCGAGCGAAGAAGCGAACGAAACAGCTCGAGCGAGAGCGGTCTGAGTGGCGCCGCCGTGTGAGCGCGCTCGAGAAGAAGCTCAAGACGGCGACCACCGAGTTGGCGCAGCGCCCCGAGCTGACATCGCCTCCCGTCTCGCGGGCGATCGCACCTGCGCTCGTGGGCCCGGGGCCCGCAGCTCCGGAGCGAATGGGGCCGCCCTCCGCCCCCGCGCCCTGACGTTCAGAGGCACGATCAGTGGGTAGAGCGTGGTGGAAGGCTGCCCGTGCAGGCGCGCCGCGGCGCCCGGGAGGTCCTCGTCGGGCCGCTTGACGACCACGGCTCTACCGCTCTCAAGGTCGATGCGGAGCACCGCGGTGGTGTCTCCACTGCTCAGGGCCGAGGCCCACCTCGCGGGTTCCTCACACCCGGGCCGCAGCAGCCAGTCGAACAATGCGTAGGAGCTCACGGGGCGAGGGGAGGGCGGCTCCGCAGGTGTTCGAGGAGGCCGACGCAGGCCGCCTCGCAGATGTCGAGGACGGTGTCGAACCCGGTGTCTCCGCCGTAATACGGATCGGGGACGTCGGCGCCTCCGGTCGTGTTGGGCTCGAAGTCGCGCAGGAGCGCGACCTTCTCGCGAGCGGCGCGATCGGGCGCGAGCGCCTCCAGGTCTCGCTGGTTCTGGCGGTCCATCGCGACCACGAGGTCGAAGCGCGCGAAGTCTTCGGCCGTGAAGCAGCGAGCTCGACTGTGGAGCGGGATTCCGCGACGTGCGGCGGCCGAGCGGCTGCGTGGGTCCGCAGGCTCCCCGGTGTGCCACGCACCCGTACCTGCGCTGTCGACCTCGACCTCGTCACTGAGCGCCGCGCGCTCGACAAGCCCGAGGAAGACGCCCTCGGCGGTGGGCGACCGGCAGATGTTCCCGAGGCAGACGAAGCAGACACGCACCGGCATGGCGCGAGTCTAGCGGTGCCCCGGGTCCCGCGGGCTAGGCCGGGGGGGACCGCTGGCCACACGGCTCGCGAAGGTCCGAAGCATCCGGACCGCCACCGACGAATTGCAGGTGATCAGCCGTTCGAGCTCCGCTTCGTTGAACACGCAGGTCCAGACCGTACCGCGAGCCCGGAGCGTGCGGTCCCGAGCGGCGCCCGTGAGCGTTGAGATCGCTCCGAGCATCGCGCCCTCCCGATCCTCGCAATCAACGACCTGGTGGTCCGGCGCTTCGATCTCGACCTTCCCGGAGAGCAGAAGGAAGGTCCGAAAGCCGCCCTCGCACTCCGACGCGAGGACCTCCCCGTCGTCGTACTTCGCGAAGTAGCGGTCGAACCCGGGCGTGCGGCAAATCGAGGCCCAGAGGGGATCGACCAGCCCCTCGATCACCGCCTCGACCTCGGCGGGGTCGGAGTCCCCTTGCCGGGCGGACGCGAGGGTCTGTGCGTCCAGCGCGAGCCCGCCGGCGAGCGTTCGGATTCTCGCGAGGACTTCTGCCGCGCCCCCAGGACGCCGGTCCGGTTGGAGGGAAAGGAGGCTCATCACGACCTCCTCCAGCGCAGGGGGACAACGGAGGGCGATGTCGGACAGAGCCGGGAGCCCAAACACGTACCCGTCTGTTGCTCGGCGGAACACCTCCTGTCGTTTGTTGAGGTCGATCCCCGTGTAGAGCGCCCACGCGGTCGCCCCCACGCCCCACAAATCCGTCCGGAGGTCGAAGTCCGAGAGCGCGAGCGATGCCTGCTCAGGGGCGCGATAGCCATGGGTCCCCAGGCCGACGGCGACCCCGCCCTGGTGGAGCAGCCCCTTCGACATGCGGGCGGACTGCGAGACCCCAAAATCGGTCAGGACGAAGCCCCCATTCCCGTCGAGGAGCACGTTGCTCGGCTTGACGTCCAAGTGGAGGATGCCGGCCCGGTGCGCCGCGGAGAGCGCCCCGGCAAGATCCGCGAGGAGGCGCCAAACGTTCGCTTCGTCGCGGCGGGCGAGGAACGGCCATGCGTCCGCGAGGCTCCCAGCCGGGAAGTACTGCATGACGACGAAGGGCGCTCCGCTCGTGAGGCGCCAGTCGTAGACCGTCGGGATTCGGCTGTCACGGATCGCCAGCAGCGCCGCGAGCTCCCGTTTCAAGGCCGACAGCGTCCCCGGGTCTTGGCGGGCCCCGAGGAGCTTGATCGCCACCTCCTCTGGCGGGGCGTCGGGGCCGGTGTCAAGACAGCGCGCGACATAGACGGAGCCGAAGCTCCCGCGCCCGAGGCGCCGAAGCAGGCGATAACGAAACCGCCCCTCGATTCGGTCGCCAGGCTGGGGGCCTGCGACCGCGTCGGCCAGCGAGGCGGCGCTCGGAACCGGCGCCTCGTCGGGTCGCGCGAGCGTGCGCGTCGCGTCGTGTTCTCGCGATTCGGGTCCGCGTGATCGTTCAGTCACGCTTCTCTATCGGCGAACCCGCCGGAATGCTTACAGCGCGCCCTCCGCGCGCAGCACGCCCGCAAGAGGAGCTCCGAGGGCCTCGATCTCATCCTCCAAGAACAAGAGCGGCTGACGCCCGTTCCAGTCGGGGTCGAAGTCGGGCTCCCAGGGCAGAGCGCCGCTCGCGTCCGGCCAGAAGCATTGCAGCACGCGAAAACTCCGATCCTGGTAGAACCACGCCGCGTTGCCGACGAACGGCCCATGCCAGCGCTCCAGGACGTCGCGAAAGACGGGGGGGCTCTGCGCCAGGATCCCATCGGCTCGTTCATCGTGTTGGAAGTGACGGCCCCGCTTGACCTGCTCTCCGACGTGGTTCAGTAGGGAGTGGAGCAACTCGGGCTCCATCCCGCAGATCAGCACCTCGGGGTGTTCGAAGCTGTGCTCGAGCCCAATCGTAAAAGCCCACGGCGGCGCCTGATCATCCCCTTCGATCTTCGCGACGTGCCAGCCGTACTTCTCGATGTCCGCGCGGACGCGGAGGTCCGCCTCGTCCATCACCGCGCCACGCCTCAGCGCCCGCCGTCCGACTGATCCCGCTCACGGAGCTCCTGCAGGCCTCGGTAACCATAGTAGGTCACCAGCAGGATGAGCACGCCCGCGCCCCAGCGACTGAACCCCTGGGACTCGTGTTTGTCGCCGTCAGGTTGGTAGTCCGGGTTGATCCAGCCGTCGTAGCCGAACCAGATCAGACCCGCGAACATGATCGCGGGGAAGAAGAGGGGGTGGTCGAATGGGGTCGGCGAGAACTCTTCGTCGGCACCCGAATCCCGGTTTGCGTCGCTCTCGTGCTTCTCGTCAGCCATGATTCGACGATAGCGCGCCGGCGCGGCATGTGGCGGCCTTGCGCCGGTTCTCGCACACGCGAAGCTTGTAAGAATTCAGGAGGACACCAGGGTGGGGCGGAGCGACTACATCACCGCCGAGGGCATGGCACAGATCCAAGGGGAGTTGGACGCGTTGTGGTCCCAAGAGCGCCCGCGTGTCACGCGGGAGGTGTCTACCGCAGCCGCTCACGGGGATCGCTCCGAGAACGCGGAATACATCTACGGAAAGAAGCGGCTCCGAGAGATCGATCGTCGCGTGCGGTACCTGCGAAAGCGGATCGACGACCTGACGGTCGTGGCGGTTGGCGATCGGTCCGCGGACCGCGTCCTGTTCGGTGCGTGGGTCACGCTCGAGGACGAAGACGAGGAAACACGGGTCTACCGTGTTGTTGGACCCGATGAATTCGACCCGGCTAAGGGGTGGTTGAGCATGGATTCGCCGATGGGCCGGGCGGTGCTCGGCCGAGCGCTAGATGAAGAGTTCGAACTCGAACGCCCGAAGGGGCGCGCGGCGTTTCGAATCATCGCGATCGCTGATGTCGAACCGCGCGAAGGCCCAGCGTGATCGCGCTCGAGGGCGTCTCCAAACGATTTGGTGACGGTTTCGCGGTGCGAGACTTGACCCTCACCGTGGCCGAGGGCGAGCTCCTCGTGCTTGTCGGCGAGTCGGGCTGCGGGAAGACGACGACCTTGAAGATGATCAACCGGCTCGTCGAGCCCAGCGCAGGCACCATCTCGATCGGAGGTGCGGACACCGCGTCGCTCCCCGGACATGTTTTGCGACGGAGCATCGGGTACGGCTTCCAGCAGGTCGGGCTCTTCCCCCACTGGACAGTTTCGGAGAACATCGCTGTCGCCCCTCGTCTGTGTGGCTGGGCCGAGGCCGACATCCCGGAGCGCGTCGACTCCCTGCTCGCGCTGGTCCGGCTCGACCCCGACGCGTTCCGAGACCGAGACCCCGCGACGTTGTCCGGGGGACAGCGACAGCGCGTCGGACTGGCGAGGGCGCTCGCCGCAAACCCGCGCGTGCTCTTGCTCGACGAGCCGTTCGGAGCGTTGGACCCCGCGACGCGCGACCATCTCCAGCAGGAGCTCTTGCGGATCCGGGAGGCGCTGAATCTCACGACGGTCTTCGTGACCCACGATGTCTCCGAGGCGCTGCTCCTCGGAGATCGCATCGCTGTGCTCGCGGCGGGGCAACTCGTCCGTGTGGGGAGCCCGCGCGCGCTGCTCGCAGACCCGGGTGACCCACTGGTCGAGGCTCTCTTGGCGACCCCACGGCGTCAGCTCGATCGAATCGAGGCCTTGCTGGCGGCGGCGCCCGGCGATGAGTGAAATCCTCGCGTCGCTGCCCGCGTATCTCACGGCCCATTTGCAGCTCTCTTTGATGGCGCTCGCCACAGGTGGGCTCATCAGTGTCCCGCTCGGGATCTTTGCAGCACGTCACGCCAGGCTCGAAAGTGGCGCCCTTGCGCTCGCATCGATCGCACAGACGATCCCGAGCCTCGCGCTCCTGGCCTTGATGGTGCCGCTGCTCGCCTCGCTGAGCGCGGTGTCCAGTCGTTTGCTTGGGATCGAGGTGCCGAGCATCGGGTTCCTCCCCGCGTGGATCGCGCTCTCGCTCTACAGCATCCTGCCAATGCTCCGGAACACCGTGACGGGGCTGGTGGGTGTCGACCCCGCCCTCATCGAGGCGGCGCGGGGCGTCGGGATGACCGAGCGACAGTGCCTCGTGCGGGTGGAACTCCCGCTCGCTCTCCCCGTGATCGTCGCGGGGATCCGGACCGCCACGATCTGGGTCGTCGGGACCGCGACGCTGGCGACCCCCGTCGGGGCAACAAGCCTGGGCAACTTCATCTTCAGCGGGCTCCAGACGCGCAACCTCGCGGCGGTGGTCGTCGGGAGCATCGCGGCCGCCGGGCTCGCCCTCGCGCTAGACGGTGTCATCCGCACTGTGGAGCGGGGCCTTCAGCAGCGGCGCCGTGGCTGGTGGGGCGGAGGGCTCACCGTGCTGGCAGGCCTCTACCTGTGGGTCGGCTGGACGCTCCTGCCGACCCCGGGCACAACGGGGCGCGTCATCGCGATCGGCTCGAAGAACTTTACGGAGCAATACGTCCTCGCGGCGTTGCTCGCCGCGGAGGTGACCGCGGACGACGGGCCGCCCGTGCGCCAGGTCCAGTCCCTCGGCTCGACGGTCGCTTTCGACGCGCTCCGGGGGGGAGAGATCGACCTCTACGTGGACTACTCCGGCACGATCTGGGCGACCATCCTCAAGCGGCAGGGCTTACCCCAAGACCGATCGCGCGTGCTCGCCGAAGCGACCGAGGAGCTCGCCTCGGGGTTTGACATCGAGGTGCTCGCCACGCTCGGCTTCGAGAACACCTATGCACTGGCCATGCGCGAGCCGGACGCGGCGGGCGAGGGCGTCGCCTCACTCAGCGACCTCGCGCGACGCTCTCGTTCGTGGGTGATGGCCGCAGACTACGAGTTCTTCGCCCGCGCCGAGTGGAAGGCGCTAGAGGAGCGTTATGGCCTCGGCTTTGCCGAAGAGCGTTCAATGGACCCGGCGCTCATGTACTCCGCGATCGCGGAGGGGGAGGTCGACGTGATCAGCGCGTTCTCGACCGATGGCCGGATCGCGACGCTCGGTCTCCGGTTGCTCCGGGACGACCTCGGGGTGATCCCTCCCTACGACGCCATCGTGTTGGCACGCCCCGGGTTCCGACGGCAGTGGCCAGCGGTTGCCGAGCGCGTGGGGGGCCTGTCCGGTCGAATCGACGCGTCCGCGATGCAGCAGATGAACCGCGAAGTGGACCAGGAGGGGCACACCCCGAGGGCGGTGGCGGAGGCCTTTCGAGCGCAGGTCTTGGAGAGCCGGTAGTCGGCGATTCAGCGCTCGCCCGCAGCCCGAGCGACGAGCTCCGGCGGGAGACCCGGTGTCGAGAGCGCCGCTTCCGGCGTCACGATGCCCGCGGACATGATGACCTTGAATGCCTCCTCTACCGTGATGTTCACCTCGCGTACCTCTTCGCGGTGCGCCAACAGATAGAAACCCGACGTCGGGTTCGGTGTCGTCGGCACGAAGCAGTTGACGAAGTCCTCACTCCCAACCGCCTCGGCGACCGGTCCGACGGAATCCCCGGTCGTGAAGGCGAGCGCGAACAGTCCCTTGCGCGGGTACTCGATCAACACCACCCGGTTGAAGTTCCGGGTCGTCGTACCCGAGCGGAAGATCGCCTCGAAGAGTTGCTTGACCGCCGCGTAGATGCTGCGCGCGACCGGAACCCGGTTCAAGACAGCTTCCGAGAGTCGCACCACCTGATTGCCGAAGAAGTGCCGGACGATCACGCCGGCCGCGAGGATGACGACGAAGGTGAAGAGCGCCCCAACGAGCGGTGGCAGGTCGGGCGCGGTCTCTACGGACGGGAGAACCCATGCGAGCAGTTGGGGGAGCAACAGGTTGTCGAGCCGGGTCACGATCCACGCGATGGCCCACAGCGTGATCGCCAACGGAGCGAAAGCGAGCAAGCCCGCGACGAAGTAGCGCCGCACAGCCTCGACGATTCCTCGCCAAAATCTCAGAAGCATTGCATTCCACCTATGCCGGAAGCCGACTGCCATTGATTTGCGTGTCGGCAGGACGGCTATTTACATTGACCCAGAGTCGCAGTTCCCCGCCGCGAACCAAATCCCCGCGGGGGGATCATGCTCTCTGAAGCCGTTCTGTCTTCCGGTTTCTCGTTCCTTGGGCGCGAAGGGAGGCTCTCATCGGCGGGTCCGCCGCTGCGAGGCGTGACTGAAATCCTCGCCTCAAGGCTGCGCTGCCGTGTTCGAGCCCCGTTCAGCGGGTTGATAGCAAGGGGCTTTGACTACCGCAGTAGTACATCGCAAACGTCTCGAACGCGTTGCACGACCCGGCCGAACGCGTTCTCGTGGATGTTGCGGCGCAACCCCACCAGCAACCGTCGCTCGAGAGCGTGCCGAGACCAGCTGGTGCTTTCGTGCACCGGCCCTTCCGTGTCGATGGCGTTCAAGCTCGCCGCGAGGTCGCTGCGCTCGTAGCCCCAGCTTTGCAGGTCCTCGTCGTACAACGTGTCGAGGATCTGCTGGCATTGCAGCACCTTGGAGGGGTTGCCCTCGAGCGCGTTCGTCCATTTTTCGAGCGACTTCGTCGTTGGGCGTTTCTCACGCGCTGCGCTGACCGGGTCACCCAGCCCACGTGGGGTCTCCGTCTTGCCGCCGCTGGTTTCCCCATACGTGACCATGCTCGGCTCGAAGGGGATCTCGAGGTGGTCGCACAACCTTTGCGCTTGCGGCTCCGGCGCCTGGACCAGGTCTTCGTAGCGAACGTGGACGAACGGCACGGAGCGATCGCGCAGGAAGCGGCCGATCGCCGGCACATAGCGCTCCAGGACCGGGTTGTGCGCGTGCGCGACCGCATGATCGCCGTCGAAGAAGGACTCCACGTAACTCGACCAAACCGCCATGGGGTTCCGCGTGAGTACGACGTACCGCGCGTTCGGGTAGAGCTGCGTCAGGAAGTCGAGTACCAGCGCGTACGCCGGTGTCTTGTCGAGCAAGAGAGGGCGCCCGCTTGGCGCCAACAGTTTCGCGTACACGGAGTCCGTGTAGCCACGCAGGGCCTCGAGGTAGTCCGCCTCGCCTGCGGGCAGGCTCTGCACCAGCGCTCGCGCCGCGCGTTGTGTGATCGCGGGGTCGTATCCCGCTTGGTCGACCTTCTCGAAGTAGCCGAGGTGTGCCAGCGGTGTGATGAGGTGTGGCTCAGCGGGCGAGTGGACGTGCGAGTGTGCCCCCAGCATTCGGGCGAGCATCGTTGAGCCCGAGCGCATGACCCCGATCAGGAATATGAGCTTGTCCTGCACGTTACAAACCTTTCTCGCGGTTTCCCGCGGCCAAAACCTAGCAGTTCCCGGCACACGGAATCCCAGCTCAACGCCCGATCGGACTTTGGTTTTGCCCCCTCGAATATCACTCGGGGGCTTGATTTCGGGCCCCGGTCTGCCGAAACGCTCCACGTGCTGGAAGTACTCCGCGTTATCGGTTGGCCGCTTGCAGGCCTGATCCTTGTGTTTGCCCCAGGGCTCTCGAATTTGTCGGAGATCTGGAGTTCGCGAGAGTTCTACACCCACGGCTACCTCGTACCGCTCGTATCGATCTGGGCAGCGGCAGGCGTGGTGCAGAACAGGCACCAGATCCCCATCGAACCCGATTCTCGAGGCTTGCTGGCGATCGGGCTAGGGGGCGTGGTCTACGCAGCAGGGCTCGGCGTGAGCTGGGTTCCGCTCCAGGGGTTGGGCTTCGTCTGCGCAGTCGCAGGGATGGTTTGGGCACGCTGCGGCGTGCGCTGGCTGAATGCGCTTCGATTTCCCCTCGCGTACCTCTTATTCATGGTTCCTCTGCCCGACAGCTGGATTACGCCGGTGATCGTCTCGCTGCAGCTCTTCGTCAGCGAGGCAGGCGTGGCGCTGCTCCGTTTAATCGGGTTCTCCATCTACCGAGACGGCAACATTCTCGAGCTTCCTGGCGGGGAGTCCCTGTTCGTCGCGGAAGCGTGCAGTGGGATCACCTCGGTGATCACCTTGCTCCCGATCGCGATGATCCTGGCGTACTTCACGGACCGCGTGTTGCGGCGACAGATCCTCCTGGTCGCTTCGGTCATCCCGATCGCGTTGATGGGCAACCTCCTGCGGGTGCTCGCGACCGTGTTTGCGGCCAACCGCTGGGGGGCGGAGGCCGCGACGACGGGGTCCTTGCACGAGTCGGTCGGCGTCGCGACCTACGTGTTGGGCTGTGCGGTGCTCCTCGCGATGGGTACTCTGATTCGGAAGTGGATCCCCGACGGCAACTTCGCAGGGGAGCTGGCGCCGCGCTGAGCCCGGGTCGCCCGCTCGAACAAGCGATCAAGGACGCGGCAGTTTGCCTCGGCTTCGACCTCGTCGGAGTCGCGCCCGCCGCCCCCACAGAACAGACACAGCGCCTGCGAGAGTGGATCGATCGGGGTTACGCGGGCGGCATGGGGTACCTCGGTGAGCGCCTGGAGGAACGGGTCGATCCGCGACGTGTCCTCGCCGGCGCGCGCAGCGTTGTGATGGTCGGCTTGGCGTACCAGGACGGCGGGGCGAGCAAGCCGAGCACGGGGGACCTCTCGATCGCGCGCTACGCGGTGGGGGACGACTACCACGATGTCGTCCTGGATCGGCTGCGAGGGCTCGCCGCCGCGGTCGAGGCGCTCGCGGGAGGGCCGATCGAATCGCGGGCCTACGTGGACACGGGTCCGGTCGCGGAGCGCGCGATGGGGGCACGCGCGGGGCTCGGCTGGATCGGTAAGAACAGCTGCCTGATCCACCCGGAGATCGGGTCGTATTTCTTCCTGGGAGCGCTCCTGACGACGCTCGCCCTGGAGCCCGACGTGCCCGAGCCCGATCACTGCGGAAGCTGTCGGGCGTGTCTGGACGCATGCCCAACCGACGCGTTCGCCGAGCCCTATGTCCTGGATGCCACCCAGTGCATCGCCTACACGACCATCGAAGACCCCGGTCCGATTCCCGAGCCCCTTCGCACCGCCCACGGCGACCGCGTCTTCGGCTGTGATGTGTGCCAGGAGGTCTGCCCGTGGAACAGCCGCACGCGCCGCCCGGTGCTGACCGACCCGCTGGCGTTGCGAGAGCAGCTCGCCGAACGCCCCGAGTGGCGAGGAGCAACGCTGCAATGGTTGCTATCCCTGGATGAGGAGGCTTGGCGACTCGTCACGCGGCGCAGCGCGGTTCGCCGCGCCAAGTGGCGCGGCCTGATCCGCAACGCGCTGGTCGCGGCTGGCAACCGGGGCGACCCGGCGCTCCTCCCCTCAGTCCGCGCGCATGCTCGATCCACCGATCCCCTGATCGCCGAACACGCGAGGTGGGCGTTGGAACGGCTTCAGGCGAGTGACGGCTGAGAGCGGACGCCAACCGCCTGTCAGCTTGCAGGGCGGCGCGCGGCGAGCCGGGCGGACGCCTCGGGTCGCGGGGACGTGACAGCCGTTTCATCGAAGTGCAGCACCTCAAGCGCCGGAAACAGCGTAGGCAGCTCGCCGGGCGCGAGGAGGAACGCTGGCTGTTTCGGTCCCCAGCCGAGCGCGGGTTGGTCCCGGGTAAACGTCTCGTAGAGCAGGAGACCGCCGGGCGCGAGCGCTCGCTCGATCATCTCGGCCAGCGGTCGAAAAAGAAAGCGAAACACGAGGATTGCACCACAGCTACCTGGTTTCACCGGGATTTCCAGCCCAGACTCGAGGTTAAAGAGGAGCGTCTCCAACTGCCCCGGGTGCTCACGTGCGGCGCCCGCTGCCTCCCGGAGGAAGCCCTCGTTTCGGTCCACCCCCACGCAATCAATGCCGCGTGCTGCCAGGGCGACGGCGTTGCGCCCGCGACCGCATGCGAGGTCGAGGATGGGTCCCCGCGCCGAGCCCTCGCGGAGCAGCGCCTCGTGATCGAGAAGGAACGCGGCAGGAGTCGACATGGGGATCGTCTCGCCTCAGCTCGCGTGGAAGCGGGTGAACATCGCGCCGGGATCATCCGTCACGATGCCGTCGACGCCGAGGTCGAGCAGGCGCCTCATCTCGGCCTCATCGTTGATGGTCCACGCGTGAACGGCGACCGCGTGCTCGTGCGCGTGCTCGACCAACCTCTCCGTAATGAGCGGCTGACCGGCAAATTCTGTTGGGATTTGGAGCGCCATCGAGTCTGAGCCGGGGTCCGCGCCAGACACCGCAGACTCTACGAACGCGACGACGTCCGCGAGTGAAGCACCGATCGCGGGGCGAACCCCCGTGGTCGCCGTCACCCGTCGGATCTCCGCCATTACGGCATCCTCTCCCGCGGCGAGCAACGTGCGGTCCGCTCTCTCGAACTCTGCCACCAGGGCGACCACGCTGGCGACCAGCCCGGGCTGGGCTGACTTGATCTCCAGGTTGAAGCGAGCCGCGGGAAATGCCTCAAAAGCATCACGTACGCTGGGGACAGAAACCCCTTGATTTCGAAAAGGGAAATTACATTCGCCCCCCGCGAATCCATACCCCGCGTCGAGCGCCTGAACCGCTGCAAGGTCCAACTCGTCGACCTGCTGGGCGGCGCCGGTCATTCGTTCGAGTGAGGCGTCGTGGGACAGCACCGCGACGCCATCGCGCGTGGCGTGGACATCGCTCTCCAGAATGTGCGCGCCCACCGCGAGCGCGCGCTCGAAGGACGACAGGGTGTTCTCCGGGCAGTCCACCGCCGAGCCGCGGTGGCCAATCACGGTCGGGTGTGGGACGTCGAGGAACGGATGCTTCATCGCGCGTACGGTACCATGCACCCCCCGATGGCTGTTCTGACCCGCGATGCGATCCGGCAGGAGTTGACGTCCGGTCGACTCGTGATCAACCCTCTCGAGGCCGACCAGGTCGGACCCGCCTCGATCGATCTGACGTTGGGAGACGAGATCCGCGTGATCGAGGCGGGGCGCGCGCCGATCGAGATCCGGGATGATGCGGACTACCGCGATCACACGAGCGTTCGGTCTCTCGATGCACCGTTCGTCCTCGACGCGGGCGCGACGATCCACGGCATCACACGCGAGCGGGTACGGCTGCCCTCAAACCTGGTTGGGTTCCTTGAGGGCCGAAGCCGCTTTGCACGCCTGGGCCTAATGATCCACGTGACCTCTGCGCTGGTTCAGCCGGGAGTCGATAACCACCAGGTCCTCGAGATGGGGAACATCTCGGGTCAGCCGCTCGTGATCCATCCGGGTGTGCGCGTGTGTCAACTCGTTCTGATGCGGACCGAGGGCGAAGCGACCTACCGCGGACGGTTTGCGCGCCAGGACGAGATCTGAGCGTCGATGCGGGCGGTCGTTCAGCGAGTCCGGGAGGCCCGTGTCCTCGTCGGCCCGGAGGTCGTCGGCGAGATGGGCGCGGGCTTACTCGCTCTGGTGGGGGTTGCGCTCGGCGATGAGGCGCAGGATGCGGACGAGCTCGCACGAAAGCTCGTCCATCTGCGTGTCTTCGAAGACGACCAGGGTCGGATGAATGAGTCTCTCCTCGAGCGCCGCTACACGCTCGGCGTAGTGTCCCAGTTCACGCTTCTCGGTGACGTCCGGAAAGGGCGCCGCCCTTCGTTCGGGGAAGCGGCCGCGCCGGAGGTCGCAGCGCCGCTCGTGGATCGGGTGGCCGAACAAGCGGCTGTGCTCGGGGCCAGGGTCATCACCGGGCGGTTCCGCGCCACGATGTCCGTCGAACTGATCAACGAAGGCCCGGTCACCCTGTTGCTCGACACCACCAAGCATTTCTGAGCGGCTGGTCGGTGGCTTGCCAGTGAGGGGTTGACCCGGCAGACTCTCTCTCATGGGGATGCCGGCCAGCGAAACGCTGCGCCCGCAGAGGAGAGGAAACTGACGATGAAACAAAGCAGACGAGACGCCATGCGGCGTCGTGCGCTCGCCTTGGCTTG
>Ga0315331_10001680_pt1 | contig 16651 bp, 15 predicted proteins | sample M160m34915metaG_FD_203456 | JGI IMG/M metagenome (GOLD analysis project Ga0315331, IMG submission 203456) | Ammonia-oxidizing marine archaeal communities from Monterey Bay, California, United States - M1 60m 34915 | ecosystem: Environmental > Aquatic > Marine > Intertidal zone | place: USA...
CGCCTTCAAGGGGACGCCGACCCTTCACACCGCCGCCCACGAAGCCGCACACACCGTCCAACAACGAGACGGCGTCCAACTGAAGGACGAGGTCGGGCGGTCCGGTGACGCCTACGAGCAAAACGCGGATCACGTCGCCGACCTGGTGGTGTCCGGGCAATCCGCCGAGTCCGCCCTGGACCTTTTCAGCTCCGGCAGCGCCCCGTCCGTCCAACTTGCGGAGACCGAAGACCAACAACCGCCCGACATGATCGAGTGGGAGCAGGTCGACGGGCAATGGCAGATGGATTGGGACGGCTCCACCTGGATAGCCGAGCTCCGCGGCGACGACTGGTACTGCAAGACCACCGACGGGCAGCGTGAAGGCCGTCATGAAGACATGGGGTGGCGCGACTGGGAGACGCCCAGCAGCTCTCCCAGCACAGCCCGCAAGGTGGGCGGAGCCGTCGCCAAGGGACTGGGCGGAGCCGTCCTGGGGCCCTTCAAGCTCCTGCTGCAGACCTACCGGGACGACATCCAGGCCGAGAACGAACTCGACTACCACAACAACATCCTGAACGGCGTCAACCAGGTCTCGGCCTTCACCGGCTACATGGCGTCCATGATGGGCTGGTCGGTGCTCGTCATGGGACTGGCCGCCGCCATCGTCTCCGCCGCGAGCGGTGGCACAGCCGCCCCGGTCGCGGCCCTCGTCCTGGCAGGAACGGTTCCTATTTTCGGCTGGTTGGCTGCCACGTTTGCAGCGATCACATCCGCGCTCAAGTTGTTCCTGGGCATCTCCAGCGCCATCCGCATCCGCAACATGAAGGACTCGGTCAAGCGCGCGCAGCTGAGGGCCCGGATCTGGCCCGACCTGGTGAGCGGCCTGTGCCAGGCCGGAGCCGCCGCGGTCGGAGGAGCCTACGCAGGTGCTGGAGGCGGCGCCTACGCGACCTCGCTCGACAGTCAGGTGACCTCCGCAATCGCCACCGACACCGTGAAAGACACCGCGGTCCACTCTGGGGAGCAGGGGATCAACCAGGTCTTCAACTCGGCCTTCGACGCATCCAACCAGTTCACCGAAGATCAGTCATCCGCCAAGGACAAGGCCGAGAAGCGTCAGGTGTTCGGGGTCGTCCAGACCCTGCGCGCACGTCTCGCGGAGAAGCGCGCAGACGTGAACCAGAGAAAGGCCAGCAAGGGCAAAATGCAAGAGGCGGCTGGGCATCTCGGAGGTTCCTGGGGCAAGCTGCTGGCGGCGACCGGCAAGGATCCCGCAGCCACAGCGCAGAGGGCCGCGGCAGCCGAACCGCCCGACGAGGCGGACCTCGCCGACATGGCCTCGACCGAGACCGAGGGCAACGGCAACGCGAACGCCAAGAAGTACGTCAGCGATCGAGATGGCGAGTTGAGGGGCGCCGACGCGCGACTTGGGGAAGAGCAGAGCGAAGACAACGTGTCGGAAGGCACTGCGCGCGCCCAGGAGTCCAAGAGCGTCAAGCCGGCGGGCTGGTTCCGACGCAAGTGGAACGCTCTCTTCTCCGGCGCGAGTCGGAGGGCCACCGCACGGGTCGGCGGCATGGCGGCGCGGTTCAGGACCCTGCCGCCAGAGGCCGAGCAGAGCCTCAGCTCTTCGGCCGAAGACCTCGACCAGGCCCCTCAGCAGTTGGACAGCCTGGACCAGCTCGTCAACGTGGAGGAGTCCTCCGCCAGACAGGCCGAAGACCTGCTCAAGGACTAAAGCGGCATGGAGCGAATTCGCCCCGCCCTCACCCTGGCAAGCCTACAGATCGTCGCGGCGTCCATCCTTGCAGGGGGCAGCGCATGGTTCGCTCTGCTGACAGGCGCTGGAGAGGAACACATCGGCCAGGCCCTCGTCCGTGTGATCCCGGTTCTCTGGGTTGCTTTGCCGATCGTGCTGCTGCTGTCCGGTGAAGCGAGCGGGCGGCCTCCAGGACGCGCAGGAGTGGTCCAAGGGATTCTGGGAGCCACACTGGGCGGGCTCGGTGGCGTGCTGGCCTACATCGTGATCGGCACGACCACGGTGGCTGTCTTTGGAGACGTCGACCTCTTGGCCGTCCAAACACGGGTCTTTGACGGACAAGGAGTGTCTTTGGCGGCTCCCGCACTCTTGGGGGCTCTCGTGTCGTTGAAACCCCGACAGCCTGCCGCCCGGCCAAGCTCACCGCCACCGCCACCGCGCGTCGGGAGTGCACCCACCGCGCCCTACCAGGGAGCAGGCTTCCAGATCACCGTGTCGCCGCCCCTTGAGTTGGAGTCCGGCAACGACCCCGTCGCCCTGTGGCGTGGACCCTCCGAGCTGCTCGAGGCGTCCAGCATTCCGCTCGAAGGCCCGTACGATCGCGGGCAACGGCAGCTGGTCATTGTCGAGTTGATGAAGAAGGAACAAGCCGACTACGACGCGAACGCAACGGGAACGACCGAGTACCGAGCCGTCCAGAACAAGCTCCCCAAGCGCAGCGATGCATGGCTTGTCGGGCGAGACACTGCGGGAGCCAAGCGCTTCGCGACGGTAGCCGCGGTGAGCGAGAACACGCTGGTCGTGATGCGCTACATGTGCGAGGCCGACCAGCGAAGCGACGACGACGTCATGCGCCTCCTGGGGTCGCTGGTCGACACCCTGACGATCTCGGACTAGCCTCTCGTCGCCGCCAGCACATGGGCCCGAAAAGCTCGACCGGCTGGAGAGAGCTGCTCCAATCCCGCGTGCACCAGCCCAAGCGCCCGCACCCAGGGTGTCCGCGGAGAGTCGATCTCCACCAGCCGTCCCTCCGCCAGGTCGGTCTCGCAGGCGGCGCGCGACAGCAGGGCCACCCCCAGGCCCGCGCGAACCTGGCCCTTGACCGCGGCGATGCTGGCCAACTCCATGATCTGCTCCGCCTCCGGAAAGAGCCGTTCCTGAAAGGCCCGCATCGCCGCGCCACGAACGAAGCCGATGAACACCGCGCGCTCACCCTCTGGGGCCCCGACCAGCACCAGAGGGTCCTGACGCCACGGCTCCCCCGCGCCCTGGGCCACGCCGATGTCCAGCACGCCCTCCCGGACCAGCTCGGGGATGCGGGGGCTGAAGTCCTCGGTCAAGGTCACCCGGATGCGCGGGTGGCGCGCCCGGAAGGACGCCAGCAGGGAAGGGAGAAGATAGGTCGCGGCCGTCGCGCCCCCGCCGACCCGTACCTCGCCGCGCTCCAGGCCTTCGACCTCGCGCACGGCTCTGCGCCCCCGCTCCAGCGAAGCCAACACCTCGCGGGCATGAGGAATCAACGCACGCCCCGCCTCGGTCGGCACCGCCCCACGAGGGAGACGACGCAACAGCCGCGCGCCCACCTCCTCCTCGAGGCGCTTGATCGAGGCGCTCAGCGACGGCTGGGCCAGATGGGCGTGGCGGGCCGCCGCGGTGAAGGTGCCGTGCTCCACCACCAACAGGAAGTTCCTCAGCTCCGAAACCATAGACAGTATCTATCTCAGAGCTAGAAACAATCCATTGGATTGCTGACGTCGGCCTCCGTAGCTTCGGAACAGGAGGTGTGAATGCTGGTAGCCCTGGGATTGATGGCCGGCTTGATCACGACCCTGGCCGGCATGGGCGGAGGGACCTTGCTGGTCCTGGCCCTGGCGCTGCTGGAGGACCCGGTGACGGCGCTGGCGGTGTCGACCCCCGCCCTGATGCTGGGAAACCTGCACCGTGTGCTGCTGTACCGACACGCGATTGTCTGGCCCGAGGCCTGGCGCATGGCCGCGGGGGGCGTCGTAGGTGCCATCGGCGGCGGCTTGTTGGTCAGCGACCTGCCCGAGACCTTCATCTCGACGCTGATGCTGCTGGTGGTCGCCCTGGCCCTGGCCAAGCACTTTGGCCTGAAGCTCCAGCCTCCCCGAGGCGCGACGCTGCCGGTCGCCGCGGTGAGCGGGGTCATCAGCGCGACCGCCGGCGGCGCGGGAACCATCGTGGGGCCCTACCTGCTGTCCCGCGGCCTGGCGGGGGTCCCCTACGTCGCCACGGCGGCCGTCACGGCCGTCAGCATTCACATCGGCAAGCTGTCGGCCTATGCCTCGACCGGCGTCTCCACCTGGGAGACGCTGGGACAGGGTCTGCTGCTCGCGGGGCTGATCGCCGCAGGCAACGTGCTGGGTGAGCGGCTGCGCCGTCGGGTGGGCCAACATCGCCAGAAGCGGCTTCAACTCGGCGTGATGGTGGCGTGCGCGGGGATGGCGCTGGCTGGACTTTGATAGCCTAGAGAAATGCTGCTGCTCATGCTGTCCCTCTTCGTGCGCGAGGCGCACGCGGAGCCCCGCGATGAAGCCCGACGTCACTTCAACGACGGGCTGGAGCTCATCGCAGCGGGGGACTACGAGGCCGGCATCGACGAGTTCCTGAGGGCCTACGAGCTGGTCCCTCATCCGGCGGTTCTCTACAACATCGCCCGCGCCTACGCGGACGCCGGGGACTACGAGAACGCCATCGTCTACTTCGAGCGGTACCTCGAGACCGAACCCGTCGACCGCAACGAGGTCGAGGGCTACCTCAACACGCTGCGCAGACGCATCGAGGCCGAACAGGCCAAAGTCAGCGAAGCGAACACCGGCGCCACGGTCGGCTCCAGCCTCGCCACCACGGAGGAGCTGGCCGAGCTGCAACGCCACGCCCGGGAGCTGGCCGAGCTGGCGGAACGCCTGGCGGAGCGCGAGGCCGCCGCCGTCGCCGGGGAAGAAGGGGAGGGCGCAGGAGCAGAAAAGGGAGACGCCCCCATCGAGTTGCCTCCCGCCGAAGGGCTGGAGGGCGAACTGGTCGAGGACCTCTTCGACCGCGAGGTGGTCACCGCGTCGAACTTCGGCCAGGACCCGGTCGAGTCTCCATCGGCGATCACCGTCATCACCGCGGAGGACATCCGACTGTCCGGCGCTACCAGCATCCCCGAGGTGCTGGCCCTGGCTCCGGGAACGGACGTGATGTTCCTGACCGCTGGACAGGCCGACGTCAGCATCCGCGGCTTCAACCGCCGCCTGTCCAACAAGGTCCTGGTGCTGGTCGACGGACGCAGCGTCTACCTGGACATCATCGGCAGCGTCGTCTGGGAGAGTCTGCCCGTCACCCTGGAGGAGATCGATCGCATCGAGATCATCCGGGGCCCAGGGAGCGCCATCTACGGCGCCAACGCCTTCGGGGGTGTCGTCAACATCATCACCACCATCCCCGGCGAGGCCTCCGCGCAGAACAGCTTCAACGCCACCTACGGCACCAACGCCACCTGGGGTGGCAGCGGAACCCTCAACGGCCGCGAAGGCAACCTGGGCTACCGGGCCAGCGCCCAGATCGGTCAGAAGGGACGCTGGGCCAAGGAAGTCGACCTCACCGCTCGCCCGGACATCTCGAGCAGCATCGAGAACCAGAACCTGGCCACGGACAAGATGGCCGGCAGCCTGCAGCTGGACTGGCGCCTGAGCGACAAGGGCTACGCCAGCCTCTCCGGTGGCCTGAGCGACGGCCTCTACGAGTTCTACAGCCTGGGCGCCTTGCGCAACTTCTACCTGGATGCCCGTCTGTCGCACGCCCGCGCCGACATCGGCTGGGGCCCGCTGCACGCGAGGGCCTTCTACACGGGCATCGATGGCAGCGCGGGCACCTGGTACTACAAGACCGGGGCCACCGACCTGGGCGGGGCGCTGGACAGCGACGTCCTGGACACCACCGTCGACGGTTACTGGCGCCTGGGCGAGGACGGAAGCCACCAACTGGCCGCGGGGGTCGGCTATCGGTACAAGACGGTCGAGTGGGACTTCCTGGCGGAGCCATCCTACCAACAGCACCACCTCAACGGCTACATCCAGGACCAGTCCGACCTGGGACCGCTCATCGTCAACGCCGCAGTCCGCGTCGACAAGCATCCGCTCATCGCCCAACCCCTGCCCAGCGCCCGCCTGGCGCTGATTGTGAAGGTCGGCGAAGGCCGCAGCGTTCGCGTGAACGGAGGCACGGCCTTCCGTACACCCACCTTCATGGAGTCCTACTCGAACATCTACATCGACACCGACACCGACGGCATCTACGCCCTCAGTCACGGTGACGACGCCCTGCTGCCCGAGCGCATCGGCGCCATCGAGGCGGGCTTCACGGACCACAGCACCGACCGCTTCACCTTTGAGGTGAACGCCTACGGCTACCAGGTCGACAACCTCATCGACCTGGGCCCTCTGGACACCCGCGAGTTCCCCACCGACGGCTTCAACGAGGGCGTCGGCCGCTACCTGGCCGGCGAGACCACCTTCAGCAACGAAGACGAGGTCTTTCGGGCCTACGGCGGCGAGGTCGCCGCAGAGTTCTTCGGCGTCGAGGGCCTGGACGTTGACGCCAACTACGCCTACGAGCGGATCGTCACGACCGAGGGCCGTCAGGTGCTGGCGACGCCACGGCACAAGGCCAACGGGAACATCAAGTACCGCTCGCCGTACCGCGTCGATGTCGGCATGGGTGCGTCCTACGTCAGCGCCCAGACCTGGGGCATCCGAGGCTTTGACGACGCCGGAGACATCCAGTCCTCTCCCACCGACGTCTCCGGACGGGTGGTGCTGAGCAACGTGGTGGTGGTGCACGCCACCGCCAACCTGGACATCAGCGCCAGCGCGTGGAACTGGGCCGCCAGCCTGCAGGGTCCGACCCCGCAACACCCCCTCGGCCAACCAATCGGCGCCCGCTACGCCGGCCACCTCACCTACCGGTTCTGATCATGCTCTTGCTGCTTGCTTCCTGCGCGTACGAGCCCCCTCTCGCCGAGACCGAGGACTACCCCTACGCCACGACGCTGTCCGGAGACATCGTCCAAGCCGGCGGCGTGCCCGACTCCGAGACCCGCATCGGCCACGTCTTGCTGTACGACATCAACGACCTCCCACCGCCCGCGGGCTTCGGCTTGCCGGTAGACCTCAGCACCGTCCCCTCCGACGCCTGGGGCTACGCCTCCAACGTCCTCGACACCGGCGGCGAGACCTTGGGCGTGGCCAGCGCCCCTTGGGCCATGGCCGGCATCCCCGACGGCACCTGGCTGGTCACGGCCCTGGTCGACAACGACGGCGACTTCAGCCCCTTCCCGGGCATCAGCGACTTCGCCGGCGGCGCCACCTGCGGCGACCAGACCGGCGCCTACGTGACCGACGCTCTGACCCAGACGCCCCTGCCCATCACCACCACCGCCCCGGACCACATCTCGGGGCTGAACCTGGTCGTGGGCCCGCCAATACCCTTCGAGCGACCGGCCTTCGAGCTGTGGACCGCGGGCGACGGCCCCGACTACGCCCCGGCCGAGCAGAGCACCCTCATCACCATCGACCCGACCCTGTCCCCGCTGGCCGTCCCTCAGGTCATCAACCTGGTCAGCCACCCGGTCGCCCACCCGATGCTGATACTGAACCCCACCGCCAGCGCCCACTGCCCGACCACCTTCACCGTCATCCGGCGCGACGCCGACGGCGACGGCAACGTGGACCCGCACCCGTCGGCCCTCGGCAGCATCGGCTACGAAGACGTCTACCCCATCGTCATTATGGCGCTGGTGGCCGACGCCGACGGCAACCCGCCCACCGGCAACACCATCATCTCGCCACTGCCCGTGCGCCCCACCTACGACACCAGCCAGGCCCTTGAGACCCCCTTCCAAGAGACCCTGCTGCAGCTCCTGTTCACCGGCACCTTCATCGAGCTGGTGGACGGCGAGCAGGTGGAGTACCAGGGCGCCCCGCCCGAGGGCACCTGGGGGGTCGCGGTGCTGAACGAGAACGGCCAGATGTGGCAGGTGCCCAACGGCCTGGCCGATCCCGACACCTGGCCCCAGTTCGCCGACGACATCGATGCGACCCAGAGCGGCGTCGTGGTCACCGCCATCCCGTGATGCTCCTGCTGCTGGCTTGCTCCGCCGAGCCGGAGCTTCCCCCACCCAACGACGAGACGACGGGTGCTCTGGGGGTCCAGCCGGCCCAGGAGGAGGCGCCGGACTTCAACTACCGCGGCGCGGACGTACCGCTTGTCCCCGATCTGTCCGACTTCCACGACACCCTGCACCAGCACGGCCTGGGGCCCTCCGCCGCGAAGCACGCCGCCGAGGTGGAGTACAAGCCCGACGTGATGGTGGCCAAGATCGCGGCTGCCCGCACCGGCGCCGAACTGGGCGCGCTGTTCGTCGAGGCCCGAGACCAGGACCTGTCCATCCTGGTGGCGCGCAGCGAGCGCATCCGGGCCGGCCTGGAGTCCATCAACGACGAGGGCCCGGCGCTGGAGAAGGCGGACGAACTGCTGACGCTACTCAAGAGCGATCCGCCGCGAGACCAGCTGCTGGACCAGCTGGACGAGAAGACCCCCGTCGCCATCGACGTTCTGGCCGAGCACGTCGGTGAGGAGCACGTGCCCCTCATCCTGGCGGGCGCCTGGCTGCAGGCCTACGACCTGGTGGCGCTGGCGATGGAGGACACCGGCACGCGCGACGCAGGCCCGCTGTTGCTTCGTCAACCGCTGGTCGGGGCCTGGTTCACGTCCTACACCGAGACCGTCGGCGAGGACTTCATTCCCAGCGGAATGCTGACCCCGTTGAAGGACTCCCTGAAGAAGCTGGAAGCCGCCACCGACCACACCCCGATGACCGAACAGGATGTCTCCGAGATCCGTGACGCCACGGAGAGCCTGCTGGGGATGATGTAGAGTCTGCACGGTGAGCGATTTTGGACGGCGCGCCCCGCGTTTCGACAGGAAACTGGACGTCAGCATCGGTGTCTTCGATGTGCGCCGTCGCTGCCAGACCACCAACGTCAGCCGACACGGCGTGCATCTGAACGCCAACCCTGGCGTGCCCATCGGAAAGATGGTGTGGCTACACATCCAGCTGCCCACCGACACCGGCGTTCGCATGGTCGAGGCCACGGCGGTCGTACGGCCCGGCCCGCCCGACCGCGAGGGCGCCGGGCTGGAGTTCAGCATGTTCCTGCGCGGAAGCCGCCGGCTGTGGGAAGACTACATCCGCGACCTGGAGGGCGCGCGGGGCGAGGAGCGACGCATCTGGCCACGACGGGACATCAGCTTCCTGGTACGACTGAGCCAGAACGGTGAGGCGATCAACACCGAAGACATCAGCGGCAGCGGCATGCGGATCGCCACCGCCCAGCCCATCGCGATCGGCACCGAGGCGGATCTGCTGCTGATTCACCCACACACCGAGCAGGTCTTCGAGGTGAAGGCCAAGGTGGTCCGCCACATCCACGAAGACGGACGCCTCTGCGCGCTCGGCCTGGAGTTCGTGGACCTGAGCGACGAGATTCGGGACGATCTCCTGGACTTCAGCATCACCGGAGAGCTGCCCACCGAGCAGTTTGAGGACCCGGAGGACGCCGAGGAGTAGCTGCGGTGTCCACAAGACGGCTACGTTGCCGCCTGGAGGAACACTCATGACGCTACTGGTGCTGCTGGCCTGCACAGGCCGTGGTGGTGACACGGACGTCGTCGACGACACGAACACCCCGGTCACCGACGACACGGACACCGACGACACCGGCGACACCGGCACCCCGGAGCCCTGCGACGCCAAGCCGTCCGAACTCTTCCCCGCCGATGAAGCGGACGACCACTACATCCGCGACGCTCTAGAGATCCTGTTCACCAAGCCGGTGAGCGACGCGGCCTTCACCATCACGTCCGCGGACGGCGTCGAGGTGGACGTGCCCTGGGAGTTCAACCCCAGCAACGAGATCGCCATCCTGACCCCCGCCCTGGAGCCGGACACCGTCTACATCTGGGGCATCGACGTCTGCGGCGCTCAGTACGAGGCTCGCTTCCGCACCAGCGAGTGGGGCAAGCCCCTGGAGGACGAGGCCTCCGCCTTGGTCGACCGCACCTACGCCGTCGAGCTGGGCGACGTGGAGTTCACCCAGCCGGCCGACCTGGGCAACCTGCTGGCGCTCTACCTGGACGTGCCCATCCTCATCAGCGTCAGCGAGATGGCCGACGACAACAGCACCATCACTCTGCTGGGTGCTCAGGGCTTCGTCGACGGCCAGGGCGTCTACCGCCAGCGCAAGAAGCGCAGCGACGAGGACGGCGTGCAGTGGTGGGTACCCACCTGGGACTTCTACGACGTCAGCTTCGAGGACAGCCCCTTCTTCAGCGGTGACGCCGACCGCATCGAGCTGATGTACAGCGGCGCCAAGATTCCCGTGCACGACTTCCACCTGGAAGGCACCTTCAGCGCGGACATGACCCAGTTCGGCGAGGGGCGGCTTTGGGGCCTGGCGGACACGCGCGAGCTCGGCTCGGTGATCGACGACAACGCCGACACTCCCGAGACCGTCGTGTGCGACCTGGTGGAGAGCGCGGGCATCTCCTGCGAGCCCTGCCCAGACGACGAGGAGCCCTACTGCCTCTTCCTGAAGGGCGAGGACATCATCGCCGACATCGTGCCGGACCGCGTCCTGGAACGCATCGAGGAAGAGAAGCCCGTCGACTAGGCCTACTCCTCGACCTCGATCGACAGCACGTACCAGTAGTAGGCGCCGGTCTGGGTCTGCGGCAGGTGCCGGACCTTCAGGTAGACATCCTCGTAGTCGGCCACCATCTCCACCGAGGGATCCTGGCTGGCGCTGTCGTCGTCGCCGTTCCAGGTCTCGCTGGGCTGGCTCATCACCACCGTGTCCTCGTGGGGCCGGTACCGCTGCAGGCGCGGGTTCAGCGGGCTGCCCTCGCTCATGGCGGTGACGGTGACGGTGAGGGTGCGCTTCTTGCCATCGCCGGGGGTGCGCCAGACGTACCAGTCGAAGCGGTTGGCGCTGTCGATGACGCCCCAGACGTGATCGCCGCTGACCAGTTCGTAGGCGTCCTCCGGCTGGTTGTTGGGCGTCTCCAACTCCTCGCTGTCGACGTTCCAACTCACCGGCCGCTTCGTGACGGTGGCCAACAGGTGGTAGTCGACGTCGTCGCCGTACTCCATGTCCCACTCGTTCAGCCAGGCCTCCCAGGTGCCGGCTTGAGCCGGAATCAGGATTCGGGCGTCGGTGTCCGTGTCGCTGCGCAAGGCCGCCACGGTCTCGCCGTCTTCATCCTCCAGGCTGACGATGACCTGGGCCGAGCTGCCCCGGCTGGCCGAGTCGATGTCGAACTCCAGCCAGCCATCCTCGTCCATGGTGAAGGTGTAGACGTCGAAGTCGAAGGCGCTCTCGAAGGTGCCGCACGCCCAGTCTTCCATCTCGATGCCGAAGGCGTCGCCGGAGTTGTTGTTGGGCTCCTCCTCAGGCTGCGGGCAGGGCGGGGGAGGGGTGGTGTCCTCCGGAGAGTCCACCGGAGATTCCAGGTTGTCCGTGTCTTCAGGCTCTTCGGTATCCTCGTCGGTCTCGACGTCCGGGGGGTTGAAGACCAGGCAACTGGAACAGGCCTGGCACGCCACCAGCAGCAGAAAAGGGGCCATTGCGTCTCTCCAAGACTCTCCGACCATAGCCGCCGCCACCCCGAACCGGCTACCGTGGCAGCGATGGAGGAAACATGCTTCTGCTGGCGCTGGCCTGCAACGGCCCGGATCAGGAGATCAACCAGCTCTTTCCGCAGCTGACCATCTCGCCCATCGAGGTGGACTTCGGCGAGGTGGTGGTCGACTACACGGAGACGATGGCTTTCGAGGTCATCAACACGGGCCGCGCGCCCCTGGAGGTCGACAGCATCGCCTTCGCCGACGGCGGACAGGACGTCTACGTGGTCGACCCCGCGTCGCTGGAGTTGGAGCGCAACGAGCGCGCCGAGGTGACCCTGAGCTTCACGCCCGGCACCTACCTGGACTACAGCGACACGCTGGTCTTCAACAGCAACGACCCGGACTACCCGACCCTCGAGGTCCCCGTGACCGGTCTGGGCGGTGACGGCCCGACGCCGGACATCGACCTGGACACCACCGCGCTGGACTTCGGCAACGTCCCGCCAGGCGAGATCGGCACCCTGTGGGTGACCATCCGCAACGTCGGCGACGGCGACCTGGAGATCACCGAGACCACCCAGGCGGGCAGCGGAGCCTTCACCATCGCCACCGACCCGGTGGGCAAGGTCATCTCCGGCGAGGACGGCGGGGACATGCAGGTGATCGCGATCTTCAACCCCACCCACATCGAAGGGGACAACGGCAGCTTCACCATCGGCAGCAACGACCCCGACGAGCCCGAGGTAACCGTCACCCTGCTGGGCAACGGCGGCGGAGACTTCGAGTACCCCATCGCCGTCATCGACGGACCCGCGGCGCCCGCGCCCCCGACCACCGTCCTGCTGGACGGCAGCGACAGCTACGACCCCAACGGCTACGCGCTGGTCGACTACGCGTGGACCTTGACCGACGCCCCCGATGGCAGCAGCACGATGCTGGAGGACACCGTCGGCGACAGCGCCGAGCTCTTCTTCGACATCGCCGGCGAGTACGAGGTGCAGCTGAAAGTGACCAACGAGTACGGCGTGGCCAGCGCCCCGGCGAAGTACCGCGTGGACGCCATCCCCGTCGACGACATCCACGTCGAGTTGCTGTGGGACACGGCCAACGCCGACCTGGACCTGCACATGCTCAACGGCACCGACGCGGAGTTCTTCGTCGAGCCCGACGACGTCTGCTACTGCAACAGCCACCCGAACTGGGGCGAGAGCAGCAACCCCGACGACGACCCGCGCCTCGATCTGGACGATCTGAGCGGCTACGGCCCCGAGAACATCAACATCCTGCACCCCGCGGACAACGAGTACCCGGTCCGCGTGCACTACTTCGATGACAACGGCGACGGCGCCGTCACCGCGACGGTCCGCTACTACATCCACGGCGAGCTGGAGTTGGAGACCAGCAAGGTGCTGCAGCGCGACGAGGTGTGGAACGCAGGCATCGTGCGCTGGCCCGACGGGGTCATCGTGGACGAGAGCGACACCGTCGAGACCGCCCCGCGCCGGACGTGCAAATAGACACCCCCTGGGCCTTGATTCCAGCGCACGACGAGGCGCCGCGGATCGAGGCGGTGCTGCGGGCTCTGGACCTGCCCGTGCTGGTGGTGGACGACCGCAGCTCCGACGACACCGCCGCGGTAGCCCGGAGCGCAGGGGCGACCGTCATCGCCAGTCAGGAGGCCGGCTACGCGGGGACCATCCGCACCGGGCATCGGTGGCTTCTTCACCACGGCATCCAGCGCGTGATCCAGCTGGACGCCGACGGCCAACATCCCCCCGTGGCGGGGGACGGGCTGATCGCCGCTCTGGACAACGCGAACTGGGTCATCGGCAGCCGCCAAGGCACCGACAGCCCGACGTCGCTGGGGCGACGGGCGGGCAACCGGCTTCTGGGGCTGGGCGTGCGCGCCCTGACGGGGGCTCGGTTGCACGACGTCACCAGCGGCTTCTGGGCCCTGGACGAACGGGCGCTGCGCCTCTTCGCGTCCTTCACCGACGACGTCGCCGACGCCAACGTCCGCGTCGCGGCCCTCAAGGCGGGGCTGCAGGTCCGCGAGCTGCCTGTCGCCATGGCCGACCGCGACTCCGGAGTCTCCATGCACGACGGCTGGCGTGGAGTACGCAACCTGTCGCGGAGCGTGTCCGCGATGTGGGCCGCGCGATAGAGGCGTCGCATGAAACAGCGCATCGACGACCTGGAAGTCCGCTACGCCTTCCAGGAGGACACTGTGAGGCAGCTGGACGAGGTCGTCCGGCAGCTGGGAGACGAGGTCCGAGACCTTCGCCGAGAGGTCCAGGAGCTACGCGCCCAGCTGGCGGAGGCCCCGCAGGGCGGCGGCGTCAACAAGCTGGAAGACGAGAAGCCTCCCCACTACTGAGATGTCGGAGTACCGCCGGGCCCCCCTGACCCCCACCCAGCTGGAGGCGCGCGCCGCAGAGTTCGCGGAACGGCACGCCGCACGCTTGAAGGGGCTGGGCAGCGCCAACCGCGCCCAGATGGCTCTGAAGGCCGGCCTGCAGGCCGCGATGGAGACCGAGGAGCGTGAGGTCGGCGTGCTGGAGATGCTGATCAACCTCTTCGTCGAGAAGCCTCAGACGCCGCTGGTGGAGGCTCTGACCGCCCACCACGAGGCGGCCGTGCAGCAGGTCCGCGCCCTGGGCCACCAGATCGAGGCCCTGGAGACCGACCGACGCCTGGTGAACCAGGACATCCAGGCCCTGAACACCGACGCCCTGGACGCGCTGGCCGACGCCCAGACCGCCGCGCTGGCGCTTCAGACAACAGAGATCAAGCTCGAGGCGCTGGGCATGCGCCGGAAGGTCCAGGACAACGCCGACCTGCAGGCCCAGGCCGACCAACTGGAGGCTCTGCGAGCGGAGCGGGCCACCGAGCATCGCCGCTTCTTCGCGACCCAGGCGCGACTGGAAGGGCTGGCGATCCTGAACCGGGAGCTGCGCCAACTGCTGAACGACCAGCACGAGCGCCTGTGCGAGCTTCACGACGCCGGAACCGCCGCCCTGAAGCGCATGGCCAGTCACCTGGTCACGCTGAAGGCCGCCGCCAGCGCCCGTGACCTCCACCGGGAGACCGAGTCGGCCTTGAAGGACCTGCGCACCAGCGTGGCCCGGGTATGCCGCGTCGCCGACGAATCCAGCCACTACCTGACCGAGCACGTGGACGAGCTGGAGGATCGCATGCGGACCCTGGACGCCGAGGCCGCCAGCCGACGCCAGGCCCACGCCGAGGTCGAGGCCGCGCTGAATCGGGTGCGTCGATGGCAGTAGCCCGACAGGCCCTGCGGGCGCTCCGCCTGAACCGGCTCTACCCGGACTGGAAGACGCTGGCGGACCACGCCGCAGCCACAGGCCAGCCCGGCTGGCCGAAGGGAGAAGACTGGCTTCGGGCGCGGGTGGACCAACGCCTCGCCCCGGAGATGTTGGAGCGGCTGGAAGACCAGCGCGGCGACCCCACGGCCGACGCCCGTCGCGCCTACTTCGAGGGCCTGATGAAGGCCCGCCTGGTCCAGGACCACGCGACCATCGGTCTCGTCCGCGTCGAGGACGACCGCGTCGAGGTCGAGTGGCGACTGGACCGGATGGATCTGCCCCAGGCGCGCTTCGTCCGCTGGACCCTCCGCGTCGGCGGCCCCACGGACGCGTTCACGGTCGACGGGACTCAAGCCCAGGCCGCCCCCGAGCTGACGCGGCGCATCCAGCTGCTCAGCTGGCACTCCGCCCTGGAGCTGGCGCTGGGCCTGGAGCGGGTGCCCGGCATCGTCGTGCACGAGGTGTGTCGGGGAGAGGTGGGCCCCGCTCGTCCGGGCCCTTCCGGACCGTGGCTGAGCGCCTGCCTGTCCCGGGTCGCCGAGCACGTGCGCCGAGTGGTCGTGGACGACCCACTGTCGACCCAGCTGTTGGTCCCCTCGTCCGAGTCGGGCCACGGGCTAAGCCATCAACGGAAGTGGGCCGTTCCCACGACAGACGCGAACGCCGCGAGGGCCTGGCTGGCCGACCAGGGCAGCCGGAATCTCGTCTATGCTTTCGGCGATTAGGGGATCCCATGCCTGAGCAGAAGACTGCCTTGCCACTCATCGTGGTGGCCGACGACGACAACGACGATCAAGAGCTCTTGGCCGAGGCCCTACGGGAGACCGGCTACAGCTTCAAACTGGAGACCGTCGAAGACGGCGATGAGCTGGTCCAGGCCTTGGAGGACGGCTTGAGCCCAAGCCTGATCATCCTGGACCTGCACATGCCCCGAATGCACGGCCTGGTGGCGCTGGAAAAGATTCGCGCCAACCCAGCTTTCCGTCGCATCCCCATCATCGTGATGACGACCTCCTGGTCGGAGGAGGACATCAAGCGTGCCTACGACCTGGGCGCGCAGAGCTTCATCATCAAGCCGGTGCTGTTCGACGAACTGCTCGGTTGCGTCGAGCGCGTCTGCGCGTACTGGTTCGCGACCTGCGAGCTGCCCCCGGCCGTCAAGGCGTGAGTCGGCCCGACAGCGATGCGCTGTCACGGCTGACGGTGGTCTGGGCAGCGGGGCGGAGCGGCGCAGTGCGCTCGGAGTTCATCGAAGGACGGGCGGTCCTGTTCCGCGGTGAGCCTCGCGACGACGTCGACGGTCGGTGGCTGGAGCGAGCCTGCCGCGCGGGCCCGATCGAGTTCCATCCGGCCAGCGACTTCGGTCAGGCTCCGTCGGGGAGCATGCAGGACCTGCTGCTGCGTCTGGCCAGCGAGCTGGCCAACCCGGGGGTAGTTCAGCGGTGCCGTCACGCCCTCCTGGTGGACGGCCCCGCCGCGCGAGCGCTCAGCCGCCTGACCCTGCCGCACGAGGTGACCCGCCTCCTGAGCGCACGAAGCGAAGGGGTCGATCTGGAAGGGCTGCTTCAACGGAGCGGCGTCGACCCTGCGGTGGTGTGGCAGGACCTGGCGGTGCTGATCAGCCTGGGGGTGCTGAAGCTGCGCATCGTGCCCGGCGCTCAGCCCTACCCCGAGACCTCCCAGGCGCCGCCACGGCGAAGCCCTGCGCGGAAGCGCAAGCGTCCGATCCGCCAGTCCCCGGCCCCCCGCAAGACCTCCCCACGCACGCGGAAGCTCCCCGACGGCGCCCGCGTGCTGGCCCGCCTGCAGAGGGAGTGGCAACTCCTCGAAGACGCCACCGACCACGTCGTGCTGGGCATCAGCCCAGGCATGTCAGAGGAGGTGGTGCGCCAGGCC
>Ga0315331_10001682_pt1 | contig 16637 bp, 8 predicted proteins | sample M160m34915metaG_FD_203456 | JGI IMG/M metagenome (GOLD analysis project Ga0315331, IMG submission 203456) | Ammonia-oxidizing marine archaeal communities from Monterey Bay, California, United States - M1 60m 34915 | ecosystem: Environmental > Aquatic > Marine > Intertidal zone | place: USA...
TTTTACTATTATTTCTATATAAAATAGCTTTATCATTAATATTATTTATAATTAAATCATTATCACCATCATTATCAAAATCATCATAAGTAGCTCCGTTAGAATATCCTTTAAAATCAAGTCCCCACTCATCAGATACATCTGAAAATATTAAATCTGATAAATTTTTGAATGCATAGTTTGACACTTTACCATCAGGCATTTCTTTTAATAGATCACTGTTTTTAAGACTTGGATTTTGGACTAAGCCTGAAGAAATCTCTTCATTAGATAAAAAGCTGATATAATCCATATCGTTTGGTCTTTTAACTATACCATTTGTTATATAAATATCATTATTACCATCAAGATCAAAGTCTTCAATTAGTGTTGACCAACTCCAATCTGTAGCATGAATTCCTAGTAATTGAGATATTTCAGAAAAAGAATTGTTTCCATTATTTAGCTGTAAAGTATTTTTAGTAAACTGCTTATTGAAACCAAAGTCAAGTTTCATTTTATAAATTTCATATGAATCTTCCCCTGCAGAACTTTTTAATATAAATTCATCTTGTGGTAGCATATCTAATACCATTATATCTGGATATGTATCATTATTTATATCTGACATAGCATTTCCCATAGAAAATCTAGAGGTATAATTAATATATCTCTCGAGACTTTCTGTAAAAGTTCCGTCACAGTTATTTATATATAGATAATCATTTTCTCTAAAATCATTTGAAACATATATATCATCACAACCATCTCTATTAATATCACTTATTGATATTCCTAGGCCATAACCTATATTACTACCTAATATTCCTGACTGATCGGATACATCTACAAATTTTAAAGAACCTGTATTAATATCATTTCGAAATAATTTATCTCCAGATTTTTCACTTTTATTAAATCGTAAATTTGAGTTACCATAGCTTCTCTCCGTATGAACAGAATGATTTAATAAGTACATGTCAAGGTCTCCATCAAAATCATAATCAAAAAATGCTGCATGAGTAGAGAACCCCTCAAAATCAAGCCCATACTCCATTGCTTTTTCTGTAAAAGTTAGATCTCCATTATTAATATATAGCTCATTTCTTCCTGATATATTTTTATAACCACCTAATCTAGTTTGATAAATATCAAGCAGACCATCACCATTAATGTCAACCATATGTACTCCGGTTTTCCACTCTCCTTTAGACTGAACTCCTGCTGATTGAGATATTTCCTTAAAGACAAAATCTCCTTGATTTAAGTAAAGTTTATTCAAACCCTGATTTGAAGAGATATAAATATCAGTTAAACTATCATTATTAATATCTCCAGTTGAAACACCTCCTCCATTATAAAAATATAAGTACTCTACTAAATTAAATTTATCGTTCTCGAGTAAATCATTTCGAAATTCAATTTTTGAATTAACATGTGATATTTCTGTGAATAGCTTCTCTTTTTTTTCACATGAAATTAAAAAAATAAAGAAAAGAAGAAGAAAATTTTTCATTTAGAAGGAGTAAGACTGAAGAGAATCACTATTGTTTAGTACTAGTAGATAATCATCTCCCATTAAATTTTTGAAGGTAGAAAAATCTCTTACCTGTCCTTTAAATAATAAACCTGATTTCTTATGAGGAGCTACTTTAAATTTTAATTCTTTACTACCTAGAAGGATTTGACCGTAATTGGCATCGTATCTTCCTACCTCAGGTTTAACATTATATAAATTTCCTCCTAGGATAATATCTTTAAGCCCATCATCATTAAAATCATCAATCTCTATAGCAAATACGTTAGAAAACTGGGCTTCAATTGGTAGTTCAAGATTTGTAAAACCATTACCACTATTTATAAATACTGAGCTTTTAAGGTTATAAACATAATTAATATGACTAGATTTTATTTTTAAAGGATTAAAAATATCATGAACTGTCTGATTTTTGTAGCTGTTATATTTTAAATATTTTTTCTTAAGTCCAGGCATCTGCATAACTAAATCATGCCTAAGTGCCATAGTGTATGAGCTATCACCATTATACTGAAAAATAATCTGCTCTAAACTATTATTATCATCAAAATCATTTATATACATACTTATGGGCTTTGATTCAGATGCTCTAAACCTTGAGTTTTCACCGTGATTTCCGATAACAATATCTAATAAACCATCGTCATTTAAATCATTAATAGTAATTGTATTCCACCATCCATTTGAATTTTCGAAAGCCTCTACTTTTTTAAAATAAAATTTTCCATTTCTATTTTCTAGCAATGTAATTGGCATCCAATGTCCAATTAAAATCAAATCCAAATCACCATCTGAGTCGTAATCAAAGAGATCAGCATCAGTAATCATACCAATTTCTTTTAAATCTTTTGCTATATTATCAGATACGTTTTTAAAGGTTCCATCTCCATCATTCTCCAAAAGATATCCGTTAGACGGCAGTCCATATTTTTGAGGAATAAGTCTTGTTCCAACAAATAAATCCTGATCTCCGTCGAGATCAAAATCTAAATTTTTTACAACTGATGAACTTTCAAATAACCCAGCAGGAAGTATTTGATCTGATTTTTTAAAAATATTATTTTTATTTATATATAATCTATCTCTTAATTCAGGAGAATAAATTGAGTATTCATTTCCACCACTTGTAACATATAAATCTAGAGAACCATCTTGGTTTGCATCGAAAAATATACAATCAGTGTCTTCAGATTCTTTATCAGCTTCTATTATTGGATAATCATACTTTTTAAATCTATTATTTTTCCATATATAAATTGAGCCTGAATATCCCTTTGATCCTCCAATATATAGATCTTTATAACCATCACCATTTATATCGCCTTCACACATGCAGGAGCCCTCAGAAGAACTCATATGAAATAATAGCCTATCTCTATCAAAGTCGACAAAATTATTTTCGGTATGTACATAGTCTAATATTTGATTATCAGCTTTTGTAAAAATTTTTAAATCATTTTCTTCATTATCTGAAAACTGAGAAAAGTTACCTTTTTCTATATTTATAGTCTTATTAGCTTCAATTAAGTTTTTTTTAGTGATTTTACCATCATCCCACCTAACAACTACTGAATCAATAATATTATTTTCACCTAAACCAAAAATTAAGTTATTATCAACGGTTGACTGGAAACCTCTTATAGGCATCTGCTCCAAATAGTATTTATTATCTCCTACAAATACAGTAACAGATGAGCCAACGCCATTAAGGTTACTTTTATCTCCTATAAGCTTTACTTTTAAATAATTATTAAAAGGATATAACTTATCGGTATTATTCATATAAATGAACGATCCCATATTTACATTATTGACAACTAAATCATAATCTCCATCGTTGTCTAGATCACCATATGCTGAACCATTAGAAAAGCTAGGCTCATCTAGTCCGAGATCTAATGTCATATCATTAAAATCTAAATTACCATTATTTAAAAAGGCATAATTTGAAATTGGAACACTTGGAATTAAATCTATAAGTTTTTGAAAATCTACACTTCCTGGAGAGGCTATCTGTTGAATTACCTCATCTTGAGTAACATATTGTAAGAAATCTTGATCTGTTAAATCTTGGTAAATACCATTTGCCACGAAAATATCTTTATTTCCGTCATTCTGAAAATCAAACATTAAAGCACCCCAGCTCCAATCTGTAGCTTCAACACCAGTTAGTCTTCCTATCTCACTAAAAGTTGAATTTCCATTATTTAACTGTAATGTATTTCTAGTATATTGATTCCAATAACCACTAGTCTTAATATTTTGATGTCTATCCCAACTATCGAATGTTGTAACTGTTTTTATTCTTTCATCAGATTGAGGTAACATGTCTGTTACAAAAATTTCAGATAATCCATCATTATTTATATCAGCCATATCAGCCCCCATTGATGCAGCACTAATACTTTTTATCATCTTTTCAAGACTTTCAGAAAATGTTCCATCTTGATTATTTATATAAAGATAATCTCTCTCAAAAAAATCATTTGAAACATAGATATCCATCCAACCATCATTATTAGCATCTCCAACAGTAACTCCGAGACCAAAACCAATTACACTACCGTAAATACCAGCTTCTTCACTTATATCTATATATCTACCATTATCATTCAAAAATAATTTATCCCCCCCCACTTCATCCCTAACTGGTCTTTGATCTTTCCCTATACTCGTTATTCTAAATCCTCCTTTGTATGAGTTGTTAAGCAGATAACAATCAAGGTCTCCATCTTTATCAAAATCAAAAAAAGCAGCATGTGTAGAGTAACCCTTATCATCAAGACCATATTCTTTAGCCATCTCGGTAAATGTTAAGTCGCCGTTATTTATAAATAGTTCATTTTGTTTATTATCTCCCTTGATATCCCCAGAATTTGAGACATATATATCTAAAAAACCATCTGCATTAATATCAGCCAGACTAACACCCGTACTCCATGACTTCTCTCCAGCAACTCCTGCTTTAGTAGTTATATCTTCAAACTGAAAATTTCCTTTATTAAGATAAAGTTTATTTTCGTTTAAATTAGAAGTAAAATAAACATCTAGTAACCCGTCATTATTAATATCACCAAGACCAACACCACCTCCATTGTAGTAATTTCTATAAGTAAAAATGTTAAATTCTTCCTTAAATGACAGATTATTTGCAAAACTTATACCTGTTTTAGATGGTGAAAGCTTTTCAAATAATTTAGTTTCTCTTTCTGAACATGAAAAATTAAAAAGGATAAGAAAATATATTAATAATGAATTTCTCACTTCTTATTTTTTTTTTCAACTGTAAGGTCAGTATATCTAGCTCTAACCTCTCTATCACTAACTTTTGTTATAGCTATTCTTCTATTGCCATTTACAGTGGCATACAGAATACTATTGTTCTTTGGATTTTTTATTTTAATAAATTCTGTACCATACCAGCCTGATAGTATATTTCTTATCTCTTCAATTAAATAATCTGAATCAGTTTCTTTATTCCATGGTGCCCAACCAGTGTAAGAAAATGTAGAATTTACCTCATATACAATATCATTATCAAAAATAGGATAGAATAACATTTCTATTTTTTGTCCAATTGATTCAGTAGGAAGATAATATCTAACTGAGTTATTTGATGGTCCTTGTGTTATCAGTTGTCTTTTATTTAAATCCCAACAATGGGCATAAAAATCTTTAGAGTTCATACCAAATTTTACTCCAAGAAATAAAGAATCATACCTTTCTCCAGAAGCTAATTCATTTCTCTCAAGCTCAAGATATGGGTTAGTTTGGCAACTAAGAATGACAATTGAAAACAAAATAAAAATAAATACCCTATTCACGTTCTAAAATTTTAATTTCTGAATTATTTACTGCAAAAATATAACTGTCTTTTTTATTTATTTTGATTTTTATTAAATCTCTTAAATCACCATCTATAAATATTCCAGATTTTTTTGAATTTATATACTCAAATTTACTGTCTTTATTACCAATAAATAAAGATGAGTAACTTGCATTACTTGGACCAAACTCTGGTTTTATTTCTGAAAGATTCCCCCCTAATATCAAATCATCATACCCATCATTATTTAAATCATCTGATAGAATACTATAAACTGGAGATATCTGAGCCATGAAAGGTAAGGTATCAACTTTAAATTTAACTCCATATTCATTTCTCAATACCAATGAAGCGAGATTATAAACTTCTAATATTCTTGTACCTTTCATAGCTGATTCGTCAAGCAAATCGATCATCTTCTTATTCTTATAGCTTTCAAATTTTAAATATTCTTTTTTTAGATAGGGAAGCTGCATCCATAAATCTTTTAGTTGAACAATAGGATATAAATTATCACCATAATACATACCAAGTATCTGTTCAGATCTTCCATTTCTGTCAAAATCATTAACATATAATGTCAGGGGTTTATCAATAGAAGCGTTAAACATAGAATTAAGCCCATAATTTCCAATTATTAGATCTTTGAAGCCATCATTATTTACATCAACAGATATAATTTTATTATATAAGCCATTAGTTTTTGATAATCCAAAAGAATCTGAAATATTTATAAGTTTATTGTTTATAATTTTAAATACAGTAATTGGCATCCATTCTCCAACTACTACTAACTCATTTACACCATCGTTATCAATATCTACAAATTCACTATCAGTAACCATTTCCAAAAAATTATTACTTGATAAATATTCATTAGTAACATCTCCAAATATTCCTTTTCCATCATTTAAAAGAATAAAGTTTTTTGTTTTAGTTCCGTAGGAACCAGGATTTAATCTTGTTCCAATAAACAAATCTAGATCTCCGTCATTATCTATATCATCAGCAGAAATAGTAGAAGTACTCTCAAATGTTGTAATTGTTGAAAATGAATTATCTAACTTCATAAAACTCATTTCACCTAAATTTAAATATAGACGATCTCTTAATTCTGGTGAAAAGGATGAGTACTCACTTCCACCACTCGCAACAATTAAATCAACTCTACCATCACCGTTGAAATCATCAACAAGACAGTTAACATCTTCAGACAATAAATCATTCTGAAATGCTTTACTATACTCTATAAATCCACCATTTTTAGATTGAAAAAATATTTTTGAAACTTGATTCTTAGCAGATCCTATAAATATATCGTCTAATCCATCTTGATTGAAATCTGCTTTACATAGACATGGTCCCTCACTCGAATTCATTTTAAAAAGAAGTCTCTCTCTATCAAAATCAACAAAATTATTTTCGAGATGAGTGTAGTTAATTGATTTTTTAGATGGCTTTAAAATTGATTTAATTTCATTTTCTGAAGAATTAGTTTGATGTTTTAAAGAGTTTGATTCATTTATCGTATAATGAAAATTAATTTTTAGATCTTTCAAAATTGATACCTCATTATTATTCCATATAATTTTAACAGAGTCAATACTTGAAATATTTTTTAAACCAAAATATAAACGGTAATCAACAGAGGATTGAAATCCTCTCATTGGAGATAACTCCTGAAATTGAATTCCGGTATCAGTATAAATAAAAACTTTATTTCCTATACCAAATCTATTTTTAGATTCCGAGTTAAAAGAAAAAGAAATCCAGTTATTTGATGATTTATTTTCATAAATATTTGATAACATATTAATATTATTAACAACTAGATCCAAATCACCATCATTATCAAAATCACCATAGGCAGAACCATTTGAAAAAGTCTTTTTATCTAATCCAAATTCTTTTGAGACATCATCAAATTTTAATGAACCCAAATTTTTAAAAGCAAAGTTAGATAGTGGCTCACTTGGAATCATATCAATTAATCTTTTAACTGGTTCTTCTTCTGAGCGTATCATGTTAGATATAATAGATGGATTGGCAAGAAAATTAACGTAATCTTGATCAAGTAAATCTTTATAGATTCCATTAGCAACAAAAATATCTTTATTACTATCATTATCCATATCAAAAATAAGAGCACCCCAACTCCAATCAGTTGCATCTAAACCTGTAATTCTTGAAATTTCAGAAAATGAATTATTTTGATTATTTAACTGAAAAGCATTCCTATTAAACTGATGGAAATATCCTTGATTTAATGAAAACTGATATTTATCCCAACTATCAAAAACAGCTTTAGAAACTCTTCTATCATGTCTATCTGGTAGCATTTCTGTAACAAATATTTCAGGATATCCATCATTATTTATATCTGCCATATCTGCACCCATTGAACCCATTGATATCTCATTTAGATACTCTTCCAAAGACTCAGAGAATGAACCATCTTTATTATTGATATATAAATAATCTTTTTCAAAGAAGTCATTAGAAATAAACATGTCTGACCAACCATCTAAATTTATGTCACCAACAGTAACTCCTAATCCAAAACCAATATCACTTGTATATATACCAGCTTCCTTGGAGATATCAACAAAAAACCCATTATCATTTCTTAATAATTTATTTCCTTGATCACTATGAATATTTCTTAAACCCTTTACCATGTCTAAGCCTACTCCTATAGATTTAATTGTATTATTTAAAAGGTAACAATCTAAATCTCCGTCATTATCAAAATCAAAAAAAGCAGCATGGGTAGATAAACCTTCATTATCAAGCCCATATTTCACTGAACTTTCAGTAAATGTAAGATCACCATTATTTATAAAGAGTTCATTATTTCTTCTTTCACCACCCGGTGGTCCAGATTTACATACATAAATATCTAAAAAACCATCATGATTAATATCTACAATACTGACACCAGTACTCCATATGCCTTCTGTATTTAAACCTGATTTGTCTGTAATATCTTCAAAATTAAAATTTCCCTTATTTAGATATAATTTGTTTGATACTAGGTTACCTGTAAAAAAAATATCCTGAAGAGAATCATTATTAAAATCCCCAACTCCTACGCCACCACCATTATAAAAATTTCTATAGGTATAAGGGTTTAATTCTTCTGTATAGTCAAGGTTGTTTCGAAAATTAATATTTGTTATTGAATTAGGTAGTAACTCAAATAAGGTATTTTTTTTATTACTACTACAAGAGATTGTAAAAATTATTAATAAAAAGTATAAATATATCTTCCTCATAAGATCTTGAGACAAAGATAAAAAAAAAGCAAGCGATAAAATCGCTTGCTTTAATCTTAAGTTATATTTTTAACTAAATATAACCTATTAGTTGTTAGTAGCCTGGATTCTGCGTTAACTTAGGGTTAGCGTCAATTTGATCCTTAGGAATTGGGAATAATTTATACTTTGCATCAGAAGCATCTTTTGCCCACCATGCATCATTAAATTTACCAAATCTAATTAGAGCTCTTCTCCTATCATTTTCTACATACATTTCTCTTCCTCTTTCAGCAAGCATTTTATCTGCATCTAGACTATTGAATGGAGTTACTCCAGCTCTAGTTCTAATTTGATTAACAATTCCAAGAGCACCAGAAGCATCGCCTGACCAAAGATGAGCTTCAGCTTTACTTAGTAAAACGTCAGCATATCTAAATAGGACAAAGTCATGATTCATGTTCTCTCTACCACCTTGAACGTGACCGTACTTATTAATTCTAGCACCACACTGACGGCAAGCATCAGGCCATATCATATTGATATAAGGTGTAAAATAAAGTCCAGTACCATCATCATCACCATCTTCACCTCCAGCAGAATCATCAGTACCCTGATCTCCTACTAAGAAGTTTGATAACCTACTATCTAAAGTACCAGTTCCAGCAGTTTTTCCTTTAATAACACTACCTTGTGGACCAGGATTCTGAGCAGGATCAATATAAGAATTATAAAATTCTTCTACTGTCGCGTACCCATTCCATGGCTGGAAGGTTAAGTTGAAAGTATTCTGACTAGCATAATGTAATGTCATAGCTACCCAGTTAAAACCACCAGCAAATACCTCATCATAAGGAACAACAAAAATGTTCTCTGAAGAACCTTCGTTAGCTTCTTTAAAGTTATCTGAATATGTAGCTTCTAAAGCATAAACACCTGAATTAATAATTGCATCAGCATCAGCAATAGCACCAGCCCACGAAGCAGTACCAGTCCATGCCTCAGCATTTAGATGTAATTTCATTCTTAGTGCTAACGCAGCCCATTTATTCATTCTACCATAAGTAGATGCATCCTTTTTCTCACTAAGAAGTGGAATAACAGCATCTAACTCATCCTTAACAAACTTAAATACTTCAGATCTTGAAGAATTTGGTTTAGTTTCAGTATCAGTAAAATCTGTTGATAATGGAACATTACCAAACATATCCAATAAATGGAAATAATAGAAAGCTCTTATAGCTCTTAATTCAGCTTCATAAGCATCAGCTCCTTCAATTGAACTGAACTGATAAATAAGTCTATTAACTGTATTAATAGCACCATATGAAACACTCCATGCACTACCAATAATACCATTATCAGTAGCAAATCTATGCTCATGTAATTGAAGTAAAATACCTCCATCATACCAGTCACCACCTCTAGTTGGGATAACAAGCTCATCAGAAGATAGCTCATTAGCAGTCCAAATATTAAAGTGATTACCCCAGTGAGTCATAGAAGAGTATGCCTGACCTAACGCAGCAATATTTTCTTCTTCAGTTGTGAAGAAGTTTTCTGCAGCTAAATCACTGTATAACTCCTCGTCAAGGTTTGTACAAGCAGGAACAATAAATATCATACCCGCAACTAGTAACGTTAACTTTTTCATTTCTGTAAATAAATTTTTCATAGTATACACAATTATAAAGTTATATTAACACCTAAAGTGAATGTTCTTGCTCTACTGTAAGTCTCTCTTCTCTCAATTCCTTGAGATAAAGGATCACCATAATCAGTCCATCTTGACACAGGATCAACACCCTCGTATCCAGTAAACATTATTGGTCTCTGAGCAGAAACATAAACTCTTAAATTTCTCAAATACTTAGTAACATCCTTTAAATTATATCCAATAGTTATATTATTTAATTCAAAGTAAGTTGCATCTTCTACGTGTGAACTATTTGCAGCAGCAGCAGTTAAATCTTGATTGAAATAACTAGTGTTAACTACATTCCAGTTACCAACTACTGTTGGTCCTGCGTTTTCGTAGAATCCTCTGTATGAGTTGAATAGATCGTGACCAAACTCACCATTCCAGAACATTGAGATATCTAAATCACCAATATTAATGGTATTTGACCAACCTAAAGTAAAATCAGGAAGACCATTCCCTATTACTTCTCTATCGTCATCACAATCACAGTAAGTACCATCACCGTTAAGATCAGCGAACTGGAAAGTACCATTTGAAGCAATTCCTTCAAATCTAGGTCCCCAAATTTGACCTAAAGTCTCTCCCTCAACTACTCTTACTAGTGATACATCACTCTGACCTGGAGAACCCATTGAAGCTCTGTAAAGAACACCACCACTAAATGATAAATCTCCTTTTGTCCAGCTTACAAGTTCACTTGTGTTAGTTCCAAAAACAACACCAGTTGTCCAGCTTATGTTGCCGTTATCAACTGCGTTGAAATTAACGTTAGCTTCAATACCAGTATTTTTGGTAGTACCGATATTAAGTAGTGTCTGACCAACAAGATTTGGTGGTACAGGAACATTTACACTTAGAAGCTGATCTTTAGTCTCTCTTGTAAAGTACTCAACAGAACCAAACAATTTAGAATTAAGAACAGCGAAGTCAACACCAACATTCATATGAGTAGCAATCTCCCATGCTAAATCAGGGTTGGCATTACTTGTAGGTCCATAACTTGAAGTATATGCACCGTTGTAGTAGAAGTTACCAGCAGGTCCAAATCTCTGTAATGAGATATAAGAGCTTCCTGGCTCGTTACCTGTTTGACCATAACTTAATCTAAGCTTTAAGTTATCAATTGCATCAGAGTCTATAAGACTATGAAGAGCAACACCAGCACCAACACCATAGAACGCAGCCCATTTATTGTTTGCACCGAATCTAGATGATCCCTCATATCTTAAACTTGCATTTAAGAAATAGATATCGTCATAGTTAAAGTTTACTCTTGCTAAACCAGCAATTAATTTGTTAGAGTTAGCATAACTCCAAACACTACCAAGACCATTATTAAAGTCTGCAGCAGCACCTAAGTTATAGTATGTAAATGCGTCAGTAAGGAAGTCTCCTCCTTCAGCATGGTAACCTTCATTAAAAAATTCTTGATAAGAATAACCTACTAAAGCATTGATTCCTAAATCACCAGCTTCACCATCGTAACCGACAGTACCCTCAAATAAGTCGAAAGTAAACTGTGCGTTATCTGTTACTGCAAGACCATTTCTATCAGAACCTCTAAATCTAGAAGTTTTCTTATAGTATTGACCTCTTTCAGTGTCAGTGATTTGTCTAGTATATGCAACAGAAGCATTTAATCCGTTTGCAATAGAACTTAAATCAAAAGTACCTTTTACAGAACCAAGGAATAGATTGTCATTTCCTTCGTTTATATTTTGCTCAACAATTGATACAGGGTTATAATAATCAAAAATTGTTCTCTCATGATAACCTCCATAAATCGAATTAGGATCGTAAATAGGCATTGTTGGGTTAGACATATAAGCATATCTAAATCCTTCGTTACCAAATCCATAGCTCGCATCTTTATTAGAGTAAGAGATATTTACATCAAATACAGCCTTACCATCCATAGCTTTTTGCGAAAGATTTAAGTTTGTATTTAAGTTATTAAAACCAGTACCTTTCAAGATACCATTTTGCTCTCTGTAGTTAATAGCCATTCTATAGGTAGTATTAAAAGTACCACCTGATACTGCAAGATTATGAACCTGAGAAACACCGTCTCTAGTTACTAAATCAACCCAGTCAGTTTCAGCACCAAAATCAACTGCACCTGGAAGAGCTCTATACTCTGCCGCAGTCATAACATTCATAGACCTAGCTATCTGATCTACAGAAGTAGATACATTATATTCAACTCTTGTGTCTCCAGCAGCTCCTTTTTTAGTAGTTACTAAAATTACACCACTAGAACCTCTAGTTCCGTAGATAGCAGCAGCAGCTCCATCTTTGATAACATCTATTGACTCAATGTCAGCAGGATCTACCAAATCAAGATTACCACCAATAACACCATCTATTACAACGAGAGGAGATGCATTTGCACCAACAGTTGATATACCTCTAAGCCTTAATGTAAATCCTCCATTAGGATCGCCACCTGGCTTAGTTATAGATAGACCAGCAACTTTACCTTCGAGTAGACCCATAGGATTACTTACTAATCCTTGATTGAAATCTTCCTCATTTAAACTGGTAACCGCACTGGTTATCTCCTTTCTAACCTGTGTACCGTAACCGGTAACAACAATCTCATCAAGAGCAGCGATATCTTCGTTAAGAGACACACTGATATTTGTCTGAGATCCTACAGGAATTTCAACAGTAGAATATCCAACGTAAGTAACAATAAGGACATCAGATGATGAAGCATTAACGCTAAATCCACCATCAATATCTGTAATTGTTCCCTGCGAGGTACCTTTAATAATAATATTAGCACCTGGGATACCCTGACCATTATCATCTGTAACTGTTCCAGTCACAGCATTTTGAGCTATTGCATAGCTCATACCTGATAAAAATACCAGGACTAATAGTAAAAGCTTTCTCATATTACGCTTTATAGTTTAGTTTAAAAATTTAACTTAAATAGTTAATTAAAATTATAGACAAACAAACATGTTATTAAATAGAAATAAAACTACGAATTGTAGTGCTATAGAATAGTAGTTTGGTCGTCGACAACATTTTTAATTAGTTAACTGCTCAAAAATGCAATAAAAAAACTAAATATTAAAAAGATTTTTGTAAAAATTTAAGATTGAAATACTACCGAATTAAGTATAAAAATTAGATTTATTTTTTTCTATTGATCAATTAAAAAATTTCTTTAAATTTTTTTGCCACTTCCAAGCAGACGACATCATATCATCAAGACTTTTTTTTGATGCCCATTTTAAATCTTTTTTTGATTTTGTTATATCGGAGTATATTTTTTCTATATCACCATCTCTCCTACCTTTAATAGAATATTTTAATGTTAAATTATTCACTTTTTCAAAAGAATTTATGACATCTAAAACTGAATATCCTATTCCGGTTCCAACATTAAAAAAATCATAAAAATTTTCTTTCTTTGAATCGAAAAGAAATCTTAAAGCTTTTATGTGAGCTTGAGCTAAATCTTCTACATGAATATAATCCCTAACAGCCGTACCATCATTTGTATTATAATTATCTCCAAAAACAGATAATTCATCTCTAATACCTGCTGCAGTTTGAGTGATATATGGAATAAGATTATCAGGAATTCCTTTAGGAAGCTCTCCGATCAAGCCTGAGTCATGAGCTCCAACTGGATTGAAGTACCTTAAAGAAATGGAAGATATTTTATTTTTAGAATTTGTAAAATCTTTAATAATATTCTCAGAAACCTGCTTTGTTCTAGCATATGGAGATTCAGCATTTTTAAAGGGTGCACTTTCAGATACGGGTAACTTATCTGGCATTCCATAAACAGTGCAAGAGGAAGAAAATACAAAATTTGAAACACGATTTTCTTTCATTGACTGCAACACATTTATCAAAGAGTTAAGATTATTATTGTAATATTTCATTGGATTTTTTACTGAATCAGAGACAGATTTATAGGCAGCAAAATGTATAACTCCATTAATTTTATGTCTTTTAAAAATTTCATTAGTAGCATCAAAATCCGTAAGATTTTTTTTGTAAAAAACAGGCATTACACCAGTTATCTTCTCTATATTATCTAAGATAAAATGTTCAGAGTTAGAAAGGTTATCTATTATAACTACTTCGTAACCATTACTAATTAATTTAACAACAGTATGTGAACCTATGTAACCGAGACCGCCTGTAACTAATATTTTCATAAATTATATCTTAATCCTTCGCCTAATGAGGTTAAAATTGGTGACAAATTCAATGAAAACTTTTTAGAGTAATCATTACTGATATCACTAACAAAGCTATCAATAAAGTCTGAATGAATTAGATTTATTGTGCAACCTCCAAATCCACCCCCCATCATTCTAGCTCCTAGAATTTCTTTATGAGTTATTGTCTTATCAACCAAATAATCAAGTTCATTGCAGCTAACTTCATATAAGTTTTTTAGACCTTCATGAGATAAGTACATTAATTCACCTAATGAAACCAAATCTGAATTTTTTAAATACTGAACTGATTGAATAGTTCTAATATTTTCCTCTATAACATATAAGGCTCTATTGAAAATATTCTCTGGCATCAAATTTTTTAATTGGACTAATTTTTCAACTTTCATTTCTGTCAGGTAATTAATTTTATGGCCTGAATTATTGATTATATCAAGAGCTTCATTACATTCTTTAACTCTGTCATTGTATGAACTTTCAGAGAGATCATGCTTCTTATTTGTATTTAGAAGAAGGATTTTGTAATCTCCTAATTCTGATTTAATATATTGAGAGGTATTGTCTTTAGTATTTAGTAATATAAGGTTATTTTTTTTAGAATTTATAATTGTGAACTGATCCATAATCCCACCCTTGAGTCCAATAAAATCATATTCAACTTCTTTAGAAATAGACAAAAGTTCTGAAGTATCAAACTGAAGATTATTTAATATGTCTAAGCCTCTAACAAAACCACAAATTAGAGATGATGATGAACTTATTCCACTCCCTATTGGCAGATTACCTTCAATTGAGCACTTAAAATTTTTAAGCTCTACTTTTCTTTTTTTTAATATAGAAACTAGAGAGCCAATAAGATAATTCTCCCATTTAGCTTCTCTTTTTAAAAGATTATCAAAATTTATTTTGCATTTTTTATCTATAACTTCTGAATAAATTTCTGAAAATTTTTCTTGAGATTCAGAAAAGGTTAATTTGATGAATAAGTCTGTAGCACCTGGCAAAACATAACCTCCGTTATAGTCAATGTGTTCCCCAATTATATTTACTCTACCAGGAGATTTTACTGTTATATAAGATTTGTTCATCTCTTTAATTAAAGAGAAAAAAAGATAAAAGAAATATTATATCTTTATTATTGATTAACCTGAACTTGTAACCCATCAACATTAAACCAATCATTAAACCTAACGATTTTACCATTGTCATTAAAGTTTACTAGTCCGTACCACTTACTAAACGTCTCTTTACCAGTCTCAGTATGTACTGAGCTCCACGTACCATATATCCTAATATTATTTGGACTAGCACTTGAAAGTGAAGAAGTGTTTTCTAAACCATCAGATCTGTATCTTGAACCACCCCAAAATCCATCAACAACATTACCTTGAGGAAGATTAATTCCTGGGTTAAATTTTAAGCCATCAAAAGAATTCATATAATTTGATAAAGCTCCTCTCAGCTCATCTTTACTTAACCACTCATATGAGTTATATTCTGGAGGACTCCACAGAGCAGAATCAGCAAAAAAATCCATGACTTCATCAATATTTTCTTCACCAAAAGCTACAGTAAATTCCATAAATGTTTGAACATTTTTATTAAAAACAGCTTCATTATTTACTGCATTTAATTCTTCCTTTACATCCTGAGTACAAGAGAAAAGAAATGAAGATAAGAATATTAATAATAATTTTTTCATAATAATTTTAGTAAAGTCAATTAGTTTTGTTGTGCAAAAATAGTTATTTATTAAGAAAAACTTATATCATGAAAAAGTTTGTATGCTTTCTTTTATTTTTCTTTACTATAAAACAGGTATTTTCTCAAAAAAATTTTATTACTCCAGAACCTCAAAAAATTTCATTTCCCGAAAGTAAACAATACGGATTTAGACTATCAAAAAAGACATCATTAGAGCTTTATGGATTAAATAGTTCAGTTGGTTTTGTTAAAGACTTTAAATCCTTTGTCAATCAAGAAACTAGTTTTGAGCTTAATACAAAAATTAACAAAAAATCAAATATACTACTCAAAATTTCTGAAAAGAATCTTGGTCTTGGAAATGAAGGGTATAAAATATCAATACTGCCAAAAGAAAATTTAGTTGTCGAATCTAATTCAGAAAGAG
>Ga0315331_10001683_pt1 | contig 16636 bp, 11 predicted proteins | sample M160m34915metaG_FD_203456 | JGI IMG/M metagenome (GOLD analysis project Ga0315331, IMG submission 203456) | Ammonia-oxidizing marine archaeal communities from Monterey Bay, California, United States - M1 60m 34915 | ecosystem: Environmental > Aquatic > Marine > Intertidal zone | place: USA...
GTTCGTATTCGTTCACGGATCTGTCGCCAGGAAGTTATGAAGTGGTTGAGCTGGAACAGCCTGACGATCTTCTTGATGGAATCGACATGGCAGGTCAGGTCGATGGGGTAACGATTGGCGCTGCACGAAATCCTGGTGATCGGATTCATTCCATTTCTCTTGCCGGCGGTGATGCTGGTGTTGAATACAACTTTGCGGAAATACCTGCAGGTTCCCTTGCTGGAATTGTCTATCTGGCAAGCCCGGACAATGACTGCCACGAACAGCAGGCACGCGTTGAATCAACACCTCTGGTTGGTGTTGAAATTGCCTTGCAGGACAGTCGGGGGGTTGTCGTTGCCCAAACCAGTACGAATGCTGACGGCAGTTATGCATTCTACGGTTTGCCAACCGGAAATTATCGGTTGGTGCAATTCACCCCGCTGGGTGTGATTGACGGAACTTCCCATGTTGGCGTGATCGATGATGTACCAGTGGGGATCAGCATCGGTGGCACACTGATTCATGACATCACCATGAGCTTGGGCGATGTGGGGGTTGGGTACGATTTCTGCGAAGCCTTGCCTGCTTCGATCAGTGGCTACGTTTATCATGATGAATCAAATGAAGGTGATCGTGATCCTGATGAGATGCCAATCAGCGGTGTTGAAGTACAGTTGGTTGATGAGCGCGGTATGACAATCGCAACGGTCGAAACGGACAGCGAGGGTCATTATGAATTTCAGAGAATTGCTCCGGGTGTCTACTCCATCATTGCGGAACAACCAGCCGGATATTCCGATGGCATTGACAGTGTTGGGACCATTCAGGGTGAGTTGACTGGTAGCAACCAAGTGAACGATGAATTGTCGGGTGTCCATGTGAAGCAGGGACAGTCTGCAGTTGAGTATAACTTTGGTGAAGTTTTACCTGCTTCGTTAGCGGGGCGTGTGCATGTCGATCTGGATGGTGATTGCCTTTTCGATGCAGATGAACCCACGTTGTCAGGCGTAGTGATTCGACTGTTTGATCACGTTGGAGTTGAGGTTGAACAAGTCGTAACCGATCTCGATGGTCGTTACGCTTTCGTGGATGTTGCACCCGGGGAATACACGGTTGTCGAAGAGCAGCCCGATGGGTATTACGAAGGTGGGGCTTCTATTGGCAACCTTGGCGGCAACGTGTTGGACGCAAGCCGGATTGGCCAAGTCTTGTTGGCTTCAGGCCAGGATGCTACGGACTATGATTTCTGCGAGCAGTTGGGTGCGGAGCTCACAGGATATGTGTTTGCCGACTTTAATGACGACTGCCAATTCGATGAAGGGGATTCCGGGATCATCGGTGTCGCAATCGAATTGCAAGATGATTCGGGAACGGTCATCGCAAGCACTTTGACCGACGCAAGTGGCTTCTATCAGTTTTCAGGCCTCGCAGCGGGGATTTACTCTGTTCGTGAAATACAGCCCGAAGGCTGGCTGCAAGGACATCAATCCGCCGGCAGTGCTGGTGGAAACGATAGCATCGAAGACTTGATTGCCGATGTGCCTGTGAGTTGGGGAGATACCCTGAACCATTATGACTTTTGCGAATTGATGCCCGCATCGGTCAAGGGAACGGTATGGCAGGAATCTGATGCGAATCAGAAATATGATGTCGGTGAGGTTCCCATTCCAGGTGTGTTGATCGAGTTGCTAGGGGCATCAGAAACTGTCTTGGAGACAACACACACGGACGCACAAGGTCATTATCGTTTTGAGGGATTGATGCCGGGTGTCTATGCGATCCGCCAAACGCAGCCCGATGGATTATTTCATGGCGGGCAAGTGGTTGGTGATCATGGTGGCTCTGATTCCGTCGAGGACATGCTGACCGGTTTAACGTTGGCGGTGGGCTCTGACGCGGTGGAATATAATTTTCCAGAAGTGCCTCCGGTGTCTCTCAGTGGATTTGTATTCCAGGACGGTGAGGCGGTTCGCCTTGCTGCAGCGATACGTCCAGAGTCGCTGCGTGAGTACAGTGATGGCTTGCTGACGAGTGATGATGTTCGACTAGAGGGAGTTTCGCTCGAGTTACGTGATGCTCTGGGGATGCCGGTTCCCTCTGATGATTTCTTGCCCGGTTATGATGCTGATGCATTTATTGCTTCGACCGATGTTACCGGGTTCTATGAATTCACCGGTTTGCGTCCCGGGACTTACCATGTTTACCAGCGACAGCCGACCGGTTTCGTTGATGGAATCGATACTGCGGGAAGCACTGGTGGGCAGCCAATCAATGTTGCGGACAAGCAGGACGCCGAGCTTCAGTCTTTGGTCGCGATGTTGTCCAACACGCTTGGTTCCGAGCCAGGCACCGATGCGATTTTGAATGTCACGATCGCTGCGGGCGAGGATAGTGAGCACAACAATTTCAGTGAGTTGCGGGTTGTGAAAGCTGAAGCGCCTCAGCAACCGCGTGAGCTGGTTGTCCAAACGCCGCAAGTGATTGTGCCCGTTGAAACATTTGAGTCCACGATTCGAATCGCAACGTTTGTGGATCCGGTTTCGGTCAGCACAGCGAGTCGGATGTACGATGACTGGGCGGTCTCATGGCATCTGAGTGTGATCAATGGCGGTTTTCCGAGGGGCGAAACAGTTGAAGACGGGATCTTTCGTGGTGCAAGCTCAAAAAGTCGCAGTCAGGCGTGGGTAGGGGGTGTTTACGCTCGTGGTCGCTGGACTGTTGATGGGATTGACGGAAGTCGGGATTCAGAGACGGTGAACCCATCTGAGTTCGATCTGGGCGATGAAGACGCCATCGCGTTATCGGGGGACTTTGACGGTGATGGATCTGATGAGCCGGTCATTTATGTGGCCGGTCAATGGTTCGTTGATCTCAATGGAAACGGTTTTTGGGATCCCGGTGATCTTTGGATCGAACTGGGGACAGCGCTGGATCGGCCGGTGGTCGGTGACTGGGATGGAGACGGCAAGGATGATGTTGGAATATTTGGTCGGCAGTGGCAACGCGATCCACAGCGGATAAAACGCGATCTTGGATTGAGCGACCCAGCCAATAAAAGGCGTCGTCAGGCAATGCGAGCCGATGACTATGATGCTAGCCAGGCAGTGTCTGAAACAGATCCCCGGAGATTCTTGCAACGTGGTGACAGTGGAAAGTTGCGAGCTGACGTGGTTGATCACGTATTCAAATACGGAGAGCAGGTGGACACGCCCATGGTGGGTGACTGGAACGGTGATGGCATTGACCAGATCGCTGTGTTCCGTGACGGGAAGTGGTTACTGGATTCTGATGGTGATGGCCGTTGGACCGAACGTGATCAAAAGATTGAGTACGGGCAACCCGGTGATGAGCCCATTGTGGGTGATTTTAATGGCGATGAGATTGATGAAATCGGCGTCGTGCGCGGTAATGTTTGGATCATCGATACCGATGGCGATCAACGTATCACAGGCAATGACAAACAGGTGGTTGTGCCCCGACCGTCCCAGGATAGTCAGCCCGTGGTGGGAGATTTTGATGGTGACGGGCTTGATGAACCGGGGTACTACGATAAAGCTGGTTGAGCCCGGTCGCGTGTCGAAAAGGCAATCTGCGTCCTACTGACTCTTTGAGCCTTCCGTTCCTGTAGCCGATTCGGCGTTGCCTGTCACAGCAACGTCTTTCGATGGTGGCGGTTGCATCGACTCACTTGGATGCAAAAGCTCGTTTCAGTTCTTCAAGACTGGTGAGTCCGCGAGCCACTGTTAGAACAGCTTCCGACTGAATGCCCCGATGACCTTCTGATTTCGCAATCTGATTTAGTTTTGCAAGATCCTGAGTCTTCATCAAAGCGGCCCGTAGTTGGTCGCCAGGGCTTAACAGTTCAAAAATGGCAATGCGACCAATGTACCCACGTCCGCCGCAGACGTGGCATGGGATGATCGGAGCGGGACGCCCGTTTTCATCCACTTGCTGCTCGATAGGTGGAGGCACAAATGGCTGATACAGCATGGCGACCCTGCCCGCAGGAATTCCCAGTTGCTTGAGGAGTTGCGGTTGTGGTTCAAAGCCCACCTTGCAGTTGTCGCAGAGTCGTCGCACCAGTTTTTGACAGAGTACAACGCTGATTTTCTTGGCCAGTTGTCCTGCTGAATCACGATACTTGGGCAGTAATTGCACCAAGCCACCAATCGCGCTGTCGGCGATCATGCGGGTGTAAATCTGCTTCTCTTGCTTCTCTACCTGCTCGAGAGCAAGTTGCATGGACTCCGGTTGAGGTAATTCTGGAAACACAATCACGTCTGGTTCTTTCAGAACGGCCTTGCGTAGCAGTTCTGGCTCGGTCAATCCGGTATCACCACCAAAGTAATTGGGGTTAATGTTGATGGTTTCAGGCTCAGGCTGTTCTTGATCCTCAAAGGCCTGGAAGTCGCGGATGAAGCGATCTGCTGTTCCCAGAGTGACGGCCCATGTGGTCGTCAGGCCAGCCGCTTTCGGAGCAGTGATAAGCACTACTGTCCCCTCTGAATCGAGCTGTTGTTTCAACGCCTCGATCATCTTGTCACGCATGCCTAAAGCACTCAAGCGTTCGAATGGAACATCTACGGGTTCCATTTTGAGCAGTACCCGTTCGCCTGAAGCCACCCCTTGTGCCTGAATGACCAGCGTGTGTTTTGCTTTGCCGAGCTTTAGAGTGCATTTACCAGTCTGCGCCGAACGTCGATCCGCCGGGTTAAGTAGGCACAGCTGCTTCAATGCATAGAGCATGGCATCGCCCACTTCCCTGTCGAGTGGGGGAAGCTGTTCCCATTCACCATCGATCTGGTACCGCATTGCACAAGCTGACTGCGAGTAATCCATCAGTAGATGAGTTGCGCGAGATTGCAACGCGTGTCCCAACTGGCCAGCTGCAACCGGGAATCCTGCACCTTGTCGCGTGGAGATCAATAAGGCTTGCGCCTCGGTTCGTTCGTCCAAGTGAGGAACGAACTCGACAGGTGCTGCCGTCTGCCACAGTTGTGGTTCTTCTTGTTCGGCCATCGTCTCGCGTATGCCTTTTTTCGAATGTGATCAGTGATTCCGCCAGTTACCGAATTATGCGTAGCGGTGACGGAATTTACGAGTGGTGCCGACAAAGCGATGATCTCACCGATCAGCAGCGTCTCATGTGAAGGAAGAGAAGGAAATGTTCAGGGAGAGGATCGTAAGGTGCTCATTCTGCCTACCCTGCTCCAGATTAACCAAGGTTGGAAGGCTACAGAATACCCGGTGCTTTGACGTCGATACCCTTGAGAGCCATCTTCAACGCGTCTTTGTTCGGAGCAACGGCGAATGCAGTCGGACGGTCAATCAGTTCATCATCGATCAGGCCTTTGAGGCTCATGGTGAAGTTCTGCATACCGTCTTCTTCACCAATGCGGATGGCGTCGGGGAGTTTATGGTCATCGCCCTCGAGCACTAATTTTTGGATCATTGGTGAGAAAGTCATGACTTCACAGGTTGGAACCCGTGGCACGTCAGGGCGAATCGTCTTCAGCAGTTTTTGAGCCACGATCCCTTTCATGTTGAATGCGATTGCAGAGCGAATCGCGCCGTGCATCTCTTCCGGGAAAAGGTCAAGAATACGCCCGATGGTGGTTGCGGCACTGGAAGCATGAATGGTGCCAAACACGAGGTGGCCGGTCTCTGCTGCGTGAATCGCCGTCATGAAAGTTTCTTCGTCTCGCAGTTCTCCCACAAGAATGATGTCGGGGTCTTCTCGGACGGCATGCTTCATGCCAATCTCAAAATCCTTCACATCCTGTCCAACCTCGCGCTGGTTGATCAGACACTTGTCCTCAGTGAAGATGAATTCAATGGGATCCTCAAGCGTCAGGATGTGCTTTCGATAGATGGTGTTGATGTAATTGAGCATCGACCCAATCGTGGTGCTTTTGCCAGATCCCGTGACACCTGCCAACAGAACCATGCCCTGATCATAGTGGCAAAGGCCCTCGATTGAATCAGGCAAGAAGAGGCCTCGGAAGTCAGGAATGAAATTACTGATCCGCCTCGCTACAAGTCCGATGTTGCCCAACGACTTGAGCATATTGACTCGGAAACGCCAGCGAGTTCCGTCCACGTCAATTGTGTGCGAGAAGTCGGCTCCGCCATCTTCCTCAAAGATCAGCAGATTTCTTTCATCCATCATGGGCAGCAGAAGTCGAACCATTTCCTCCGAATCAATCGGAGGGCGGTTCAGCGCCTTCAGCTCACCGCGCGTCCTGACCATCGGCGGTTGTCCGACTTTCATGTGAAGGTCAGAACCTTCGATTTTGACCAATGCCCGGAAGATCTTATCGACCTCCAGTTCCTCTTTGTCATGAAGCAGGCTCTCGCGAAGGCGTGCAGCAACCGCATCAGCGGTGGTTCCTATCTTGGACGCAGTAGGGGCACGATTTCCGGGTTTTGACGACGACATGTTTGAAAACTTGCTGGTAGCGTATTTGGTAGTTTGCGAGTTGGCAGGTCGTGGACACCCGCCGGCGTGATTCTACGCGGAAGCTGGTGAAAGCCACCACCACAGTCCAGAATCGTGTGCGATGGACACCAAGACCAGTTCCAACGACGGCATTAGTTTAACCTCCCGCCTCATGGCAGGGTCCCCGAAAGTCTGCAAGCCACGCACCTTCTTTCCGACTCTGGGGCGATTTTAAGCTTTGCAAACGTCACGGATTGTCCGCATCCCTGCTGTCCACAGCGTCTTTCCCGCTGCTGCCAAATCAGCAACCCTCAAATGCCAGGGACCTGCGAAATAATACTGGGGACCTCCGAATGAAGAGCGGGAGGCAAAATCAAGGTTCTCTGGACGCATTTTGACCAATTTTGCTATCTCCTACTCTCAGAGGAAGAGAAGCTGAGGATGATCCGTCATTTTGGCCCCATCCCCCCTGTCCTAGCGTGTTCATTGAAGTCGGTGCTGCAGCTTAGTTTGGCTTGCCAACACCCCACACAGAAGGTTCTTACGGATTATTTTCGATGACTATTAGTAATGCCCCGCGATTATGGCTGATCGACGACAACATCGTTGGCACAGGTGGGCACTTCCTCGAATTGGCTTCGCTGCTGGCGGTCGGGGCAAAACACCTTGGCTACGCACCCCGCCTCGCTGTACACCAAAAATTCAATGAACAGCATGGCGATCTGATCTGTGAGCCGGTTTTTAGCATCCATCGTATGAGACGCTGGTCATTGGGCGTGGACGGGACGTCCAGCGTGAAACGCAACTCCCAAGGAACGCCGATTGGCAGTTCTCGGCTCGAGCGGGTCTGGCATCAACTCAGGGATCCCTTTTCTCGCCAGAATTTCAGACCTGAAAATATGCTGAAAGCATGGTCTGACGGCTTTTTACAGGTTGTTCGGCACAAAAAAATGCTTCCTGAAGATCGCATTGTCGTCAATACAGGAGATGATTTTCAATTGCTGGCACTCACCCGAGCATTGCGGCAATTGGGATCTGACAATCCGCTCACGGTTCACGTGATTCTGCACTTTGCGCTTTACGAGGGTGACAGCATTAGCCGAGAGGCAAAACTTTATGGAGAACAGGTCAACGATGCGATGAGCATGATTGGGCAGCATCAGGTCCGTTTGCACGCGACGACCGAGCCTCTCGCAAGACAGCTTGAAGAAGTGGGTGTCCACGCTACTGCCATTCCTTATCCAGTTCGACCAAGGTCTGAAAATGGAAACCAACAGGGCATTGTCAAAATACAGCAACAGCCACTCAATATCGTGTTGGCCGGTTTGCCGCGGGCGGAAAAAGGACGCGGGCAAATGAAGTCCGTGCTTTCCGAAATGTGGGGTTCCCACCTGCAAGCAGGTCATTATCGGCTGGCTATGCAGGTTCCTGAAAAGCGTTGGCAGCGGATGGTGCCCCTGCACCTGCGAAGCGTCTTCCGGAACGCAATCGCTAACCAAGGACAGGACCCCGAGAATCGACTTGAAGTGCAGTCCGGGAACCTCGATGAAGAGTCCTACAACCGTTTTCTGGACTCTGCCGATGTTGGGTTGTTTCTGTACAATCCCCAGCGTTACGTGGCACGGTGCAGTGGTGTGCTGCTGGAACTGCTGATCCGTGGTGTACCTGTCATTGTCCCCCAAGGTTGCTGGCTCTCGGAGCAACTGGATTTAGCGGGAGGTGATGGCAGCATCGGCTACAGCTACACATCAACCAAACAGATTCCAGCTTTGCTTCATCAGATTCGTCGGGATTATCTGGCGTTAAGCCGAGTGGCGGGGCGGCATGCGGATAAAACACTGCGATTGCATAACGCATCCAATACGCTCCGAACGATGGGAATTCCCGATCAAGCAGTGGCCGCTTTGCGCGCATCCTAAGTTTGCACCATGACTCGTCGCACGCCACGAATCGAACCTGTGGTGCCGACTCGAGCTAGCAAGACGCAGGTCGTGGGCAAGGCTTGTCCCACAGTACCGCTGCTTTGACACACCCTACGGGCTTCGCTTCGAGATGTAGAGAAGCGAGAGTCATTCAATGCCGAGCAAACTTGTTGCAGTGACGGCGTTCCGTTCGTCTGAGTTAGAAGACGATCACAGTGCGGCAATTCACAGTGCGGCAATTCACAGTGCCGCAATTCGGCATCAATCGAGCACTCTAGCCTTCGACTTCAATGCCCATGCTGCGGGCAGTACCCTCAATCATGCGAACAGCCTGATCAACGCTGCGAGCGTTGAGGTCAGCCATTTTCTTTTCAGCGATATCCTTGCATTGGTCACGGGTGACCTTTGCAACTTTGGTTTTGTTAGGAACACCACTGCCCTTGGCGATGCCTGCTGCCTGCTTCAGCAGAGATGCGGCAGGTGGGCTCTTGGTGATAAAGTCAAAGCTACGGTCGTTGTAGACAGTAACGATGACAGGAATCGGAGTGCCAGCGTATTCCTTGGTGCGGTCGTTGAAGGCTTGGACGAATTGTCCAAGGTTGACGCCGTACTTACCGAGGGAGGTACCGACTGGAGGTGCTGGAGTGGCTTGTCCGCCGGGGACCTGAAATTTTGCCTGACCTGTTACTTGCTTTGCCATGTCTCGAAATCGGTTGTCTGTGTTTCAGTAGTTGTTTCAGAAGTTATTTGTCGCAATTTGCAGCGAGGCTGATGCGGCTATCGGTGCCGCACCTTGCTGCGTTCCGCTTCCAGCCTTAGAGCGGCTCGACCTGCCAGTGATCCAGTTCCATGGGCACACTGCGGCCGAAAATATTGATGATGACCGTGATTCGGCCATTGGCTTCGTCGACGGCATCGACATCGCCTTCCTGATTTTCGAAGTTCCCTTCTTTGACGCGAACGCGGTCGCCGACTTTGAAAGGAATTCCGATCTTGATGGGGGCTTCTTCCTCTTCTGTTTCCCTCGGGCGGGTGATGATCCGCTCGATGTCCGACGGTTCCATCGGCATGGGCTTGCCGGCGGCTCCGGTGAAGTCACTGATGCCGTTGGTTTCTCGAACGAGGAACCAGGTGTCATCATTGATCAACATGTTGACCATGATGTAGCCAGGGTACAGTTTTCGTTTAGAGACGCGTCTTTGTCCGGCCCGCGTGAAGGTAGCGACATCTTCGGTAGGGACAACGATATCACCAAAGAACTCTGCCATCCCTTCCATTTTCACGCGTTTCCGCAGTGCGTCAGCGATGGAGTCCTCTCGATTGAACGCGACTTTCAGGATGTACCAATCCATCGTGCCGCCCTCTTGGGGCTCACTGGCTGGCTTGTTTTCGTCGACAGGTGCCGGTGGTGGCGGTGCCGGAGCTGCGGCTGCTTCGCTCGCGGCCTCCGTGGACGCACCGTCAGTGCTCGGGGTTTCCACTGCAGCCGGTTCGCCGGCATCCGGAGTGTCTTGGGGATCGTCTGGGGTTTCGGCTTCGTTCACGTTTTCAACGCTGTTGGGCAGTAGTGATCGATGGGGTGAGGAGACACCATGTTAATAGCAAAGTCGGGCGTGTCAGGTCGTCACTCCCAGCGTGACGAAAACTTGTTGCCAAATTACGTCAAACAGGAAGAGCGAAACCGCTAAGAAGAAAATGGTGAAGATCACCACAATCGCCGCTCGGACGAGTTCGTCCTTGCCGGGCCAAGTCACCTTTTTCATCTCTGCTTCGACAGCGATCAGGAAGTCGGCAAAGCTGGGAAGATTGACTGCACGAAAACCAAACCAGGCTCCAAAAAACAGCAGCCCGAGTGAAATGATCGGACGCAGCACTTCAGAACTGCCCTCGAACAAGTTAAGTCCTCGCAGAGTCCCGTGAAAAGACCAACAGCCGAGTCCGACGATCACCCAGATCGCCAACGCAGTCAGTTGCCGGACAATTCGTCCTTGGGTTGGCTTGTAGACCTTTGTTTTGGCTAGTTCACCAAGCATGGTTCCAATGAGAGAACCATTTTCGGTTGCCGCAATGTCTCGTGACACCTGTCTGCTCCTGATTGTGTAATGGATCAATCACTCGTCCGTGGCGACTGACTTTACGATAACGCAATTCTATTTGTCCAAGCCAGTTGTCTCTCCTCAAGCGGGAGATCCAAGCGGCCTGATGATCTGTTTGTTTTCCAATTCAAAGCAGGGGCGGAGGGACTTGAACCCGCAACCGCTGGTTTTGGAAACCAGTGCTCTGCCAATTGAGCTACACCCCTTCGACTCAGGGGGCACCAGTGAGGTGACCCATGATCGTACAGGAAACGCCTTAAATAACCAATGACCAACGAAGTCAAATGCTTCGCTGGCCATCAGAATTACGAGCGAATTACCCGTTTTAGCGTGAAAATCTAGTCACACGCTTTTACTCGATGATCTTGGTGACAACACCTGAACCGACCGTTTTACCACCTTCGCGAATCGCGAAGCGGACACCATCGTCCATCGCGATTGGCTTGTGAAGCTCAACAGTGACTTTGACATTGTCGCCTGGCATGCACATTTCTGCACCGACCAAGTCAGCAGTTCCTGTCACGTCCGTTGTGCGGAAGTAGAACTGAGGACGGTAGCCGCTGAAGAATGGTGTGTGTCGACCACCCTCATCTTTGCTCAAGCAGTAAACCTCTGCTTCGAATTTGGTGTGAGGGGTGATGCTGCCTGGCTTTGCCAAGCACTGACCACGCTGGATATCTTCACGCTTGACACCACGAAGCAGGCATCCAACGTTGTCACCCGAGCGACCTTCACCCATTTCCTTGCGGAACATTTCGACACCGGTGCAGGTGGTCTTGGTTGATTCAGCTGACAATCCAACGATCTCAACCTCTTCACCAACCTTCACAACTCCACGCTCAATACGGCCCGTTGCAACCGTACCACGACCTTCGATCGAGAAGACGTCCTCGATGGCCATCAGGAACGGCTTGTCGTCTTCGCGGACAGGCTCAGGAATGTACTCGTCCAACGCGTCCATCAGTTCGCTGATGCACTTGCTGGCATCTGGATCTGCAGGGTTGTTGTACGCAGGCAGTGCTGAACCACGAACCACAGGAACATCGTCCCCTGGGAAGTCGTACTTGCTGAGCAACTCGCGAGCTTCAAGCTCGACCAGTTCCAGCAACTCTTCGTCATCAACGAGGTCGCACTTGTTCAGGAAGACAACGATGTAAGGCACACCCACCTGACGACCGAGCAACACGTGCTCTTTCGTCTGAGGCATCGGGCCGTCCGCAGCCGAAACCACCAAAATCGCGCCGTCCATCTGGGCGGCACCGGTGATCATGTTCTTGATAAAGTCAGCGTGGCCGGGGCAGTCAATGTGAGCATAGTGACGGTTGTCCGTCTCATACTCAACGTGTGCCACTGCGATCGTCACTGTCTTGGTATCGTCACGTACGGTACCGCCTTTGGCGATGTCCGAGTAACCCTTCGCTTCGGCTAGGCCCTTAGCAGCTTGCACTGCAAGGATAGCACCGGTGGTGGTTGTTTTACCGTGGTCAATGTGGCCGATGGTCCCAACGTTAACGTGGGGCTTGGTCCGTTCAAAAGTTGCCTTAGCCATTTCTAATTCACCTGCATCCGACCGTGCCATTACTGGCCAGAGATACGCTCCGGATCAGCCCAAATTGATAACGCCCGTGTTCACACCCACGGTTTGACCGCCGTCAATCCAGCCGCACTGGTCTAGCTCGCTCAATCAAGGTTGAAACGAATGTCAAAATCACGCCGCCCACTGTGGGAAGCGTTGTCTACACAATGTTCTTCTTCCAAAAACCACCAAATCTGTATTCAGTCGCAAGATTTGGTGGTCATAGTTGTTGCGGAATCATCCGATTCTTGCAATCACTGATTAGCAAAATCTGGATAAATCACAGCTTTCTCATCACAGTTGAAAGCAATGCTCGGAGCCTGCCGCCGCCAAAGAGCTGCTGATGGGACTTGAACCCATGACCTCTTCCTTACCAAGGAAGTGCTCTACCACTGAGCTACAGCAGCTTGTTGACAAGCGGGTGAAGGGAATCGAACCCTCGTATTCAGCTTGGAAGGCTGCTGCTCTACCATTGAGCTACACCCGCGGTAAGAACCGTTGAGATGATGGATCGTGACGAACAAATCGTCAGTTGTCTATCACTCGCGATTCCAGAATTGTCGCTTTTGCCTCGATCACCGAAGGATCAGGTTCGGCAATTGCAGAGAAAGTGGCCAGCAGTTCACGCGTATTTTTCAAAGTGGGGGCTACAGGATTTGAACCTGTGTAGGCGTAGCCAACGGATTTACAGTCCGCCCCCTTTAACCACTCGGGCAAACCCCCAAAAATCTCTTACTTGTCTGTTAAATATTGCCGTTTTACTCTGCTGTTTCGCTTTCTTTCCTCTCTCTTCGACGGCCTGATTCTTGCATTTCTCTTAAAAAAAGAGCCAGCGGAGGGATTCGAACCCGCGACCGGCTGATTACAAATCAGCTGCTCTGCCAACTGAGCTACGCTGGCAAGTTGTTTTCAGTCAATGACTTACAACTTACTTTCAAGTGGCATGCTCCGCCCGAATCCGGCCGTTCGTTTTGCGATTGAACCATCTCTCAAGCTCCCTTGAAGAGCTCAATTGAAACAGGCAGGTTCGCCACATGAGGCGGGGAGTGTACCAAATGTTCGGCAGCGGTCCAGATCAGCTTTCGGGATAATGCCAGCAAGTTCCAACAATGTTTGTCAGTTCCACCGATTGGGCACACAGCAGACGCTGTTTCAGGGCCTCACCACGACCCATGTGCTCTGTCAGCGTTCCCTCCGTCAACCTCGCTGAATCCATCCTGCTAGGAACCATTCAGAGCTCACGAAGACTTCGACGGAAGATGCACGCATTCCCCCCCACTTAGTCTCACCCATGACCGATAACGATGTTGGTGAGCGTGTGGGGCAAGCCAAGCCTTGGTAGCCATTGCATGATCCCATGGCCTTGGCATGCCAGGCCCCGAAATCCCTTCGCGAGTCAGGCCTCGTACTTGCTTGACGCATCAGGCTTCAATGGCCCGCATAGCAGCAATCAAGTCTCGCATCGACTGAAATCGATCGCCTGGGCGTTTTTGAAGCGCCTTGATAACCACCTGGTCGGCTTCTGCGGGAATCTGTTGGGCGGGTGATCGCACGCTGGGTGGTTCCACTTGCAGGTGTTTTATGTTTTCAAACGTCTCATCAATGGTGGCCCCGCGGAATGGTTCGCGAATCGCCAAGACTTCGTACAGGCATACACCCGCGCTAAAGATGTCGCTGCGTTCGTCCAAGGAGCGATTTCCTTGGACTTGCTCGGGAGACATGTACAGGGGGGTTCCCGGTCGTTGTCCTCCACCGGTTAGGGTTTGCAGTTGTTTGTCTTCTTTAGTTTCCGTTTTGAGTACGCTTCTGTTGAGCGGTTCGTTGTCGTCTGCGTGTCCCCAAACTTTTGCGACCCCCCAATCAAGCAGGATGACTTCGCCAAAGTTTCCGACCCAGATATTTTCTGGTTTGACGTCACGATGGATCACACCACGGGCGTGTGCATAGGCAAGTGCTTGGCACGCGTAGGCGACGATTTCTATTCTTCGAGATACTGGGAATGCGGCCGCAGTGGCTTCGTCGCCTCGGGCAATGCGTTTGAGGATTTCGAACAGGTTTTCGCCTGAAATTCGTTTCATCACAAAATAGACACCCTGCTCAGCGTCGTCGCCGATGTCGTACACCGGAACAGTATTGGGGTGCTGCAGTTGGGCCGTTACCCTCGCTTCTCGCAACAATCGCCGCCGCTCACGATGATCGTGGCAGATTGCAGGCGGAAGTGTCTTGATGGCGACTGTGCGTCCTGTCACAGGGTCAAAGCAGGATCTCAGCGTGGCGCAGCCTCCTTGGGCCATGTCGCGGAATCCGGTGTAGCGTCCCAATCCTGTCGCTACGGTAGCGGGCAGGTCAGGATCAGTCCCGGACAGAATGATGTGCGGTTCGCGTTGCATGGCCTTCATTATAGCGCGATCAGAGATTTGTGAAGCATGTCGAACCGCCACATAAATCCGCCTGGCTGCAAAAAAATGCAATAAAAAACCCGGCAATGCTGCTGCATTGCCGGGTTTCTAGGTCACAACGGACTGGTTGCGGATTAGACCGCAGCAGAAATGTTGGCGTTTTTGACCGTCGTGATGATCGCGCTGGCAACCATGTAGGGATCAGCATTGGATGCGGGGCGACGATCCTCGAGCCAGCCTTTCCAGCCGGCTTCGACGGTGTGAATCGGAATTCGAATCGATGCACCGCGATCCGAAACGCCGTAACTGAACATGTCGATCGATTGAGTCTCGTGCAGGCCCGTCAAACGCTGGTCGTTGTCTGCACCGTAAACGTCGATGTGGTGCTTGATCCGAGGCTCGAATGCCTGGCAGACAGCGTCGTACACCTCTTTGCTGCCGCAGGTGCGGAGCGTGGTGTTACTGAAGTTGGCATGCATGCCGCTACCGTTCCAGTCACCTGGGACAGGTTTGGGTTCCCAGTTGATGCCCATGTCGTATCGCTCGGCAACTCGCTCGAGTAGGTAGCGTGCGATCCAGATTTGATCGCCGGCCTCTTTTGCGCCTTTGGCGAAAATTTGGTATTCCCACTGACCCATCATCACTTCGGCGTTGATGCCCTCGACGTTCAAGCCGGCCTCAAGGCACAGCTCAAGATGCTCTTCGACGATCTCGCGGCCAACCGCTTTGCCTTGTCCAACGCTGCAGTAGTACGGTCCTTGCGGTCCGGGGTAGCCCTCGGCCGGAAAGCCAATCGGCTTGTTGAACTCAGGATTCCAAATCGTGTATTCCTGCTCAAAGCCAAACCAGAAGTCATTGTCGTCGTCGGCAATCGTCGCACGACCGTTGGTCTTGTGTGGGTTTCCTTCGTGATCCAGCACTTCGCACATTACCAAGAAGCCTGTTCCCAGACGGCCTGGATCGGGAACGCAGTAAACTGGCTTAAGCAAGCAATCGCTCGATCCGCCGGGTGCTTGTTCGGTGGACGAGCCATCAAAGCACCACACCGGAGCATCTTCTACCTTGCCGCTGAAATCTTCGACAACTTTTGTCTTGCTTCGAAGGCTCTGTGTGGGCTGATAGCCGTCGAGCCAGATGTACTCCAACTTGCACTTGGTCATAAAACTGATTCCCTCTAGTGAATCTGATTCGGTTGAACTTTTGCGGCGATAGCCCGCAGGGCTACTTTGTATTCACCGCACTTTGAATAATTTCCTACGCAAATCTACCTACCACACCCAGCACCAGCTGTCGCCGAACGGACGTGCAACCGGAAGAGACAGGACGCCGATCCCTCACGCGTTGCCTTTCGGAAGCCATAAAAATAACCAAATTTCTGCCAAGCGAAAGTGCTACGGCCAATGTGTGGCAAAGCAGCGCGATCATGTTGGCTTTGACGGTCCTCTGCCAACACCATGTTGGGTTACTTGCTCTGCGCCAAAGTGGGCCAGGATCACAGCAGGGTCGATCTCCGCTTGGTTTCGCGAACGGAACAGTGCGTGTGTTGATTTGCCACAGTGGTCGCTCAAGGGGGGTAAGTACGCCGGTGCTCGTTTGGGCTGAAGCGGCTTCTGTTTCTGCCTCAGCGGGAAGACGAGGCGCAGGGAAGCCCTTTTTCCGGCAAATTTGCGAGACGGTCCCTCTCTTTGTTTCTTTGGAGAAAACTCAACTCCCAGGGAAACAGCGTGACTGCAAGACCCCAGAATTTGCACCTGCACCCCAAGGAGAGCAGAGTTACCAGCCTCATTTTGCTTGAAATCATTACCCCAATATCATTGCTTGGAATAAATCCGCTGGGGGTCAACGCAGGATTGGTCGGTGAATCAGTTTGCGGGGGCAGAAGAAAAGTCGTCGTTGGCGAGGGTGATCCTTCCAAAGGCTGGGCTCGCTGCCCGTGCAACCGGGCTTGGCTCGTCGAAAGGATCGTGGGTACCCGAATTGAGTCGCTCGACAGGGCCTGAACTAGCTGGAATCCATTTCCCGCGTGAAGGCTTCATGGGATGTCGCCTATGAGCAAGCTTGCGGTATGGTTCTAATTGTCAGCACTGCATGGATTTTGGAAATGTTCGTCGTCTTCGATGCTGACAGACTTCAACGCCGACGGACGCACTATCTGAGATCCCTTGCTCGTACACCAATGATCGTGAACAGGTCACGATAAAACTGCATTCCTAACTACTGCA
>Ga0315331_10001686_pt1 | contig 16622 bp, 14 predicted proteins | sample M160m34915metaG_FD_203456 | JGI IMG/M metagenome (GOLD analysis project Ga0315331, IMG submission 203456) | Ammonia-oxidizing marine archaeal communities from Monterey Bay, California, United States - M1 60m 34915 | ecosystem: Environmental > Aquatic > Marine > Intertidal zone | place: USA...
TACTTACTTCGCGACAGGGGCTGATGAACGGCGGAACATCTATAACATTGGGGCATGGTTGTGGGGTGACATGCAGGGGGCGTCGACTTACGCAATGTGAACTTCCGTGAGACCGATCAGGAAAGGCTGTCTCGATGAGGTATATGGAATTTGTTCTGTTGCTGTGGTTGGGTGTGGGCCGGCGGAAATCACGACTGTGAACAGAATCGGCATGAGTTTCGTGTCGATCCCCGCCGGAACATTCAGGATGGGTGATGCAAACGGTGATGACGATGAAACGCCTCATCAGGTGACTTTAACGAAGGGTTTTGAGCTTGGTGTGTACGAGGTGACGCAGAAGCAGTACGAGCAGGTAATGGGCAGTACCCCGAGCCACTTCAAAGGCCCACAGAATCCTGTTGAGCAAGTAAGCTGGGATGACGCTGTTGAGTTCTGCCGTAAGCTATCGGCACTGCCCGCAGAGAAGTCGGCGGGGTATGTGCACCGCGTGGGGTGAAAATATTCGTCCGAACTTCAAGTCTCACGTCTCAGCGGAGTTATGGCCCATTCGGTTTTCCCGATTCGGCCGCTTGATTTTACGCCGACAGGCCAGGATGCTGGAATGATAATCGCACTCCAGGACCTGGTGACCCATGAGCTTCATTCTGCAACCTTGGCAGTTTCTATTCGTCGTTCTCTGCGGCTGGGTACATCGGCGTCAGACTGAAATCATTGAGTTTCAAGACACCGAGATTAAATCTTTGTTTGAGAAATTCAGCAAGAAGCGCGTTCTGCTCACCGACGACCAGCGTCGGCGGCTTGCGGTCAAAGGCAAATCGATCGGCCGCAAAGCACTCCTGGAGCTGACAACCATTGTCACCCCGGACACAATCCTCCGCTGGCACCGGGAACTGGTTGCGAAAAAGTGGGATTACAGTGATCGTCAAGAAGGCGCGGGTCGGCCCCGCGTGAAGCCGGAGGTCGTCAGTCTTGTGTTACGGATAGCACGTAAAACCCCGTTGCGGGGTTATGATCGGATTCAAGGTGCGCTGGCAAATCTTGGCCATAAGGTTTCCGACCAGACCGTGGGCAACATTCTCAAAGAGCATGGAATCGAGCCGGCTCCGGACCGGAAACGACAGACGAACTGGAAAACGTTTCTTAGAGCGCATTGGGACGTACTGGCCGCGATCGACTTCACGACGGTTGAGGTCTGGACGAAAGGTGGACTGGTGACGTTCTATCTCCTGTTCGTCACGGAGTTGAAAACACGTCGCGTTCACTTTGCTGCCTGGATGGCGACGCTGGGTGATGACTTCATGAAGCAAATCGCCAGAAACCTGACCGATCCCTTTGACGGTTTCCTGAAAGATAAGAAATATGTCCTGATGGATCGCGATAGCAACTTCAGCTCGGCATTTCGAGCTGTTCCGGAGGGGCAGATGTGTGTCCGGTTCGGCTGCCACCTCGGAGCCCCAATCTGAACTCGCATCTGGCACGCTATCACTTGAGCATCAAATCAGAGTGTCTTTCCCGAATGATCTTCTTTGGCGAGAAGTCACTGCGTCGGGCTGTCACAAACTATCTCGAACATCATCACGTGGAACGCAACCATCAGGGACTCGGACACGAGATCATCGAACCGGGCGCTGTTGCCGGAAAGATTGAGTGTCGCGAGCGACTCGGTGGAGTGCTGAATTCCTACTATCGTGACGCGGTGTAGCGCTCGGCCGAACACGTGCAATGGGAATCGGCGATCGCGGTACGCGCCGGTGCAGAAATCGGCGGTGAATTCGAACTCGATTCGAGAGTCTGTCAGCTCGTTCGGCGAACATTCAACACGTCCGAGCCATTCAATGTGCTTGCAATTCTCCGCTTACTGGTCGTTCGAGTTTCTTGACCGGACGCGATGCTCGGCGTACGAATACACTGCTGTGTCCGGGAGGCCGATACATTCACGCGGGACCGCAGAGTAGATTACTGACTACTACCAACAGAAACGTGCAGATTTGGCACCCAGTGCGTCGATATTGGGTCTGTTTCGTGCCATTACAGCACAAAATCTCAAATTGAGACTGAACGATGACGCGAGCACTTCACCAATAAATACAAAGGAAAACCTCTGCAGGCTCGTGAAGCAATTCGCTGTTGACGACCCGTTTTTCAGATAAGGTGGGCACCCGTCGCCCGGGTCGTGTGATCCGAACATGGTCGGCGTGACAGTCGGCCGGAATCGAACAGGTTCCCTGGTGGGTATAATCTGTAGGGTCAACTTGATTTGCTTCAGGCGAGCCTGGCAGAGGCTCGTGAGTTCGCCGCAACGAACACCACAGTAAGCAGCATATCCGTCAGACACAGGGGGAGCAAGTTCACAGTTCGTGAACCGCCACTGACACCGTAAAACAGTTTTGCACTCGAATCGGCCAGCTCACGAGTCAGCGTACTCGCGGAACCTGGATCAATCGTGGTACCGTGTCGAACATCCAGAGTTTTTCAGCAGGTTGTGTCGGCGTCACATTTCGGGGGATTGTGAACAGTTCAGCCGTTAGTACTTCGCGGCCCTGATGTTCTTTATATTTTCCACCAAACCGCTTGGCATGTTCAGCAATTCGAGGATCATTCGGGCGGTCAAAGGAACCAATTGTAACATAGGACTCGTGGCGATCATGAAACACATAGGCCTCGAAATTCCGGTCGTAGCCTGCACGGGAAGCCGTCCGTAATCCTTCTGTCAGCTCCCAGGCCTTAGTGCCGGATTCGTCAAGGTTGCTGCCAAAGACATTCTTGAACTGACGTTCCTCTTTTTCCGATGTTCTGTGATCAATTTGCAGTATCGCGTTGCCTCGAAATGTCGCCACCCGCAGAGAGTATTTCCCCTTATTCCGTAGCAGAGAGTGTTCCATGTTGGAGTTCAGTTTCCGGACCAGCGAATCGACAGTATTCGCTTTCACACTGGAGGCTGATCTCACAGGATTCACCGTCATGTGAGCACGACTTAACGGGCTGGGCCGACCTGGTGTGATGGCGAAGATCCCGCCGTGTTTCTTTTCTTTCAGGAACGATGGCTGAAAGTCATTCTTGATAAAACTGAGCATCGCCTTTGCGCTGTTCTTAGGATCGCTCTGGTCCGGCGTTCTGAAATTTCCGGCCAGCACAGCGATGGCTTCATGGCGAGAGATGAACTTCCGTTCGCCCTGGCCTGCCGCTCCGGATGAGAATGTATCGAGTTTTCCCACCTGCATTGACTGTAGAAACGTATAGGCCGGAATACCTTTGATCCTCAGTTCATAAACGAGCTTGTCGGCCGCCTCCCACGCGGTCAGCCCGCCTTCGATACGTCGTTCCTCCGGAACGTCGCGAAGAGCAGCCACCATGATCATCCAGGGACCGTGCTGTGCCGTCAGGCTGTAGCGTTTTCCCTGAACCGCATCGATCTTTCCGGCGGCAGGGACACAGGAACTAAGCAGAACAACAAGCATCAGCGTCGCAGAGCGCAACGAGCGGAAGGAGAACATCCGTGTCATCCTTGACAATAAGAAGCGGGACCGAAGTTGGGTGCGACGAAGACTGTAGGTCTTATCAACCCGCAGGTCCAGACGACTTCGTGGCGAGATAACGTCGCACCCCTTGGTCAAAGGAGCGGTCCCAACGACCGACACGGGCGAAGCTATTTTGCCTTATGGTGCATCACCAGCCGGTTTTGTACGTTGCCAACACCCTTAACGCGCATGGCAGAGCCTGATACGTCGGCTTTCGGATCGTCAATTTCGACGACTCCCTGAAGACAGACGCCGTTGGGAATACGTCGAATGACAAGTGACGAAAAGTCCAGGTGCGTATCTGAAAGCAGTTCGCGATGAACCTGCGTCTCCAGCAAGTGCGGTTTCTGCAGCAGACTTTCAGCACCGGTGCTTGAAATTGGCTTTGCCATCTCGAAGATCCTTCCTTCATCAGTGGTGCAGGTGGGTGACTCTGGACACCGGGGCGCACGTCCTTGCGGTGGCGATACAATACCGGCAGGATATACCGACGGGCGGCAGTTCGTACAGAGGAAAAACGGTGGCGTCAATGTGTTTGTATTCGGGCGGGCTGACGCATCCACCCCATCCTTCCTGTTTTGTTAGTCGGCGTGCTCATTGGTGCCAAGCGAAGTTCGGAGCCTGCGGATTGCGCGCAAGTAACGCATTCCCGCAGCAGGGCCCGACAATCCCAGAGCTGCTGCAACTTCGCCACTTTCGAGATGTTCGAAGTGCCGCATCATGATTAGTTCGCGATCGTCTTCATTCAGGCTGTTGAGTGCCTCAAGAAACCGCTGCTCCATTTCTTTTCGAACAGTTGCCGCAGCCGGTGTCAGTTCTTTGTCCTTAAGCAAAGCGGCCAGGTCGGCGGCCGATTCATCGTCATGTCCCAGGCTGGAAACGTGTTGCTCCCTGTCCACGCTTCGGCGTTGGGCCACGCGGTGTCGACGATGCATGTCGATCACCCGATCTTTGGCCAACTGCCGTAGCCATATATGAAACGGAATTATGGGATTCTGGATGTAATCTGCCAGGCGTCGACTGGCTTCGAACATCACGTCCTGAACAACATCACTGGCATCAACTCGACGCGTTACGGCATTATCCAGTCTCATTTCAATCAGACGGCGTACCGCCTGACGATGTCGCTCGATAAGGATGTTCACGGCGTCAGCATCGCCGTTCTTCGCACCGTGAAGTAGTTGCTGAGTTTTTTCCCCTTCTGGCCACATGGTTAGATCTTCCGTCCCGATGCCTGCACTTGTGCCGGGAAATACATAAAGGGTCCGTGTCCGACAGGGGGATGTGGACCGCCATTGTCATGTTGTTCGAATTCGGGCTTTGTCGGGCATTTGGAACAACGATTCAATCATACCAGCAATGTCAATCCTGATGTGTCTGCGCTGCACAGCAGGCATTTTGGATCGTAAGTCTCATGATTCGGTGGCAAGTATGGCCAATCCGTGCAGGGCCAGGCTGTCGACATACACGCACTGATCCAGATGAATTGCTATTTTTCTTCCCCCGCCCCCCGTAATGATCTTAAGGGGGACTTCACGGCAACCGAATTGTGATCTGGCGGCCACCCGCAGTCTGCCTGTGATTTCGCGGATCGCTCCCAGTTGTCCCCAGAACAGCCCGGCGTTCATGGCGGCCACAGTATTTCGTCCAGGCAGAGGCAGGCTGTCGTTCGTGGATGTCTTGAACTGGTCAGGGTTGATCATTGGCAGGCGAGCCGTGTAATCATGCAGTGCGTGGGCTGACAATCGCAACCCCGGCAGAATACTGCCGCCACGAAAGACTCCGTCCGACGTGACCAGGTCGATGGTCGTCGCGGTGCCGGAGTCCACGATAATCGCCGCACGATCCGGCGCGAACAGTCGAATTGTGGCCAACGCGGTCAGCAGGCGGTCGACTCCTGTTTTTTCGGGGACGTCCACATCGGCATGAATAGGAATCTCATCCGCATGTCGAATTACCATTGGGGTCATGTCGCCCCATGACGGATCTGCCAGCAAACTTTCCAGATACGGAGGATTGGAACCGGCAAGAACAACGTGCTGAGGCTCTGTGATGTCGGGACCGTTGATCCAGTCAAAGACAGCTTTCACGAAATGCGAAACTTCATTGAGTTCAATGGCGGAGATTGCGCGTGGCTGGGGAGATTCGGCCGACCCGGCTTCAAAAACTCCGATTTTTGCTCGGGTGTTGCCCACATCGACAACTAATATCTGGTTCGCTGCCATTTTCCGCTTTGCGTACTGAAATATCCAGTGCTGTCCGCCTCTGCCAGAGGCGGACAGCACTGGACTTGTGCCTTTTGTCATTGCAAACAGTGGATTGGCACGAACGAGTTGCTGAACTGACGCCAAAATGAAATTGGCCGAACGATCGTCCGACAGAGGGATCAATTGGTGACACAATAGTGAAGACGACCGCTGTAAAGAGCGGATTTGTGGCGAAAATTCAGGAAAAACCGAACAGATGCGGATCCACTGCCAGGATTTGTCCGTTGTCTTCGAATCACCCGTATAGATTGTTTGAATCGATTGGATGGACGTACAATTGAGTCTTCCTGTGACCAGTCTGCTGAGGTTGCAAACTGTTAATAGGGAAGTTGCTGCTGCGGATTCCTGGAACGGATGAGTGCCTGATGGAAAGCCTGTATTCCGTTAAACGGCAGGTTACCGGACAGATCGATGGAACGGACAGGAGAACGTGATGTGTGCTAATAAACTTTACCGTTCGGCTCGGCTGCTGTCTTTCGTTCTGTTGATGACTGGAGCAGCCAGGGCTGAAAAGCTCGACGACCTGCCCGTGAGCATTCATGATCGTTTTGGTCAGTTTCTCACGCTGCACAGTCCCATCAGTGACACGCAGGTGGCGCGAGTCGGCAACGTGGCTGTCGAATTGCAGGCCAGGGCGGAGCAGGAAGATCGGGAGGCCGTGTTGATTCTGAAGATCCCTCCTGGATCGAGCCGATTCGGTCAGGTCAGTGACGTTGCCAGGAAGCTTACCTCGGCAAATGTTTCTCGTGTTCGTACCGTGGCGTGGATTCCGGAAACCGTTGAGGGGCCCCACGCCATCATCGCGCTTGCCTGCCACGATATTGTAATGGACCCGGATGCTTCCCTGGGGAACATCGGGCTGGGCAAAGCTGTCCCTGAACTGGAACAGAAATTTATTCTGGATATCGTAAATCGTGGCCGAAACAGCCGTTTGTCGCCGGGAGTCGTGCTGGCGATGATGGATCCTGCGGTCGAACTGCTGCGGGTACGTCTCAAGGGCGCGGCGGGAATTGACGACGAACGATTTCTCACACAGCGCGAACTTAAGTTGTTGCAGAACAACAACACGGTCATCTCAACGACGGAGACGATAAAGAATATCGGGGCGACGGGTTCGTTTGTCGCAGATGACGCTCATCGTGCCGGCTTTCTTGTCGCAAAGACCGTCACGGAGCGCCGCGAGGTTGCGGTCCTTTATGACCTGCCAACCGAGTCAATGCGAGAACTTCACGGTGCGGATCTGAAGAACAGGACTCGCCTGATTCAGTTGCATGAGGCTATCACCCCCTTTACTGAAGAATTCACGCTTCGCCAGATTCGAACGGCCGTTGCGGATGGCGCCAACCTGCTGATCATCGACATCGATTCCCCGGGAGGTTATCTGGATTCCAGTGTCAACATCGCCAACACTCTGGCTGAGCTGGACCCGAGAAAAGTGACGACGGTTGCATGGATCCGGGAACGCGCTTTAAGCGGAGCAGCCATTGTGGCAATGGGTACAGACCGGATCATCATGGCGTCTGGTGCACAGATCGGTGATGCCGGCGTCATTCGCGAAACCGAGGAAGGTGGTGCTTTTGAACACGCTCCGGAAAAAATCCGAAGCCCTCTGCTGGTGACTCTGGGAAATCTTGCTGAACGCAAGAACCGCCCTCCGGCGCTGCTGCAGGCAATGGTCGATATGAATTTGAAAGTGTATGAGGTGACAAATGTGGAAACGCGCCGAGTCACCTACATGAGTCAGGATGAGATCGAGGCATCGGATGAAGAGTGGGAGAAAGGGCCCATCGTGGCGGAATCTCGTGAACAGTTTTTTCTGACCGTCAACGGAAATCGTGCGCACGAGTTGGGGCTTGCGGATGCTCCATGCGAAAATATCGACGAATTGCGAATCCGTCTGGGAATTGCCGAGGGAGAAGTGCTGCAGGCCATCGGCCGTACGTGGGTCGACACATTGGTCTTTGTGCTACGTACCCAGATTGCCGGGTTTGGCCTGATCACGCTGGCCATCCTGTGTTTGTACATTGAACTTCATGTTCCCTCCGGTTTGTTTGGCATTATGGCCGCCGTGTTCTTCGCGCTGTTCTTCTGGAGCCGTTATCTTGGCGGCACCTCCGGGTCGCTGGAACTGATCATGTTTGTGCTGGGCCTGGGACTGCTGGCCATGGAGATGTTTGTGGTTCCGGGATTCGGCGTCTTCGGAGTATCCGGACTGCTGATGATGGGGGGCGCGCTGGTTATGGCCAGTCACACATTTTCCGGGATGACGGCCGGTGAGCGTTTCGACGAGTCCATGAGCAGTCTGGGCAGTCTGACCGGGGCCCTGGTGACGGTGATTCTTGTGGCTATGTTTCTGAACCGATTCTTGCCGGCCATTCCGGTGTTGAATCGACTTATACTGACGCCGCCAGGTTATGCGACGGTGGACGAAAATGCTCCACACCTCGCACCGTCGGTTTACGAAAACCGGCACTCCTCCGGACCGGTTACTGCCGGAGACATCGGCCTTGCCGAATCAACGCTGCGTCCCGCCGGTAAGGCAAGTTTTGGAGAAAACTTTATGGATGTTATCAGTGACGGCGGCTACATCGATCACGGCACGCAGGTCGAAGTGGTGCGGGTTGCCGGAAATCGGATCATCGTACGGGAAGTTGCATCCCAGGACATCGTGTGAGCCGGTCAGTCTCTGCACAGTGAAGCCCACAACAGCGTTGCTTTGCGACAGGGATTCGCACGCTTCACCTGCTGAAGGAGCCTGTTTTGTGCGTTGATCGGAAAATTCCCGCCAGTCGTTCGAGATCATCGTAGGGCTGTTCTGCATTTCGCGGATTTTGTGAGGAAGTCCGGTCCTGATGCGTGTGCCAGGAAACCGTACGTTTCGTCAGTGTCGACGAAGGTCACGAAGAAAGGCAGCCTTTCACGCTGGGCGTCTTGAAAGGTTCTTCATAACGCCGTCGCCGTCTCATCCGCACTGACAGCACCAGGTTGTGGAGTTTGCGAATCAGAGAAGCAAAAGACGGTCCGGTTCACGCCGTTTGGTGGAATTTGCCACGCGTGAGTCGCCATGGCACTCTGTTATTCAGCACCATCGCCCGGGGGTTCTCCGGCGACACCCAGCAGTGTTCCGGGGATGAGCGTTAACGCCGCTTCCAGCTGACGTAAAATTCGGCAGTGACGCTTTCGAGCCCTGGCTGTGCCATGGTGCCAACCGGCGTTTCGCACCACATCCAGAGACTGCGGATCATACATGTCTGATCGAGTCTCTTCAGAATTGTCGGTGCCGAATGCCCGAGCAGCGCGAGGTTTTCAAACTCTCCGGTATTTTCCGGAATCTTTTCGATCAGATAGCTCATCAGTCAACTGTTCACTCTGGCGACGCCGGTGGTGACCATGGCCGGCACGTCTGCCCTGCGGTTGTTGAACTGGCGGCCAGGCACGCAATCCACACCGGACACTGATGGCTTTATGCATTCGGCGGACTGTCACACCGAGGAACTTCGCTGACATGGATTGAGTCACCCGTGACAGATGAAACAAAGGATATCTCACGCGGTTCCACCATGACCAGCGAAAGGCACCACGCGCCAAGAACCACTACCGAAATGCCACAGAAAGGAATGACGTACCCGATTCTGTGGACTGCGTCGCCCACCAGTGGTGACAGTATGATGGGAGGAGCCATACACAGTACGACGGTGCTGACGTAGATTGGATGATTCTCTCGACACGTAAGTTCAAGGGCGTAGTTCAACATCATTCGAAACGTGACAGGTACCAGCCCCAGCCAGGCAAACGACAGCCAGAACCAGTGTGCGTCTGCGAAAGCTGCCAGAAACAGTGCCAGCGGTGGAGCGAACATGGCAAGAAATGTCAGACAGCGAAGCGCCGCCCGCGTACCGTGGCGGTCTGCAAGTCGACCGCTGAACCAGCTAAATCCGGCGGCGGAAAGATTCTGTGCCACAACCCATACCATCAACATGCTTCCCTGGTATCCGGGCTGCTGTCGACCGAGCCGTTGATAGTGTGGAAACAGCAATTGCGAGCAGACAAACAGCGCCGCCAGAAAACACAGCCTGCGTAAATGAGGGTCTCTGTGCAGCGCTTGTCGCGCAACAGCAAACCGACGGCGTGCGTCAATGGGCAATCGGATTCTGACCGGGTCCGGCTGTTCTCTCAGCCCCTGTACTGTAAACCCCGCCAGGAGAAACATCGCGCCGGTAAACAGAAAGATGTATGCGAAATGAGCTGGTTGATGTTGAGTCCATGGGCGAAGCAGAATCCATGCCGTCAGAACAGCTACAGGCGATCCGACGTTTCCCGCCAGCGCCGCCAGTCGCCCGCGTCGCTCCGGTCGGATCAGTTTTCCCTGAATCGTATTGTAGGCTGCCTGGTTGATCCCACAAATGCAGAAGAACGCGGCGTAAGCAGACAGGAAGAAGATGACGAACCACGCGCCAGAATTTCCGCCGAACACCAGCAGCATGCCCCCCAACGTAAGAAACGGTACGGCCATCAGAAAGGTCGTTCGCGACAGCCACCGTGACTTCAAATCTGCCCGATTGAGACGGTCTGACAGCAATACGGGCGTCAGGGACTGGCCGAATCGATTTAGAGGCGGCAGCATGCCTCGCACCCAGCCGACGTCTGTAATGGTGTCCAGAAACGCAGGTACAATGACGCTTTCGGTCTTGAAGATCCACGCCGTGCGAAAGAGCATCTGGTGCAGTACCAGTGTCAGCACGTTGCGTCCCTCAGCTCGGTCGTTGGCCGCGGCTTCAGCAGCGGGGGACGCTGACAATTCAGTTTGCGTTTCGCGGGTCCGGGGCATTCCGAATCTGATTTTCAGCAATTACTGACGACGTGTACCGAGTCGCAATCTTCTTCAGTTCTGCATGAATTGCCAGTGCTCCGGTCTTGGTTCGTGCGAATGAGAATACCCTTCGAGCCCTTCGTTGCTGCAGCAAACAGTCGTTAACATGCCTCTCTTCCAATGGCGCGGCATGAGTTGCCGCGCCTGTTGGCAGACAAAACGGCGTTTTCTGCGCAACGAGCCCGTAGCCGTTACGTGGCGAAGCTGATGCTTGTTCTGCATCAAACAAGCACCGCCGGTAACATCGGGGCCAGTCCCCGACCGCTGTGCACAATGGGAAAAGGCGTTGTGAATCGACCTCTTATCTTTAAAGGAAGGTCAAGCCACACAACTGCTTGCTTGATATGCGACGAATCATAATCGGTATCTGCATAACGGCAGCCGCGTAAGCGATTCTGCACGTCGGCCACGTTCAGAGGAGTCAGACAGTGGTGCCAATGCAGCAAGCCCGATGGTCGACGAGTTCTGATTCGTGCTTGAGGGTGACTGACGCTCAGGGTGCAACAGAGCCGGACAGAAATGCAAAATGCCCGGTGCGTCACGGCATCGGGCAAATTTGCGTCAGGCAGTGTTATTTGTTTGGGATCGCTTAAGGCAGAGCTACTGTTTTTAGATCCAGCTGTCCGCCGTCTTTTTCAACCAGTACAACCGCATGCGTGGCGTTGAGCTTGTCCATTTGTACAACACCCTGCAGTGAATCGATCGTGACGTAGTCCTGTCCGGCTGCACCTCCCCCGCTCACTCGTTCAGTGAGCCCCTTATTGCTGCTCAGGCCGGCGGTCGAGATTTTCATGACTCCACGGGCACTGTTGCTCAGCAGTAGAAACCGGCCCCCGTCGTTCTTGTAGCTGATCATATCCAGAGGTTGATTCCGATTGCCGAGCTCGGCAACTGTGGTCGCCGTGATTCTCTCACCTGCTGCCGCAAGCTCATCCAGGGGGATCCGGACCAGCGGAGTGCACTGATAGGCTGCCAGAAGACTGGGTTTGCCTTCGATCATCAGCGGTACGAATGTCCTCATCGCAGATGTGTCTTCGTCTCTTCCGTGGGCCGCATGGTAGATCTGAACGCCAACACCCTTGTCTGATTTCGCAAACGGAAAGACCAGTTCGCGCACGCTGGAAGGCGCATCCCCACTCCGCAGGCCTGACACCAGAACCTTGCCTTCGTACCAGACAATATCAGTAATTGCATCGTTTCGTGGATTTCGGCGACGACGTCCTGTCACACCGTCAGCCGGAGCATCAGCCAGAACGGCTTTTGAAAATCGCACATCCTTCAACGCCAGCTGTGAAAGTTTTCCAGCTCCATCAATCTGCACGATAGCGGGTTTTCCGTCAGCCGACACTGCCGCGAATACATTGCCTGTTGTCGGGTTCGTGGCGAGATCATTGATGGTGGCAGTTCCCCCGAGAACATCGGCAATCCGGCCCGCCAGATCGCTTACGTTAATGCTGGCCTTTGATGCATCTCCATCCCGATTACCGGTGGCAACTGCAAACACGGTGGCGGATTTCGCGTCTCCAATGAACAGAATATCATCCGGGCCAAACGTCAGCTTGCCGGCTGATTTAATGTCGGGGGTCCCCCGTTCCAGTCCCCATTGGTCGGCCGATACACTACTGCATACCGTTGCCGTTATCACAACTGCCGCAAACAAATGTTTCATCACTCTGTCGTCCTCCTCTGCGGAATGGCCCGCAGGCCTGTTTGAGCTGACGCCCGGAATAGTGTGGTCGGTTCGGTTGAGTGACTGTACGTTTGGTGCGCACTAAACCCTGAACGGACCGTTAATAGATTGCAGGCATTCAGGCCACGAGCCTGAAGTTGCAGCATGACGAATGCCAGGGTATTACTCAACCGATCCGCCAGCATTCGTCGGATTACGGTGTCTGCCACTACCGTGCCGACGGCACGCGTTCTGACAGCCTGCCGCCGTGTGATGGCACCAGGCTTTCAGGGGAATGGAGAGCTCCAGACTTGACAACTTGCTGCCGATTGAGATCTTGGGTTGCTGGTGGCGCTGCATGACTGTTAGCCCCGCCTGTTTTATCCTCAACAACAATGGAGCCTGGCTGTGACCGATGAATCTCGTCGAAAGTTCTTACAGCACTTTACCGCCAGTGCTGCTGCATGGAGTCTGCTGCCTTCGCTTAGCGGTGCCGTTGCTGAGTCTGCGGGAAATCTGCACCTTGCGCCGTTCCGATTCGACGTGACTCCCCCAACAGGACATTCGCTGTGTGGCGGCTGGATAAAACCGGTCGCCGCAGTTGATGATGCTCTGGAAGCCATTGGCTTCGTCCTGCTGGGTGCCGGGAAGCCGATTGTCCTGTGCGCCGTCGACTGGACCGGACTGCTTAACGATGCACATGTACAGTGGCGGTCGGCCCTGGCGCAGGCGGCGGGCACGTCACCGGATCGTGTTGCGGTGCAGTGTGTTCATCAGCATAATGCACCATTCGTCTGCCTGGACGCCGAAGCGATTGTTTCGGAGCAGGGGAACCTGCCGCATATTGTCGACATGGATTTTTTTCGTCGCTGCCTGGACAGGGCACGAGCGGCCGTGGAAGTGGGGTTACAGAAGGCGCGGACGGTAACCGCCGTGGCCGCCGGTCAGGCAAAGGTGCAGGATGTTGCGTCGAATCGACGGGTGTTGCGCAACACATACGGCCACGTTATGAAAATGAGAGGCAGCAGTTGTCGGGACGAGGAACTGCGAGGCCTTCCGAACGGGATCATCGATTCGCAGTTGAAGACCGTCGCGTTCTACGAAGGTGCCACAAAGATCGCGGCCTGTCACTATTACGCAACCCACCCCATGAGCTATTACGGGGATGGCCGTGTCAGCAGCGATTTTGTGGGTCTGGCACGCAAACGACTTCAGATGGAGCAGCCGGAGTGCCAGCACATCTACTTTACGGGCTGTGCTGGCAATATCTCGGCTGGTAAATATAACGATGGCACTAAGCCGGTGCGACAGATACTGGCGGATCGGATTTACAACGGCATTGTGGCCGCTGAGGCTACTTTAGAGCCCGGACCTGTCGAGAATGTCCGCTGGCGAACCGCCGAAATGCTGCCGGCCGCTCGGGCGACGCTGTCGGCGGACGCCCTGTACCAGCAGATTTCGGATTCACAGAACTCGGTCGTTAACAGGAACCGACCGTCCTACATGCTCAGTTGGCTCAGGCGTCTGGAAAAACAGACGCCTATCGTGCTGAGTGCGTTGCACGTCGGTGAAATTTCAATGCTGCATCTGCCAGCCGAATCGTTTATCGAATATCAGCTGCGCGCCCAACAGATGGGCGACGGGCAGTTTGTGGCAACAGCTGCCTACGGAGACGGCGGGCCCTGGTACATACCCATCGCAGAAGAGTATCCGAATGGCGGATACGAAGTCTCGGTGGCATTTTGCGATTCTGAAATTGACGCAGTGATGACCAGTGGCATGGAGTCGTTGCTGCGACGATCGGAAGACGCCTGATAACGCCGCCTGCGAAGGCAGCTGTGGAGAACTGCCAAAGCGGTGTCATGGGGGGTTACTGTCGATTGTCTGCGGCTCGGTCGTGTCGTCGCTCAAGGGCTCGCCGATAGGTCTCAACGTAACGACGTGCGCTGTTTTGCCATGACCAGTCGGCGGACATGCCGTTCTTCATTACCTGTTCCCACACGTTTGGCTGTCGGTAAAGTTCGACGGCACGCTCGACAGTTTCCGCCAGCTGCGGTGACGTGTAGTCGTCGAACACGAATCCTGTCGCCACGCCGGTTCGCAGGGATTCAGATTGCACATCCACGACTGAATCGGCCAACCCGCCAATTCGACGCACGATCGGAAGGGTACCGTAACGCAGGCTGTACATTTGATTCAGGCCACACGGTTCGAAGCGGCTGGGCATAAGAAAACAATCGGCTCCGGCCTCAATCTGGTGCGCCAGCCCTTCATCGAATCCGATAGACACAGCTACCCTGGACGGATTCTCAATAGCCAGGTGCTGCAGGTAGTCCTCGTACCTGGGATCGCCGGTGCCCAGAAAGGCAATCTGTATATCGTCAAGCAGAAGTCGTGACGCACATTCCGCAACCAGATCGAACCCTTTCTGATCGGACATACGAGACACCATGCCAAACAATGGTGCGCGGTCTCGTTGCGGCAGCCCCATTCGTTCCTGCAGCGCTGACTTGCAAACGCCTTTTCCGGGTTGGATTTCCTTCGCTGAATATACGGCCGGAAGGTGCGCGTCAGATGCCGGATTCCAGATGGATGTGTCGATGCCGTTCAGGATTCCGACCAGATCGTCGCTGCGATAACTCAGCAGTGTATCGAGGCCTTCTCCTCCTTCCGGCGTGCAGACTTCCTGCGCATAGGTGGGGCTGACGGTCGTGATCTGATCAGCAAAGCTGATTCCCGTTTTCAGCAGATTCAGGTCACCCCAGGATTCCATGTGATGCATGTTAAAGTACCGCGCATCCATTCCGGTCAGGAGCATGTCGGGCTGCCAGTATCTACCCTGGAACGCCATGTTGTGCAGCGTCATGACCGACGCAGCATTCTCGAATGCCGGTCGACCGGCGAACTGCGAGTGCAGCAGCGCCGGAATCAGCCCGGTCTGCCAGTCGTTGCAGTGTATGATGTCGGGCCGCAGGACCATCTGCTGGCAGACCTCCAGGACGGCCCGACTGAAGAAGCAGAAACGGGCGCAGTTGTCCTGGTAGCCCTGACCGTCCTCCATGTACAGCTGCGGCCTGTCAAAATAGTCCGACTGACTGATCAGCAGGACTTTGATGCCGGTCTCAGGCAGGAAAGTCCAGTTTACGCCGCCAGTCACGTAGCGGCCATGCATGGAGATTGAAAACCGTAGGCCCGAGTCTGTGACGACAGGAAGTTGATCCTGTTTGGCAAGACGCAGCTGCCGGTAATCCGGTACGATGACCGTCACGCTGTGCCCCAGCGCATCCAGAGCCCTGGCCAGCGCCATCGAAACATCGGCCAGTCCGCCCGTTTTGGAGAACGGCACTGCCTCGGAGGCCGCAAGAACGATTCTAAGTCGGTCAGAAGTGAGCATTGTTTAGGAATTTGACCGGCTGGAAACGGGCCGGGGCTGTATCATCTGTCCTTGTCCGTCATGATTGGGAAGGTGGCCCCGTGAAGACGTCAAGTGTGTCCTGCCGGCAGAGACGTTGGCTGATTTTAGCGTCTTCCACGCCAGATCCGGCGAAACCCACGTCATTCCTGAGGCAGAATCAGCACATAATCAGTGGCACGTTCACTGACAGTAAGAACAGGCTCAACCATGATCATTCGCAAAGAATACAAATTTTACGCAGCTCACCGAAACGAAACGCTGCGGGACAAGTGCAGCAATATTCATGGGCATCGCTACGGCCTGATGATTCATTTTGAGGTCGAACGAGACGGCGATATCAGCACACTGTTTGGTGATTTTGACGCGAAAATAGAGCCGTACCTGAAAGAGAATTTCGATCATGGCATGCTCATTAATCGCCATGACCCGTTGTATCAGACGCTCATTGACCACTGTTCGCGCACCGGAGAAACGTTCCGCCTGAAGGTATTCGATGGAGCGACCAGCGTGGAAAATCTGGCGTGGATTATGTTTTCGGAAATTACAGCTATGGGATTTCGACTGGACCGACTGGAGATCCAGGAGACGGATACGTCGACGATTCTGTACACGCGTGAAGACTGGGTTCGCGACAATCGAGTGCTGTCAGCCAGTAAAGAAGTGCAGCCCGCCGAACAGAGCTGAAGTTCTGAGGAAACCGGAAGCAACTCCGATCTTAATGTCTTCCCGACGCTAACTTCTGCAGCATTCCGGTTGCGGTCTGGGAACGCTTGCTCTTGCCGGAATCATGGTGGAGTCCGGAGCACTGTGGACGTCGGTCCGAGATCCTTCTATGTTCCCGCTGGCTGCCGGCAACCCTCACTTTCCAGCCAGGGCAAAACGG
>Ga0315331_10001688_pt1 | contig 16615 bp, 40 predicted proteins | sample M160m34915metaG_FD_203456 | JGI IMG/M metagenome (GOLD analysis project Ga0315331, IMG submission 203456) | Ammonia-oxidizing marine archaeal communities from Monterey Bay, California, United States - M1 60m 34915 | ecosystem: Environmental > Aquatic > Marine > Intertidal zone | place: USA...
GCAGACTGGCATTATTGGTTGCCTTGCATCGGAGTTATGCTAAGATAATGTTTGTCGATTCCGGTCAACGCGAAAATGCCCCCGCGGCGTATCTGGAGGTTATCAGTGAAAGTCGGTGATTTAGTGAGAATCAATCTGCCACTCGCTGCTGACGTATACCCACCTCATTGGCGACTGGGACTAGTCGTATCAAATGACCTTGTGCGTCTCAGTTTCGTACCTGATAGGGTGATAGTCTTATGGCAAAATGGCATCAAAGAAACCGCAGTACCGGACTACTTGGAGATACTCAGTGAAAGTCGGTGATTTAGTAAAATTCAAAGACGACTTCTATCAAGAGTCGTATGGTGTTGGCGTGATACTTGAAAAGTACCACTCTTCAGACGACTATGGATTCGTGATTCTCTTCTGCCGAGATGAGAAGGTCCATGTGCGGCAAGAAGAGTTGAGAATGATCAATGAAAGTCGGTGATTTAGTTGAGTTTGACGATGATGGCGTTCGCCTAGGAATATACGGACTGATTGTGTCAGAACATGGTCAATGCACGACCGGCCTCATCTATAAAAACGTCTACTTCTTTGGCGGGGGGGACAACCACTTTCCTCCGGAGGGGCTTCGACATATCAAGCAAGAGAATCTGGTGGTTATCAGTGAAAGTCGGTGATTTAGTCGAGACATACGAGTTTGGCGTTGGCATACTCGTAGAGATTATGTTCAACAACTATCGTGTCCTTTATCCAAGTGGAAAATGGTATTGGACCACTAAGCCAGATCTGGAGTTAATCAGTGAAAGTCGGTGATTTGGTAAGGTGGTCCCCTATAGAAGCAGCATACCATAAATCTTGTTTTGGTTCTGCCGGATTAGACTTGACAAGTGATAGAAAATGTGGTATTATCGTAGATAGAAACCCTTATGTGTTCTTCGTTCTTTGGCAAGACAAAGAACTTTTAGCACAAAAACCAAACACAATCGAGGTCATCAAGTGAAAAAACTAATACTATCAACGCTTCTCCTTTTAATTGCCGGCTGCGTTGAAGCACCAGAGCGAGCAAAATACAAATACGCATCCGAAGTAGCATGGGATCACTGTTATAGTAGTTGCCCTGGTCCTGACTGTCCCTGTATTCTTGGAGAAGGCTATACGTGGTATCTCAGCCCAGAGGTCGGAGAATGAAATACAATGACATCGACGAATACTGGAGGCACTTATTTGAGTTCGTTGGAATCGTGTTGTTGTTAGTTGTCTTGTCATTTTTATAGGAGAGCAGAGTGAAAATCAAAGTAGGAGATCTAGTGAGTGTCAGGTCACACCTCGCCGGCAATGCACACTCAGGCGAATCGAACAGCGTGATGATACTCGAATCGAAAGTGGGCGTTGTCACGAGTAGGCTAAATGGAGAAGGGTACTATGATGTTTTGCTCAGTAGCGGAAAGGTTATCTTCACTTCTTACGCAAACTTAGAGGTTATCGATGAAAGTAGGTGATTTAGTGAAGACAACCCGATACGGAACACATTACCTTATCTTTGGAAAACGCGAAGACCTTTCATCCACCAACGGCGGGCAAGTGTTTAAGATCATATCTGTTGACGGAAGATGCAAACAAGTATTGAGAGAAACACACTTGGAGGTGGTCAGTGAAGGTCGGTGATTTGGTCGCACTGTCGGCGTATGGAAAGAAGGTAAAGAGAACGGCTTGGGTGCAACCTGGTGATGTAGGAGTTGTCAAGAAAGTTAGAAACAGTATTTGGCTAACTTATGAAATCATGTGGAACCGCAGCCGGTGGGTATACTCCTATCATCATCAACATTGTTTTGACCGCAAAGATTTAAAGTTTGTTAAGTAGTTGATTTTACTTGACTTTTTCTACCAACAGTGTTATTATAGTATTAACAAGATGATGGAGGAATTATGAATTTCGAGATTGGCGAAATTGTTGAAATTGAATATGGCGATTGCAACGCTGGCAAGAAAGCCGTTCTTTTGCAGTATAATGATGATAAATTGTTCGGCAACGGCGCCACACTGGTTAAAATTATGTTATTGGGAGAGGATAAACCAACTTATACTCTCCTCGAAAGGGTTGTAAAGCTATGATGACACACGAAGAAACAAGCGCCATGTTTGAGTATTTCAATTCAATCAGTGAAAAGATGACCTATGGGGACTCTCAGTTCGCGATGTCTCTGCAATGGCATTTCCAGAAAAATGGCACCCTTTCTAATGGTCAAGACTACCACCTTGAGAGGCTCGGCACTAAGTATAGTATGGAAGAAATCTCAAGACAGGAGCAGTTTGAACAGGACTACAACGACGAACTTAGGCTCACTGCACTCAGGTGTGCTAGGTACTACGACGGTCAAAATCCTAGGTACTATGGAAGTATTGTTGATAAAGTCCTCAGTGACACGCCGAACCATACACTCAATTACAACGAGTTTAACAAAATGTGCAACAACAAGTATGCTAAGAAGATTCTAGCAGCATACGATACGCCACATAAGTTTTCATCCGGTGACATGGTCCAAATCCGATCGAACAACAGGATAGACATCGCGAACACAAACACTAAGGACGGCCACGTCGCTAAAGGCACCCGGTCAACGTGGCGTCTCGCCAACAAGATTTGCATGGTTCTTGAAGTGAATTCAAAACCTATTACTAGACCAGCAAAGGGCGCAAGGATTTATAAGGTTCTAATTATTGATGAGACGTCTCCAATTTATGCTCACGAATCAGATCTAAAGAAGGTCCGGAGGTTAAAGAAATGAAGAAAGTTATTCATGCAATCTCTTTTCTACACAAGGGGGAGAGGGTAGTTGTTGAAGCTACAGTTTTCGGAAAGTTTAAGGTTCCAGTCACGGAAGTAGTGAACGGGACTCTTAAAACGAAAATGAGAAACTTAACTGCAAAGCAAGTAATCGAACATGATATAATTAAAAACTGTGACCCGACCTTTTACTTGCAGAATAAGGAAAGGTTAAGAGTATACCCAGGAGGTGACCCTTCTTATTTACCAGCGCAATCTGAAGGTATAGCAATGAAGCATGACGATGCAAACAAAATATCATTACCCAAAGCCGAGAAAAAAACCATTGACAACCCCGGCGTAAACGGTTATGATAAGTATCAACAAGCAGGTTTAGACATGTACGGATGGTGGCCGGATGATTGCGAGTATGGCGATGCAGACTAAAGTAGAGCCAGGAGACTTGGTCTTTACCCACCCACAGGATAACCCTGAGCACATTAAGAGATTGCCGTCTTACGCTCACCTTACACCTTATCTTGTGTTGTCTGTGGACGCAAGCGACAGACCAACTGACGAGACATGGTATAGGCTAATGGCGACAAGTAAGGTTTCGGGCGAGACTAAATTCATCAAGTTACCAGAGAACATGCTTACGAGATACGAGGAACTAAATGAGTGAGGTCTACAATTTAAGAATCGGCGACATGGTGTGGAATACTCATGATACCACAGGGGAAGTATCCAATATTGTTGGATTAGTCTATAAGTTGACTCCAAAGTACGCATACTACGCAGTCTGTGCGCGCTTGAGAAACGAGCCCCATGGGGACCATTTCATCACAAAGGACCACAAGGTGAAGAAGTCTAAACTTTACGAATCAATCAAAAACAACCAAGTAGAGATAAGTTATGCAGGCGGCACAAAGAGACGAAGAAAAATCACAGACATCCCAGCTCAAAACTGGTGACATCGTGAGATTCAGCGACCTTCGCCTTCCCCTGTTCGACGCCCATACCGGTATCGTTTTAGAATTTTTCAACGAAGGGTTTGACGCTCTTGTTTTATTGAATGATGGCGGCTTATTCCTTGACAGAGTGGAGGCTTTTGTGGTATTATGAATTATGGTTAAACAAAAAATCGACATTGGAGACTTGGTAGAGGTGGACCCGCCTGCACCTGGAAAGAGATACCAGGGCGTGGTAGTAGAACGCAAGACTATCAATCCGAACTTCGATGATCCGAACCGACTATTCCACCCAGACGAGTATCATTGCAAAGTCCTGATTATCAACTCAGATGCAGATAATGACCAACGCTGGGTGCGAACTAAGTGGTTGAAATTATTGTCAAAATCTTCTTGACATTTCCTGCAAACTCTGATACTATATAAGTATAAAGAATGGAGAAACCCTTGACTGACCCGTATGAAATCCACCCCGAATGCCCGCCTACCGAAAAAAAACCTAATAATTACTTGACTTTAGAGCAAGTTAATGGTATTATAGATAAAGAAATCGAGGTAATACTTTCCTGGAAATCAAACCCGTGGGGATTTACAAGAGACGACTTCATCGAAACACTCGAAGAGATCAAAGAAACAATGGAGACGGAATGTCACAACTAGCAAAAAATGTATACAGAATGGACAACGCCGAACTAATCGGTCTTGCAAAGAATCGCTTTCTGGACAGTGAAACACAACTAAAGATTGCAGAGCACCCGTACCGCAGAGCCAAAACCTACTTGGCAGAGAACGCAGGCCTTAGCGACGCGGCGAGGGATCACCTTTGGAACATGCGAGGCTATGTCTTCAAGGCGGCACTGCTTTCTTTTGGTCATTACGAGCTTCTAGATGAGTTCTACCACGAGTTGTATAATGACCATGGAGACACGATGAGATACCGTTCCCCTTGGAGACTGCATCGTTGCTTTGTCGGCGGCTATGGGTACTCTAGCTCGGGGTGGGGCGCCCTCCCTGGACCACGCGCATGTCCTCCAGAGATTCTGGAAGATATTTATGAAAAGGATGTCGCTGCAAAGAATCTTGCGTTAGACTGGAATGCACGCTCAACCTTGAGAGGCTTGTTGAACAATCCAAACCTCCCAACTGACATTGTGGTGAAGGTTTCAGCCTCACACCCGGATTCAGACATAAGAAATATGGCACTTAAACGCCTCGGAACACTAAAATAAAAGTGTATTTTGTTATTGACAAAATGTACCACCTATAGTATACTAATTATAGATAGATAAGACAAAAACAGCAAAACTACAAGGAGATCCCCATGGCTGTTGATTTCGCGACATTTTCTAAAATTGTTAATTATGTGACCGCAGTGCGTAAGCCTGTCCTACTTCGAGGTCGTCACGGCATCGGCAAGTCCACCGTTGTGTATCAGTTCGCTGATTCGCAGGGCATGGAGATTGTTGAAAGACGTGCTTCTCAGATGACCGAGGGTGACTTGGTTGGTCTTCCAACCATCGAAGACAATTCCACAACTTTCAACCCGCCAGATTGGTTCAAGGCTGCTTGCGACCGCCCTGTTGTTTTGTTTCTCGACGAAGTTGACCGCGCTACTCTGGAGGTCCGCCAGGGCATCTTCGAGCTTACTGATTCACGTAAGCTCAACGGTCACACTCTCCACCCAGACACACTCGTTTTCGCAGCAGTCAATGGTGGCGACCACGGATCACAATACCAAGTAGGTGAGATGGACCCAGCAGAACTAGACCGCTGGACAGTATTCGACATCGAACCTACAGTGGAGGACTGGCTGTCTTGGGCCAAGGACTCAGAGATTTCTTCTGAGATTTGGAATTTTATCAACCAGAACCGACCCCACCTCGAACACACAGATGACTTCGAGCCGAACAAGGTTTACCCTTCTCGTCGCTCGTGGGAACGTCTTGACCGATGCTTGGCTCAAGCCGGTCTGTTGGAGGAGTCCAGTCCTACACTTTACAATCTTACGTCAGCGTTTGTAGGTTTCGAGGCTGCCGTCGCTTTCAACGATTTCATTCTCAACTATGACCGACAGGTTACGACTGAGGACATCCTCGTCAAGGGTGATTTCTCCAAGGTTGCGGACTTCGGCATCAATGACCATACTGCTATCATCGACAAGTTCGAGGCAGAGGAAATTTTCAAGGATGAGCTGGTTCAAGAACAGGTTGATAACTTGGCTCGATACTTTGTGATGCTTCCTTCCGAGGTTGCCATGAAGCTCTGGACTGTCATGGGCAAGGGTGATGTTAACAATACTGTCAAGCTGCACAAATCAGAAGTAGACGGAGAATCTGTGTCAAAGCACTTCGTCAAGCTGATTAACGGCTCGGAAGATGACGTCAACTAATAATTGACAAATACCATGAAATGTGGTATAGTATATTATACAAACAATGGAGGCTGTTATGTCTGACAACAAAGAATTTGACCTCAACATGAACACCGCTCGTCTTCTCATGGACGAGCCGTTCTTTGCTGCAATCTCTCGCAGGATTGATAAGCGAGCATCTACTGCTATTCCCACCGCTGGAGTGATGGTGAATCCTGACACCGCCCAGTTTGAGATGCTTTACAACCCAGCGTTCTTTACAGATTTGACAGACCTTGAGCGCACCGACGTGCTCAAGCATGAATTTTATCACGTTCTGTTTGAGCACGTCACCGGGCGCTTCCCCGATGGCGTCAACATGAAACTGTGGAACATTGCTACTGACCTGGCTATCAACTCTCATCTCCACAATCTACCCAAGGGTGGACTAATCCCTGGCGAGGTTGGCACGCCATTCGAGCACCTTCCTCGTGGTGAATCGGCGGAATGGTACATGGCCAACATGCCAGACTTCAACAAGGACAAAGAAGACCAGGACGGACAGAAGGGTGAAGGCGGAGAACAAGAGGGTGAAGGTGGCCAAGGCGGAGAGTCAGGCTCCAACCCTGGAGAGGGTGATGGTATACCTGATACACTTGACGACCACTCAGGCTGGCAAGAGTGCTCTCAAGAGGTCAAAGAAATGGCTAAGGAACGCCTCAAGGACGCTGTCCGCAAGGCAGCCAATGAAGCAAGTGCCTCGAACCGTTGGGGCTCGGTATCTTCTGAAGTCCGCAAGGAAGTGATGAAGATGTTGGATACCAAGATTGACTGGCGCAAGGTTCTACGATACTTCGTCAAGTCATCACAGCGCGCCGACCGTTCGAGTTCAATCAAACGTATTAATCGTCGATATGCTTACATCCATCCTGGTCGCAAGTCTGCTCGTGTCGCCCGCGTAGCAGTTTCAGTTGACCAGTCGGGCTCAGTGGACGATAACATGCTTGCTTTGTTCTTCGCAGAGCTTAACAAGTTGGCATCTGTTGCTGAGTTTGTTGTTGTGCCGTTCGATACTCGTGTTGATGAGAGCAAGATATTCACCTGGCGCAAGGGACAGAGCAAAGCTCCAGAGCGTGTGTTGCAAGGCGGCACAGACTTCAATGCTCCAACGGAGTATGTTAACAAGCAAGGTTTCGATGGTCACATTGTCTTGACTGACATGGGTGCCCCAAAACCTAAGCCTAGCAAGTGTCAGCGCATGTGGATGACTACAAAGCAGTATGCAGATTCTTATTACTTCGACACCAAAGAAAGGGTCGTGGCGATAGATTAAATCCACCCGGGTTGAGCAGACCAACAGGGGTCTGGTTCTGGTGGTGTCGGTTGGTCAATCTTTAATTCACTGAGTGCCTACGGGCATCGAAAGTTATACAGTGAATTAAAGCAACCGGCGGATTCTTGGAAAATTAAACTAGGATTGGCGCCATTGTCTATAACGGCGTCCGCGTTATCGGTAATCCGGTGTAAGAGGCGATCTATTATCGAAGCCCATCCTGAACTCGATGTAACAGAATAAAATAAGACATAGGCTGGCGAATGTCAAGGCGGTGAGGACAGCCTGACCCAAGAATCCAACTTTTCAGATTTGAGCGTCATATTTAGTATATGACCATCTATAAGCCGGGAGATCTAGTTGCTTGCTACTTAATCAACAGCTCCGTTTACGAAGAGTTGTTGTCTTGGGGGATTGTACTGGAAGTCTCTGATACTCTGAAGGACGTACTGGTATTAGACAACACGGGAAACATAAGCTGGTTTCCATCTTTTCGGTGGACCCGGTTAAGGAAAGACATGGAGCTACCACCAGATATTATTGGCACTTTGGCTTAAAATAATACTTGACTTTTCCATAAATACCTGATACTATTAGTATATACAGAATAGAGAAAGGTCACAAATGATTCGTTGCAAGACAGAGAAGCCACCACAAAAACTAGAGATAGATCTCTCAGGTCCAGAAGGCAATGCGTATGTTCTTATGGCTTATGCAGAGAGATGGGGCAGACAGCTAGGCTACAGTAGTCATAAAATCAAGAGTATAATTGACGAGATGAAGTTGACCAACTACGAAGGCTTGCTTTATACTTTCGACCGTGAGTTTGGAAGTTTTGTGACGCTATGGAGATAAATGTCGGGGACTTGGTAAAGCTGCCACATAACCCTGTGTATTGGTGGGGAGGACAAGTTGGCGTAATCGACATTGTAGAACCAGAGGGCAGTGGGTATGTTACCTATCGTGTTTTCATTCCAGGTAAAGGCTTCGCTCGCTTTAATGATATGACATTTGTGGAGGTTCTAAATGAAAGTCGGTGATTTGGTGAAGTATTATGGTGACTGGACCGACCTCGGTGTCGTGCTTTATGTCAACGATGATGGAGGCACATTGAAGGTTCACTCCAACAACAAGATAGTCTGGTGGGTTACCAGTGGATGCGAGGTTGTCAATGGAAATCGGTGACGTTGTTTGTTTATCTGAGTATGGCATCGCTAGGGATTTCAACAAGACAATCACAAATGTTGATCCATACCAGATTGGCGTGGTCACGAATATCTGGTTAGGTAATTACCCTTACAGAATCCACTGGATGGAGGCCTCCTCAATGAGAAACCATTTCATGGTTAACTCACACTCAAGAAGGGAGCTGAAGTATGCAGGCAGGTAATTTGGTGAGGTATGACCACCACAAATGGAATGACTGGTACGGAATCATACTTCGAGAGATACCAGGAACAGATGAGAGAATGGTGGTCATGTGGAACAAAGACAAGGGCGTGACAACAACAACACCTAAAAGAGATTTGGAGCTAATAAATGGATAAAAGAGAACCTTTTGAGGTGGGCGAAGACCCGGTAAAGGCACGACGAAGGATAATGACTCAAGGTGTTAACATTCTGCATTCGCTCGTGGAATCATACAACGAAGGATTGCTGGATGACCCTACTAGCGCTGCTAATCTTTGCACTATGTTTGCACTTGTTGCAGAAGGTAAAGTGACTGGTAACTTCGATGATGAAACCGGAACCACAAAATGGAGTCTCACCGACAATTATATAGCACGCCTTCGAGAGACAGAAGAGATGATTTTGGGGTCAAAAATAATCAAGGGGCCATGGAAAAAAACTGTTGACAATCCGCTAAAACCCTGATATAATTATATTACAACAATTGAGGAGCATTTAGATGGAAGCCGTTTGTATTGATTGTCACACCGAGTTTAACCCGAAACGCCTTGAGCTTGGGTATCGCACTTGTCTTGATTGTGGTTCAACCCGCGCCCTTCGCGAGATGAACCGTAAAGCAAAGTGTTCTGCACCTACTTACAACAAAGGAGCTTACCAGTATGTTGGTTCAGTTGAAGCTGCAAGAGGAGTGGGTAGATAATGGGTTATCGTAGCGACGTTGCATTTGCATGTGATCCAATCATTAAAGATGTAGTTGAGACTGTGGCAGAGTGGGACAAAGAGTTTAAAGAGATGATTGGCTATGCCGAAGACTTGTCAAGTGACGACCATGGCCGCTGGAGGTTTGAGGACATTAAATGGTATGAAGGGTATGAGGACGTACAAATCATAGAAAACATTATGGTAATGTGCGACAACATAGACATTTCAGGTCTTGCATATGATTCATACGGCTTCATCCGCCTCGGTGAGGAGATGGAAGATGTCGAAATGAAGGGTGACACATCTGCGTTTGACCTTTACGTCAACAGGAGCATAGACATATGATTAAAGAAGGCACAATCGTTAAAGGCAACAAGAGCAATGAAACGGTTTCGGGCGTCATCACCAAGACAAAGACACTCAAACGAAAGTCCTCAGCTTATGGTCGAACTGAGGTTGAGCTTGAAATCACGTTGGCAGAGGTTCTCTTTCAGAAAGAAGGATACGAGCGAGCCATCTATGCTTATGTAGAAAATGAGTTTCACATTATCAAAGACAATAAGGAAGCACCAGTAGGATTGGAGTTAGCATGAACCAGGATACACTAACCGAAGCGATTAACGTGGCAGCCGTCGTTGCTTTAATCAATCAAAAGTTTGTTGAAAATTATGAGAACGAAGACAAACAAAAAGTCTTGACAGAAGTGTTAAATGATGTTAAACTGTTACTACAACCAACAACGAACAATGAGGTTCATTAATGAAGTATAAATCTTTTATCAGCAAATTGCAGAAGCGCCTTGGAACCAAGGACTTGGACATGAGTAGCTCAGAGTGGGGCGTCAACGGACGCAAAGAATGGCTTGTGTATGAAGGCACCGTTGCATCATGGCGTGTTGAACCAAGCGACTATCGCAATCCGGACTCTCCTCGATGTGTGACTGGTTTTCACACGAAGGGAGTGGGACAAGAGTCTGACCCACACACTGACTACTTCCCCGGTACTTATTGGAACAATGCTACACAGTTGATTGATAGGTTGAAGTCACCACCAGCAAAGTATCCAGCCGGCTCACTCGTTCGGGGCAAGGACAACAAGAGAGCAAAGCGCTTCGGCTACGCAGGGAAGCACGCCCTTGTAACCAAGGCGACCGACGCTCGTTACCTTACGCTACAGTTTGTCGGTGACGAAGACTCATTCACTTACAACAACTGTTATCCAGCACGAGACTTTGAGTTGGTTTCATAATGGCGAGCAATGAAATCATGCGCTTTCGTTACCGCGTCGGCAAAGAAAGAAGTCTTGAGGTCATAGCCACAGAGAAGATTTGCCTGAAGAGAAAAGAAGAGTTGATTGCGAAGCACAACGGAGACATAAGAATCTCCAAAATCGTCCCAGCGTCAACACATCCGTGTGGAGCACCGCACGTTTAAATGTGTAAAGGGCCACTAGCTCAACTGGCAGAGCATCGGACTTTTAATCCGCAGGTTCAGGGTTCGAGTCCCTGGTGGCCCACGAAAGTTTTGCGTTGAATACGGTGAAGAATATAGTAATAAAGACAGCGTGTTACGCTGCCGGCTTCGCTCTAGTTGGAGCCATTATCTTGCTGCCTTATCTCGTAAGAGAAAAGAGTTGAAAGATTATCTTGTCTGGTACAGAAAGCCGTATGACACACATGACAGGGTTTGCGCGACTGCTAGAAACTACGAACTCGCAGAAAACCTCGCCGAGGCAGTCTTTTTGGACCTTCGCTCGCGAGGAAAAGAAGTCATAGAAGTTGGAGTGAAGCGATCAAGTCCCGGAATCTTGTACCAGACAGAGGACTTTGACCTACGCTGGGTCGTAAAGAAAAGATAAATAGTTGTTGACAAACCATTAAAACTTTGATATACTGTAAGTATAGAAAATAAAGAAATGCCCTGGTAGCTCAGTTGGATAGAGCAACGGCCTTCTAAGCCGTGGGTCATAGGTTCGAGTCCTATCCGGGGCGCAATATTGCGTGTGTCGTATAACGGCTATTACCTCAGCCTTCCAAGCTGATGATGTGAGTTCGATTCTCACCACACGCTCAATTCCGGGGAGTGGCGCAGTCTGGTAGCGCATCTGGTTTGGGACCAGAGGGTCGTAGGTTCAAATCCTACCTTCCCGACTAAGAGAAGAGAGAGAAGAGAGAGAATGTTAGAATTTTTAGGAAGCGTCGTGACTATCGCCATCGGTCTGTGGATTGGTCAAATGTTGATTGATTGGCATAGGGGATAAGGCATTGACAGATTATATAATAGCCTCGTTCATGTTTTGGTCATTCGTTTGGATAGTAACAGTAGTAGCAACAAGATAGGAAAATATATGTTTTTAGAAACTCACACAGGTGAATACGTCAACATCGATAGGCGTTATTTAGAAGACGCGTCAAGGAGTGAACTTGTTCAGTTTCTTGAATTGAGAGGATCAGCTTGTTATGATGATGAGTCAACAACGCTCTTGAGAGAGGCAGCACTCGATGATTACGACAGAGAGTATGACGGAGCAACCCGGTGACAGTATCGAATAGAGAAATCGAAAAGTTGTTTAAGTCTTACAACCCCAACGATATAAGGTCTGGCGATCGAGTAATGGTCAAAGTTAACGATGTGCCTTATCAAGCCAGAGTCGTTGGTTTGGAGATAGATATAAAAAATAAGAAGGTTTATGCGAATCTACGCCTATTCGACACAACAAAGAGAAACCCGACAAGGGTAGACGTCGCAGACTGCAAATCTTCAGGGCCGCTTTACCCCGGCCATCATAATAATGGAGCCTAACAGATGTCAGTAGAGAATAAAAATTTTAGCCATGCTAGTTGCAGGCGCACTGCACGACGACTCGTAGACATGTCGGACCCCAAAAGGAAAGAAATGCTCAAAGCGTTTCCATCTGATATGCGCTGCAAAATCGTCGAAGAGATGGTAAACATCCGACTCACGAGAATGAGAGACAAGGAAACAAACATAATTCGCCCACACATGGCTGAAGAGAGTAAGAGATAATATGAAACCAGTAGTAAATTCATTAGTAGCAGAAGCATGGGCACTTGGCAACCCGGCAAAGAATCACAAGGGAACATTCCACACAGATGGAAAGAGGATCTATTCTTACGAGCTGCAAATCGGAGACACCTCAGATGATGGAAAGAAGATCGTGAAGGACTACACGGCAAGGGGCGGTTATGGATTCAGGTCCATGACAACATCCCAGCACGTCGGGTATCTTCGATACATTCGCGGACATGATACCATCGTGGTTTAGCGTTCGGCGGTATTTTTTCAATCTCAGGGATCCCTAGCATGAGCGAACCATGGCGACCAAAGAGAAACGAATGGTGTAGCATCTCTTTTGACCTTCTTGCAGGCCGCCCAAAGCCAGACCCACCATTATTCGGGTTTATCTTGGGCCAGTCAAAGCAGACAGACTCATTTATCGACGGAAATGATCGACAGAGTTTCTTATCCGGAATCACACCAGGCGAGGTTTGGAGGATCCTAACATCCGACGGCCAGGTAGGTCACTGGCACTATACACATTTGAGAGAATTAAAAAGACCTAAAGCATCAAAATAGTTCTTGACTTTTGGTTAAAACTTTGATAATATGTATATAGAAACAATGAGGAATTAACCAAAAACAAAGGATTTTATGATGAAGTGGTTATTTAAATTGGAACGCGACCTTGATCTCAACATGCCAACAGCTTGGAGTGGATTCGTTATCGCGAAGACGAAGAATGAAGCACATAAGGCAATCTTAGCGAAGTTGGGTGTTGATAAGATGCCGACGAATACCATCGTAGCAACCCAAGCGGATTTAATCGCAGGTAAAGCACCGAAGAAACTTCGCAGAGTGTCCGCAGCGAAGCCGGCACCCAAGGTCAAAGCCTTCGAGGATGTCGGGATGACATTCGACCAAGCCGAAGCACTCCTAAAGCAATTTGGATTGAAATAATGAGCCTGTGGCGCACAATGAAAGGCAAGATGATGTTGACATATCCTTACACAGTGTTCGTTGGCAAGGTTAGAGATTGGGGCTTATCATACAAGCGTTATAGTTTAGTATTGAGCGAAGATACCACAACACCTTATAGCATTCTACACATAGGCCCGTACGAGTTCTTCGTCCGCCCGCGCGCGACGGAAGTGGATTGGTTTTAAGATGGATTGGGCTGCACTTGGCTCGTTGCTTGCCGTGTTTACATGTTGTTTGATTTTTACATTCACAATCTCGATGAGACGATAATTTGACGATGCCAATCGCCGGTATTTTTTTTGCAAACAGACTAAAATAGTTCTTGACAAAAGCTAAAAAACCGGGTATAATGGTAACATAAACAATTGAGGAATAACAAATGTTGAAGATAGTTTTGATTGTAGCGTTACTTGCTTCAATTGGTTGCGATGAAGAAAAAATGTCATGCACTTCCACAGTGGATTGCATAGACGATAAAGAGATGGTGTGTGACTTGCCGGTAACACATGAATATCCTAATGGCGAAGTGATAGAAGTAAGAGCTTGCACGTATGTTACTTATGAGAATTGCCTTGAACAAACAATTTGCAAGCCAAAGGATAGCAAATGAGAACAGTTGAAGAGATGGTCAATCACTACACAACGATGCGTTCGAGCACATCAGCCACCACAGCATACAATGAAGTTAAGTGGCAGTATGTAAGCATGGCTAAAGGTGGTGATGGTGGTGACTTGGGATTCACTAAGAATGGTGAATCAACTTGTCGTGGTATCAACTATAAAGGATACCCAGACTCGTTCTTTCGCGAAGTAAGCGAACGTATGGGTTGGATACCGCGCAAGGAAACCATCACGCTTGAGGCGTATTCAGCCGACCCTATTTAGGGTTGCACCGTGGGGAACATAGACCAGAGACGTAATGATTCAGGATTAGCATTGTTGTCAAGCGCCCCAAACGCGGCGCATTGTTGTCAAGCTAACCGAAGTTCAACGTCGTGGTTGCGTAAGCATGGGAGCGATTCCCAGGTAGGCTATGTTTAGTTGTGGGAAGTTGGGAACCCACAGCATTTGTGTCGGTCGTGACACTAAAATAAAAAGACAGTTGACCTTAAAATAGTTCTTGACTTTTGGTCGAAGTCTTGATATAATATATATATTGAGAATGAGGGAAGGCCTTGATTCTCAATAAACAACAAACTACCTCGAAAGGGTAAACATCATGAAGCGCATCGTATCAAACATTCAAAACCTAGGTTTCACCATCATGAACGCGGAGAGCAACGATAAGAAGCAATCAGCCGGTGGCATCATCCTTGACCAGACACTCGTCAATGGTCAGTCACAGGGCGTTAGCGTCCGACTTATCAACGGAGGCCGCAAGTCGGCAGCCGTGAAGCTCGACAAGCAGGCACTAACCAACCTGCTTGAGGCGGTAAATGAAGTGCTTTCAACAGAGCAGGCTTAACCTAGGTCGTACAGGGCTTATGGCGTTGTGCCTTGCTTTCATAAAACAACGCCACCATTTGACTTGAACCAATAATAATCGCGGAGATTAAAAGAAATAATGTTTAATATTTCATCAGCAAGAATCGTAAGAGTAAGAGAGCAATCATTCATTGCCAATAGAGCGACAATAAGAATGACAGCACGACCAAGCACACCAGCAGCAACCGCGAAGAACAAAGGAAATAAATAATATGTTTATCGAATCAAACGCAGCAACTAACGCACGACACAAGAACGGGTTGGCACTAGAACAACGTAGAGCTGGAAAGGAAACTCTTATCCAGTGGAGCAACGGTGACCAACAATGGTTAGACACAAGAGACTTGGACTATCAAGGATCAAGCATGACCCTTATCGGTGGCGCGGAGTATGTAAACAATGACTAAGAAAAAGAATAGTTCAGTTAGTTCGTCATGGTCTAAGACAAAAAAGCGTTAAGGTGTAGTGAATAACCCCTAAGTGCTGCAAGGTAGAAAAAGCGTTTAAGAAAATCCTTTTAGGGCTTTGAAAAAAACCTTTCCTTGTGGGCTTAGGTGGTATAGGGTGTAAGTGGGTGTGATTTAATACATAGGCGCTGAGAATTGTCAACGTCAAAAAAAGAACGCCTGACCGTTAGAAAAAAAACACTTGACAAAGAAAAAACGTCAAGATATTAACAGCTTGGAGGACACGCGGAGAGTATGCCGCGATGTAGTGAAAAGACCTACACGCCAGGCACGTAGCCGGTGTAGGCAAGTGTGGGTAGGTGCAGCACGTGTAGGCCACGTGGCGCACGTGTGGGTGTTGACCCCACAGGTAGGCGAGTAGCCCACATGTCAGTAAACCCTGCCAGTGAGTATAGGTATGACATGTCCGGTGAAAACCTACCTGTGGGGGGACGTAGGTGATTTACCTACATGTAAGGTGATGTAGGCGCAGGTATGTCTTACTCGCCCCTAGAGCGAGTTAAACTAACCCCTTGAAATCATTGGGTTTTTCAAAAGTGGATTTTTGGGGGGTTCGGTGGGTAAAGTAGCCCCAAGGGCGCTTGGCAGCGCCCAAGGAGCAAGGTGGGATCTATTTTCGCTTGGTCTTTGACCACGAAGACGATACTTTCTTGCGCTTACTCATGATTGAAACCCCAATCGAAGCGTGACGCCTTGCGCGCTGAATCACGTGGTGGACGTATCAAGCCCTCGAATAGCATCGCGCGGGGCTCTTGACCGCGCCCGTGGGCTAGCTGGTAGGCAATGCCGGGGACCGACACATCAACATATTTTCTTTTCACTAGTTTCTTCAAGCGCGTACCCCCTGGCGATGCTGGAATGCACAACCGGATGCGTTCACGGCTTTGGTGAACAGTTCCCGATTCAAACCCTCGTATCCCATGCGCCAAGCTGTATTGGCTTCACGCAACAGGCGAGCGCGTGGTGAGCCAGGCACGACCATGTAATTTGCGCCCTTATAGGCGACATTGATATATTCCATCTTCAATCCTCTAAAACGGCCCAATCGTAGGCCGGTAACATACATTCTGCGAATGCTAATATAAAACTAACTAAAACAAATTCTAAAAACACCGGTTTTCCTTTTCAGTCGTTGGTGCGCTAAATATGG
>Ga0315331_10001689_pt1 | contig 16614 bp, 13 predicted proteins | sample M160m34915metaG_FD_203456 | JGI IMG/M metagenome (GOLD analysis project Ga0315331, IMG submission 203456) | Ammonia-oxidizing marine archaeal communities from Monterey Bay, California, United States - M1 60m 34915 | ecosystem: Environmental > Aquatic > Marine > Intertidal zone | place: USA...
GCCGGCCCTCATACTCTGGGAATGCGCTTGGTGAAGCTCAATGCTTTGACCACCCCCGTCGAACGCATCCGCGCCGCGGTGCAAGAGGGTGACCCTGCTGCGGACGCCTTTCTGGCGTGGGCCCGCGAGGCGGGCTCAGCCCGAGCCATGAAGGCGCTGCAAACCGGCCTGGACGGCGAGGCGACCGAGGCGCCTGCCCAGGCCTTGCTGGACAGCACGGGTCCGATCCCAGATCACCGCGCCAACAACCGCGGCGCGCGCTTCGTGCAGCGCCATGGGCTGGCCGTCATGGCGGTCTTCAAGGGAGTCAGCCTCCCGCTCTCCTACGCCAACCCCGCCGCGAACAAGCCGCTGGCGCGCACCGGCCGCCTGACCGAGGACGCCCGCAGGCGGCTGGACGAGACCGCACGCTTCACCTACCTCATCGCGCAGAAGGACGGCTTGCGGTTCGGTGCCCCAGGCCACCGGACCTGCCTGCAGGTGCGGCTGATGCACGCCCGCGTCCGTCATCGCCTCCGGCCCGATTGGGACATCGACGGTCTGGGCGTCCCCATCAACGTCTGGGACATGGCCTTCACGCAGCTGCTGTTCGGACTGGTCATCGTCGACGGGCTGCGCGCGCTCGGCGTGAAGGTCTCCTCGGACGAGGCGCGGGACGTGATGGGCCTGGTCGCCAGCTTCTCCGCGCTTCTGGGTCTCCCAGAGGCCTGGCTGTGTCCGACCGAGGCGACCGGCCGCACGCTGTTCCGGGACTACCGGATCAGCTCACCGCCTCCCGATCAGGACGCCCGCGACCTGACCCGGGCGCTCTTCGAGAGCTCTCCACCCCCCTCTCGTGCCGCCTACCATGCGGTCGCACACATGGGGCTTGGCCCCCTGGCCGCCCAACTGGGCATCCCCCCAAGCCCTTTGCTGGAGCCGGTTCGGCGGTGGGCTCAGGCCACGGACTCCGCGGGTGGAGCCCTACCTCAGGCGATGGCGGCGGTCCACAACGCGTTGGTGGACCGACTGCTCAGATCTCCCCCGCCTTCCGCATTTCCTTGATCTTGTCCAGACGCTTCTTCGACGGCTTGTAGCCCGTCAACCGGACGGCTTCCTTGTAGGCCTTCTCCGCCTCGTCGTAGTTCTTCTGCCGGTAGTACAGATCACCCTTCCGGTGCCACGCCTGACCGCGGTAGTACGTCGTGACGTCGGAGAAGCCCAAATAGGTGTCGACGGAGGCGTGAGCCTTCACCAGGGCGCCCTTCTTCAGGTAGGCGGTGCTGTAGTAGTAGTGCATCCGCTGGTTCTCGGGCGCGACGGCCTTGACCCGATCCAGAGTCTTCAGCGCCGGGTTGTAGCGCCTGAGGTACAGCTGAACCCGAGCATGCAGCAGCAGGTTGATGACGCTGCTCGGATAGTTCTGCTTCAGCTTGTTGGTGTAGGTCAACGCCGTCTTGTACTGGTCCTCCTCGATGTAGGAGTAGGTCAGACCGATGCTGGAGCCGGGGCCCAGGAACACGGCATTCTTCTCTGCCAGCTTCATGTCCGCGATGCCGTCCTGGCGCTCATCGACGCCATCGGGGATAGCCTTGCTGGACTGAGCGACCACCGTCCGCCAGTACTTGTAGAGGCCATCGCACAGGTAGATGTCTGCGAAGTCCGGGGCGACCTCCTTGACCTTCTGGATGTGGTTCAGAGCGTCAATGCCCTTGCCCACCGCGGTGACGTACTCGTCCTTTCGAAAGACGTTGATGGACTCGATGCCCAGCATGCCGGCCATCGCGAAGTGCTCCCACCCCTCGTTTCCGGGCTCCTCGATGGCCTCTTCCAACTGCCGTGTGGCCTCCCGCGAGTGGTACCGGTACTGGTCCTCGCCGACGAAGTCCCAGTTCTCCATCATCCGGGACTGGTAGACCAACACGCTGCCGATGTGCTGGACCGCCCGGCCCGGGTAATCCTGGTGCAGCTCGAACCAGACGTCCTGGCCCTTCTTGTACTCGCGGCCGTAGATGTGCTCGGTCCCCTTCCAGGCCCGACCGATGAAGTCCACCTCCATGTCCAACGCGTCGGCGGCCAACACCACCTTCGCCGGCCACTCCGTGTTCGCGGACTCAACCGACATCTCGGGCAGATCAGCCTGCTGGGCCATCGCCAGCCCCAAAATCAACATCGAGCCACGGCCGCGTCCAGCAACTCAGGCCCCAGCGCTCGGCCCTGCAGCTGCAGCACCTCTTGCAAGCCGGTGGGACTGGTGACGTTGATCTCGGTCAGGCGGTCTCCGATCACGTCGATGCCTACGAAGACCAGACCCATTTCCTTCATCCGCGGCTTCAGAGCCTCGCAGATCCGACGGTCCGCAGCGCTCAGTTCGCAGGCGACCACGCTGGCGCCGACGTGCATGTTGCCGCGGTGGTCGGTCTCCCCCGGGACCCGCAGGAACCATCCCCGCGGCTCTCCGTCGACCAGGATGATGCGCTTGTCGCCATCCACGATGGCCGGCAGGTACTCCTGGGCGATGCAGTAGCCCCGGCCTTCGTCAGTCAACAGCTCGACCAGCGCTCCCAGGTTCTTGTCGGCGTGGTGGGTCACGACGACACCCCGACCGCCGTTGCCGTCCCACGGCTTGAGGACCATCTTCTCCAGGCTTTGCCCGAAGCGCCGGATGTCCTCCAGGTTGTTGCTGACCATGGTCCGCGGGCTGAACTCGGGCCACTGCAGCGCGAACATCTTCTCGTTGGCCAGCTTGATGCTGCCGGGGTGGTTCAGCACCAGGGCGTCCGCCAGGTCCAACACGTAGGTGCTGAACACGTAGTCCATGTCAAAGGGCGGATCCTTGCGCATCCAGATCATGTCGAAGTCGTCCAGATCAACCACCTGGGCGGATGCGCTGCGGAAGTGCGGGGCCGCCTCGGGGTGCATGCGCACTGCCTGACAACGGGCCATCGCGCGTTGTTCTTCAACAAAGAGATCGGAGGGGGTGCACCAGGAGACCGGCCAGCCCCGCTCCTGGGCCTCCAGCATCAAGACCCAGGTCGAGTCTCCGACGATGTTGATGGACTCGACCGGGTCCATCACGAAGAGCTGTTTCTTCACGCGGCCTCCCCCGCACCCGTTGACTGACGGAACCAACGATTCACGACCACCGCGCCGGTCGCATCGCCGGCCACGTTCACGGTCGTTCGGACCATGTCCAACAGACGATCGACGGCCAGGATCAGTCCGATTCCCTCAATGGGCAATCCTACGGCGGTCAGAACCAGCGTCATCGTGATCAGCCCTGCCCCCGGGATTCCTGCGGCGCCAACGGCCGCGGTCGTCGCCGTGATGAAGACCAGCACCTGGTCTCCCAGGGATAGCTCGATGCCGTAGACCTGGGCGATGAAGATGGCCGCGACCGACTCGTACAGGGCCGTGCCGTCCATGTTCACCGTAGCGCCCAGAGGAAGCACGAAGCCGGCCACGCGGGGTTCGACCTCCAACTGCTCCTCGCAGCACTCCATCGTGACGGGCAGGGTCGCCGCCGAGCTAGCGGTCGAGAAGGCCACCATGAGCGCCTTTCGGACCCCGGCGAAGAAGCGCCAGGGCGGGACGCCTCCCAGCAGCCAGCCCAACAGCGGAAGCACGATCACTCCGTGGATCAGCAGCGCTCCGATGACGACGCCGACGTAGCCGGCCAACGCCGTGATGGCGTCGAAGCCCTGCTCGGCGACGACCTCCGCCAGCAGCGCGAAGACGCCCACCGGCGCCAGGTACATGATCCAATCGGTCAGCTTCATCATGACCGCGTTGAGGCTGCGGAAGAAGTCCGCCAAGGGCTTGCCCTTGTCCCCCATCGTGCTGGTCACGGCCCCGACCAGCAGGCCAAAGGCGATGATCGCGAGCACGTCCCCTCCGGCCAGGCTGTCAAAGGGGTTCTTGAAGGTGTTCTTCAGCATCTCCAGGAAGAAGTCGCCAAAACTGCGCTCGGTCAGATGCTCCGGCGTCGCCTCCGCCAGGGCCAGATCGACGCCGGCGCCGGGGGTGAAGACGTTGACCATGACGATGCCCAGCACGACCGCCAACGCCGTCGTGCTGAAGAACCAGCTGATCCCAGCGCCCGCCAACCGGCCCACCTTTCGGACATCCCCCAGGTTGACCACCCCGACCACCATGCTGGCCAGCACCAGCGGGTAGATGATGACCAGCAGCAGCTGCTTGAAGAGCGTCCCCAGCCACGAAAAGAAGGGCAGCGCGGCCAACACCGACTCGCTACTGCGGGCGGCGAAGCCGTACAGCAGGGCCAGCACCATGCCGCCGAAGATGGCCGCGGTCAGCAGCAAGTCCTTTCGTCGTTCGTGGGTCACATCGGTTCCTGGTGGACCCGCAGTCTACTTGCCAATGCAGAACCGGCTGAACAGGCGATCCAGAACCTCCTCCCGGACGTCGCTCCCCGACAGCTCGTTCAGACGCTCCAAGGCCCCGTACAACTCTTCGGCGGAGACCGCCGGCCCTGCCGCTGGAAGAGCGTTCACCGCACTGCGCAGATGCCGTTCGACGTCCAGCAGTCGATCCCGTTGGCGGGCGGAGGCGATCACCAACTCGCCTCCCAACTGCTCGCCCACCAACGCTTCGGCGATGGCGTCCGCGAGAGCGGACACCCCCTCCCCGGTCGCGGCGCAGGTAGCCAGCCCCGTGGGAACGGGCGCTCGATCCGCGTGATTGAAGACCACAAGATGGGGCCGGCCACGCGCCGAGGCCAGGCTCGCATCGGCCTGTTCGGGTGCGTGGGCCGGAACGACGACAACCCATAGGTCCGCCTCGGCCGCCAGATGACGCGCCAGACGAAGGCCCTCGGCCTCGAGGACCTCCGGGTCCTGCCGTAGCCCCGCGGTGTCCAGCAAGCGGACCGCCACGCTGCCCAGGCGCACCTGCCGCTCGACCACGTCCCGAGTGGTTCCCGGGGTAGGCGAAACCAGGGCCCGTTCGCTGCCACCCAGCGCGTTGAACAGGCTGCTCTTTCCAGCGTTGACGGGCCCCATGAGCGCAACCGTCGCCCCTTCGACCAGCCGTCGCCCAGCCACGTAGGTGTCCGCCGAAGAGCGGGCGCGATCGGCCAGGACAACCAAGCGGGCGCACAGCGCGTCGTCGGCTTCGTAGGTGAGTTCGTCGTTGGGGTAGTCCAGCCGAGCCTCCAACTCAGCGATGGCGTCGACCAGACCGTCGCGAAGCTGCTGGACCAGGGTCGCGACCGCGCCGTCCAAGCCCGCTCGGGCCACCCTCAGACCGGCTGGTGTGGCCGCTTCAATCGCTTGCAACACCGCCTCGGCGCGGGTCAGGTCCATCTTGCCGTTCAGCACGGCACGACGGGTGAACTCCCCTGGGCGAGCCACGCGGGCTCCCGCGCCCACCGCGGCGGCGACCAGGCGCTCGACCACCAGCGGGTTGCCGTGGCACCCCAACTCAGCGACGTGCTCACCGGTGACGCTGTTCGGGCCGCTGAAGAACGTCAGCAGGCCTTCGTCAAAGTCGCCGTCGGCGTCGAAGAAGGAACACAGCCTCGCTCGACGCGGCGTTGGGAAGCCGCCCTTCGGGCGGCAGAAACGCAGCAGCAACTCGGGATCCGCTCCCGAGAGCCGCACCACGCTGATCGCGCCGCGACCCCAAGGGGTCGCCGCGGCGACGATCGGTCCGGGGTTCATTCCTCGCCGGAGGCGGAGGCACCCTCGGGGTAGATCTCGATCTGCTTGTAGTTACCGTCACCGATGCTGCGGCTACCCACACCCTCGGTCTCGGTCACCGCAACGTGGACGATGCGGCGATCGAAGCTGTTCAGCTCCTTGCGCACGCGCTCGGCGTTGCCCGTCTCCAAAACGCGCTCGATGATCTTGCGAGCCATCCGGCGCAGCTTGCGGGCCTGGGCGGCGTCGTCCTCGCTGTCACGGCCACGGCCACGGCCACGTCCGCGCTCACGGTCACGGTCACGGCCACGTCCGCGATCACCGCGGTCCCGACGGTCACCACGGTCACCACGGTCACCACGGTCACCACGGTCACCACGGTCACCACGGTCACCACGGTCACCACGGTCACCACGGTCACGGTCACGGTCGCCCTTGGGCACGTCCAGACGGAAGGACTTCTCGGGGTGATCGGCGCCTACGCTCATCAGCAACAGGTGCTCGACGGCCTTCAGGGTGACGCCACGGCGACCCACCAGACGGCCCGGGTCATCAACCTTCAGGCGGCAGGACAAGTTGTTGCCCTTGGTGGCGACGGAGATCTGAGCTCCCTCGAAGCCCATGTGGCCGATCAACTCGGTCAGCCAGCTCTGGGTGTCATCCTGGGCCTCCAGCTCAGCCGGGTCACGAGTCCAGGCGAAGATTCGCAGGGTGTCTCGGGGCACGACGGCGCCGGAGTCGTTCCGGAACCAGTTCTTGTCCAGGCTCCAGTTGACATGGGTGGCGGTGACTCCCAATTGGGAGGCGGCGGCCGCGATGGCCGCGTTGACGTCCTCTCCCTCGGCGGGAACGGTCTGGGTGCCCTCGGGCACGATCGAATGCTGCATTGGTTGGGTCCTACTTCGCGGCCGCCGGAGGCGGGTCGGAGAAACGGCGTCGCACCAGCCACATCTGCAAAATCGACATCGTCGTGTTGACGCAGACGTAGAGGGCGAGGCCAGCGGGGAAGACGAACATGAAAGCCACGAACATAAAGGGCATCAGGCGCATCATGCGGGCCTGGGTCTTGTCCATGGTGGATGGGATGGGGGTGAGGCTCTGCTGCAGGAACATCATCCCGCCGACGAAGAGTGGCAGGATCGCCGTCGGGTCGGCGACAGAGAGATCCTCCAGGTAGAACCAGTCGGCGTGGTAGACGTCCACGCTGTACAGAAGCACCGAGTACAGGGCGAAGAGCACCGGCATGCGTAGCAGCATGGGCAGGCAGCCGCCCAGAGGGTTGACCCCCTTTTCCTGGAACAGCTTCATCTGCTCCTGGCCTTGGCGCTGCGGGTCGTCCTTGAAGCGCTCTTTGAGCTTCTCGATCTCCGGCTGAAGCAGTTTCATCTTCTGGCCGGACTCATAGCTCTTCTTCATCAGTGGCCAGAAGGCCAGGTTGATGAGGAAGGTCAAGATCATGATGGACCAACCCCAGTTGCCCACCACGCCTTCGATCAACTTCAGCCCGCCCAACAGCAGCCGGGCAAAGAGGCCGAAGAAGCCCAGGTCGACGGCGTCGCCCTGGTTCGGGCCGAGGCCCTCCAGCACCGCGATGTCGCGCGCGCCGGTATAAATGTTCAGCTCGAAGACGGTACTCTCGCCCTCGGCGAGGCCCCCCTCGTGCACCACGAAGACGCCGTGGCGGCCGTTGTCGGTTCGGGAGAAGACCAGGTCGCCCCAGCTGTGCTTGTCGTCGGGGAGTTGGGTCATGGCGACGAAGTAGCGGTCACCGGTGCCGAACCAGGGCACAGGGCCCTCGAAGGTCTCCGCTCCGTCCTCGTCCAGATCCTCCAACTCCGAGGGCTGCTCCAGGTCGTCGTCGGCGTGGCCAAAGGGCCAGTAGAAGCTGCTGTAGCGCGACATCATGCCGCCGATCTCGTCGAAGTTGTCGGCAGTGCCGAACCACAGCGGCCCCTCGATGGTCGAGTTCCCGGTGTTCTCAAAGGTCAAGCGAACGTCGATGCGGTTGGGGTCGTCTGCAGACGGTGTCCACTCCTTGCGGATGCGGAGCGCTCCGTCGGTCCGGGTAGCCGTCACCGTGGCGTCCCCCGTGACCGCGTACTCGCCGTCCGTGAAGCCTTCGCCTCGGCCGGCCATTAGCAGGCTGCCCTTGTCCGACAGCAACCGCTGGGCACCCGGGTCGTCCCCGTAGGGCTTCCACTCGCCCTCGGATTCGCCGGTCACCTTGTCGATGACCATGGTCCAGACCGGCGTGACGTTCAGCGGCCCCTGCTGGTCCGGGAAGATCACATCGGTGGGGCCGCCGTCCCGGCTGGAGAAGGTGCCAGAGATGATCTCCGTCGCCCATGGACGCGTGCTCGGCTCTACCTCGACAGGCGCAGGATCCGCTTCGACCCCCGTCGGGTTGCCAGCGACCTCGCCAGCACCGCCATCCACAACCTCGACAGGCGCCGGGTCCACCGGTGGGGCCGGCGGGGCGAAGAACGAGGTGTACACGGTGTACAGCACCATGCACAGCAGCACGGCGATCAGCGTCCGCTGCTCGGTCTCAGGAGCGCCTTTCTTCTTGATCGCCATTGCGGGTGCTCAGCTCGGGGACGGGGTCGTAGCCGCCAGGGTTGAAGGGATGACACCGGCAGATGCGCTTGGTCGTCAGCCACGTCCCGGTGAGAGGACCATGGATGCGGAGCGCCTGCAGGCCATAGTTCGAGCAGCTGGGCTCGAAGCGGCAAACCGGGGGAAGAAGTGGAGAGAGGAGGATCTGGTAGGCACGGATGGCGCCGATCAGCAGGGCGTTGATCAGCCGCTTCACCGTGAGCGCTCGGACAGCTGGGTCAGCAACTCGACGACCTCGCGCTCCAGCGTTTGGTAATCGCTCGTCGCCGCTCGAGGAGAGGCGATGAAGGCCATGTCCCAGCACCCCGCGAGCTCGTGTCGGTGATGCCGAAAGGCTTCACGTAACCATCGCTTCACGCGGTTTCGCTTCACGGCGTTTCCCACCTTCTTGCTGACAACCAGGCCGAATCGGCTTCGATCCGCCCGCCCTCGTGTGAAGAGGAGCAGCAGGTGGCGGCTACGCAGCTTCCGCCCTCTTCCCTGTACACGCCGGTACTGCGAGGAAACCCTCAGCCGGCACTGCTTCGGGAAGGTCCGCCTCAGGCGCGCTTCTTCCCGTGGGTGACCACCAGGCGCTTGCGGCCCTTGGCGCGTCGACGAGAGAGGACCTTGCGGCCTCCGGCGGTGGACATGCGGGCGCGGAAGCCGTGGCAACGCTTCCGCTTGACATTGGAAGGCTGGTAGGTGCGCTTCATGATGAGCTCCTTGAAAGGGTGGCGTCCTAGACGCTGAACCGGGCCCGACTATCCCAGCGCCATGTCCGGTGCAAGGGATCCAGATCACGGCATTCTGCGGGCTCACAGCCCATTCCTTGTGGGCACCAGTCACAACTGATAGCGTCGGCTGCTCATCTTCCTACGGTGCGGCGAGACAACAAAGACGTGTCCCTACAAGACACCTGGAGCGCGGTCCTGGCAAGCGTCGAGGAGCGCATCGGCTCGCAGAACCATGACATCTGGATCCGTCCGATCCGGCTGCTGGGGCTGGATGGATCCACTCTGCGCCTGCAGGTCCCCAACCGGTACTACTCAGACTGGGTCCGCGACAACTACGAGAAGGTCCTGTCTGAAGAGGCCTCCGCCGCGTTCGGCCAGAGCCTGAACATTCGCTACCAGCTGGCGGATGATCCAATCCCCCAGCCCGAGCCCGAAGCGCCGGCCAACCCCCAACTCCCCCGCCGCATCGGCGTGATGGTTGACAAGAAGTTCGACAATTACATTGTCGGCGCCTGCAACCAGTTTGCCCACGCCGCCGCGCAGGGGTTCTCCGACTTCCCGGGCCAGAGCTACAACCCCTTGTTCATCTTCGGCGGCACCGGCCTGGGCAAGACCCACCTGGTCCAGGCCATCGGCAACCGCATCCACGACCAGCGCAATGGACGCGTCTTCTACACCACCGCCGAAGACTTCGTGAACGAGATGATCCGTGCGCTGCGGTTCAAGCGGATGGACGATTTCCGAGAGCGCTATCGCCGGGCCGCAGATGTCCTGCTCATCGACGACATCCAGTTCTTGAGCGGCAAGGACCGAAGCCAGGAAGAGTTTTTCCACACCTTCGAAGCCATGAAGAACTCGGGCAAACAGATCGTGCTGACCAGCGACGTTCTGCCCCGCGAGATCGACAAACTGGAACCCCGACTCCGCACCCGCTTCGAGGGCGGTCTGCTGGCTGACATCCAGCCGCCGGACATGGAGACCATGGTCGCCATCCTGCACAAGAAGACCGACCCACTGGGAATGGAGGTCCCCGACGACGTCGCGCTGTGGATCGCCAGCCGCGTTCGCGGAAACATCCGTGAGCTCGAGGGTGCGCTGAACCGATTGGCCGCCCTACACCGCTTCTTCAGCGAGCCGTTGACCGTGGAGTTCGCGCGCAAGCACCTGGGACAGCTGCTGGCCGAGGAACCCCAGGCGCTGACCCCGGACAAGATCATCCACATCGTCGCCCGCTTCTTCAACATCACGGTCAGCGACATCAAGGGTCGCCGGAAGCTGAAGGGTGTCGTCCGCCCCCGGCAGATCGCCATGTACCTGGCGCGAGAGCACACCGAGCTGAGCTTCCCCGACCTGGGCCGCGCCTTCGGCGGCAAGGATCACAGCACCGTCCAGCACGCCTACAAGAAGATTGGCATCGACCGGAAGAAGGACCCGGACCTTCAAGCCCATATCGAGACGCTGGAGCGTAATCTTGGTGCTTGATTCCCAACGATCCACAGGCTGTGGGGAAAGCTGTGGATTCGATGCGGGATCCGCTGCGATCCAGCTGTGGACAGTGTGGGTACAGGTGCCTCCTGGTCACGAAAATCGAGTTGTCCGGATCTCTTCCACAGTTGATCAGGCCAACCCATCCGCAACGCTGGGACGTCGGAGAGCATGTGAACACGCGCATCTTCGGGGTTATCCCCAGCATCCACAGCCAACGATCTACTACGACGATCTGATCTATCGATCTGATCAAAGTACTCATCGGAGCCCCTGATGGAGCTGTACATCGACCGTGACGCGTTCCTCTCCGGGCTGGCCCGGGTCCAGGGAATCGTCGAGCGCCGCAACACCCCAAACCCCATCCTCTCCCACGTGTTGTTGGAGGCCTCGGAGGGCCGGCTGCGGTTGACCGCGACCGACACCGAGTTGGCCTACATCGGTGACCTCGTCGCCAACGTGGTCTCTCCCGGTGAGTTGGCGGTAGACGCCGCCAGCCTGTTCCAGATCGCGAAGGTCCTGCCGGACACGACCGCGCACCTGGTCCTGGGTGCCCAGAATCGGCTGGAAGTGACCAGCGGTTCGGCTTGGTACAAGGTCGTCGGCTTACCGGCCGAGGACTTCCCCAGCCTGCCCGACTTCGCGGGTCGAAGCTCGGTCAAGGTGTCGGGCAAGACCTTGCGGTATGTCATCGACCAGACGGGCTTCGTCGTTTGCCCGGATGAGCACCGCACGGACATCAACGGAGGTCACCTGGAGGTGGTCGACGGTCACGAGGGTGGTCGCCTGCTGCGCATGGTCGCGACGGATGGTCATCGTCTCTCGTACGCGCAGACGGCCTATGAAGGGGAGTTCGGTATGCCTGAGGGCATGTTGATTCCTCGCAAGGCCCTTGGAGAGATGAAGAAGCTGGTCCACGGGGATGACGCGGTGGAGTTGACCTTCGGGGACACCGCTGCCCTGCTGACCACGCCGACCGCCCGCTTCTACCTACGCCTCATCGATGGTCACTTCCCGGACTACCGACAGGTCGTCCCGACCAGTTGGCGACGTCGCGCGATGGTCTCTCGTGAAGCGCTGCACTCCGCTCTGAAGCGCGTCAGCGTTCTGGCCAACGACAAGGGTCGTCCGGTCCGCTTCAGCTTCGACGGCGACAGCGTCACCATCAGCGCCCAGCACACGGATCTGGGCGAGGCTCGGGAGACCGTGCGCCTGGAGATGGAGGGCGAAGCGCTGGATATCGGCTTCAACATCCGGTACTTCCAGGAGGTCCTGGCGGCCATGCATCACGAGAACGTGGTCATCGAACTGGGTGATGCGCTGTCTCCGGCGCTGCTGCGTGAGCCCGACAACGACAACGCGCTGCTGATCGTCATGCCGATGCGGCTCGACTGAGGCTTGCGCCTCAAGAGCCTCAAGGCACGCAACTTCCGCAACCTCGAGCGCGTCGAGCTTGAGACCGATGCACCGTTCGTGGTGTTCCACGGGCCCAACGCGCAGGGCAAGACCAATCTGTTGGAGGCGGTCTACATCCTGTCTACGCTGAAGAGCTTCCGGGCTCGGCGGAACAAGGAGTTGATTCGCTGGGGCGAGGACGAGGCCCAGGTCGATGGAGTTGTAGACGACGGCATCCTCAGTCGAGAGTTCTCGCTGAAGGTGGATAGCAAGGGCCGCTCAGGCTCCGTCGACGGCAAGCCACCTCGTCAGTTATCGCGCTACTTCGAGGGCATCCGCGCCGTCTTATTTCGACCAGAAGATACGGATATCGTTCGAGAAGGTCCGGATATTCGGCGCAAGTTCGTGGACCGGGCAGCCTTCACGGCCAGCGCCACCTTCCTGGAGCTGGCGATGGCCTTCAAGCGGCTGCTTTCACAGAAAGCGGCTCTGTTGAGGCAGCCTCCCGTCGACCCGGTCTCGCTGGAGGTGTTCGACGAACAGTTGGCCCGAGCGGGCGCTCGGATGGTCGAACGGCGCCTGCGCATCGTCGAGGAGTTGAAGGAACCCTTCGTCGAACTGCACGGGCGAATCTCGGGTCACGGGGATGCGCGGCTGAGCTACCGCACCCAACTCGATGTGCAGGACCTGGAGGCCAGCTACGCCCAGCTGTTGGCGGACGCTCGTCGTGATGAGATCCGACGGGGAATGAACCTGGTGGGACCTCAAAGGGACGACCTGGTGTTGCAGTTGGATGGTCGCCCGGCGCGGGCCTACGCCAGTCAGGGGCAGACCCGCAGTCTGGTGTTGGCATTGAAATTGGCGGAGCTGCTGGCGGCTCGCGAGCGAGGTGCTCGGCCCCTCTTCCTGCTGGACGACTTGAGCTCGGAGTTGGACCGCTTTCGTACCGGTCGCCTGGTCGAACTGCTGGAGGAGTTGGAGTTGCAGGTGCTGGTGACGACCACCGACCCCAGTGTTCTGGACGGAGCCTCGGAGTTGCTTCGCTACCGCATCGACGGGGGCACCGTAGAGGCCTGAAAAGGCCGCCCGCGTGGGCTGGATGCGCGTTACGTGAACCCGGTAGAAGCGGAGCGGAATCCACCTTGTCCACCGATAACGGAAGCGGGGGCTACGACGCCTCCAGCATCAAGAAACTCGAGGGCATCGAGCACGTCCGCCTGCGGCCGGCGATGTACATCGGTGACACCTTCGAGACCGGGCTCCACCACCTAGTCTACGAGGTCGTCGACAACTCCATCGACGAAGCCCTGGCGGGCTTCTGCACCCAGGTCAAGGTGATCTTGTACGAGGACGGCAGTTGCAGCGTCGAAGACGACGGTCGTGGTATCCCCGTCGGCATGCACGAGAGCGGGGTCTCGGCCGCCGAGGTTGTGCTGACCGAGATCGGCGCAGGCGGAAAGTTCGACAGCGAGTCCTACAAGGTTTCCGGTGGACTGCATGGCGTGGGGGTGTCCTGCGTCAACGCTCTGTCGGACTGGCTGAAGCTGGATGTCTGGCGGGACGGAAAGCACCACAAGCAGGACTACCGACGTGGCGAGTCAGTGGACGCACTCACCGCCGTCGGACCCAGTGAACGTCGCGGCACCCGCATCCGCTTCCAGCCCGATCCAGAAATTTTCAAGGAGACCATCCGGTTCTCCTTCGACTACCTGTCCAAGCGCCTGCGCGAGTTGGCGTTCCTCAACCCCGGCGTTCGCATCGTCATCGAGGACCGTCGGGACGACCGCGCTCACGACTTCAAGTACGAGGGCGGTATCCGCTCCTTCGTCGAGTACCTGTCCACCAACAAGCAGCCTCTCCACGAGGAGCCAATCTTCATGACCGGCTCTCGCGAAGGCTGTGATGTGGAACTCGCGTTGATGTGGAATACCTCGTACAAGGAGCTGATCTACAGCTTCGCGAACAACATCAACACCCGCGAAGGTGGCACCCACATCTCGGGCTTCAAGGCCGCGCTGACCAGCTGCATCAACGCTTATGCGCAGCGCAACAACCTGCTGAAAGCCAAGGACGCCTCCATCTCCGGTGACGACTGTCGCGAGGGCCTGACCGCGGTCATCAGCGTCAAGCTGACCGAGCCGCAGTTCGAGGGTCAGACCAAGACCAAGTTGGGCAACAGCGAGGTCAAGGGACTGGTTCAGTCCATCGTCAATCAGAAGTTGAGCGAGGTCCTCCAGGAGGATCCACGCCTGGCCCGGAGCATCATCCTGAAGGCCATCGAGGCCAGTCGGGCTCGTGAGGCGGCCCGCAAGGCACGCGAGCTGACGCGACGGAAGTCGGTTCTGGACGGCGGCGACCTTCCAGGAAAGCTGGCGGATTGTCAGGAAAAAGACCCCACCCAGTGCGAGCTGTACCTGGTTGAGGGTGACTCCGCGGGTGGCTCTGCCAAGCAGGGTCGAGACCGTCGCACTCAGGCCATCCTGCCCCTTCGCGGCAAGATCCTGAACGTTGAGAAGGCCCGCTTCGACAAGATGCTGGCCAACAACGAGGTCAAGTCGATGATCTCGGCGCTGGGCACCAGCATCGGTGAAGATCACGACCTGGAGAAGCTGCGCTACCACCGCGTCATCATCATGACGGACGCCGATGTCGACGGCAGTCACATCCGCACGCTGCTGCTGACCTTCTTCTACCGGCAAATGCCGCAGTTGGTCGAGCGCGGTCACCTCTACATCGCTCAGCCGCCGTTGTACAAGGCGAAGAAGGGCAAGCGTGAGCGTTACCTCAAGGACGAGGGCGCGCTGGAGGAGTTCCTGCTGGACGTGGGGGTTCGCGGTCTGGATGTGGCCGGTCTGCAGGACGACGAGCTGCTCGTCGCTATCCGAGAACTCGGTACCTACTGCGACCGTCTGGAGCGCCTGGAGCGCCACTTCGACATCGCGGTGCTGGATGCCTGGTTGACCATTGATGGTCCGTCCGCCGGCACCGAGCGCGGTTCCCTCGAAGCGATGGTCGAGCCGCTGCGGACCCGACTGACCGAGTCCGCGCCGGAGTTGGCGGTTCAGGCCATCGACCCCTCATTGGACGAGGAGACTGGCGGGTGGGCGCTCAACGTGACCGCCTTCCGTGATGGACGTTTGACCGTCACGACCTTGGGTGGCGAGGTGAACACCAGCGCGGACTTCGTCAAGCTGCGCGGCCTGGCGGACACGCTCCGTGGCAAGCTCAGCACCCCAGTGGCCGTGGGTGACAAGACGGCCCACAACTGGCGCGAGCTGCATCAGTTGATCATGCGCCTTGCACGCAAAGGCTATGACATTCAACGATACAAGGGACTTGGCGAGATGAACCCGGATCAGCTGTGGGAAACCACGATGGATCCGGGCACGCGCACGCTGCTGCAGGTGCAGGTCAGCGACGCCATCGAAGCCGACACCATGTTCACCATCCTCATGGGTGATCTGGTGGCCCCGCGCCGAGCATTCATCGAAGACAACGCTCTGAAGGTCCGCAACCTGGACATCTGAAGGAGGCGCCGTGCGCGGAGCTCGCATCCTGGGAATGGGCCACTACGTGCCCGAGCGGGTCGTCACCAACGACGACCTGTCCACCTTCCTCACGACCAACGACGAGTGGATCGTCCAGCGAACCGGCATCCGGGAGCGACGCTGGGTCGAAGGCGACGTCGGCGCGACGGATCTGGCTGAGCCGGCGGCTCGTCAGGCGTTGGCCGAGGCCGGTCTGGAGCCCTCGGACATCGACCTGGTCATCTTTGCGACCCTGTCCCCGGACCTGAATTTCCCAGGCAGCAGTTGCCTGTTGCAGGACCGCCTGGGCATGAACGGCAACGCCACGCTGGACATTCGCAACCAGTGCACGGGCTTCGTGTACGGGTTGTCCATCGCGGATGCATACATCCGCTGCGGGCTGGCGAATCACGTGCTGGTTGTCGGCAGCGAGGTCCACAGCTCCGGTCTGGAGATGAACGACCGCGGTCGTGATGTCACCGTGATCTTCGGTGATGGCGCGGGTGCAGCGGTGGTCGGTCCCAGCGACGACGATCATCGGATCCTGGACCATCGGCTTCACGCGGATGGAGCCCACGCCGAGATCTTGAAGGTGGAGGTGCCCGCCTCGCGCCTGAACCCTCGGGTGACCCCTGAGATGCTCGCCGAAGGCCGACATTTCCCGTACATGGAGGGCCGCAGGGTCTTCAAGTTGGCGGTAGAGCTGTTGCCGCGGGTCATCAACGAGTTGCTCGACGCCAATAGTCTGAGCCTGTCGGACGTAGACCTGCTGGTGCCGCACCAGGCAAACCTTCGCATCAACCAGATGGTGGCGCGTCGCCTGGGACTCCGGGAGGATCAGGTCTTCAACAACATTCAGAAGTACGGGAATACGACGGCCGCCTCGATCCCGATCGCACTGCACGAAGCAGCGCAGGCGGGTCGAGTAAAATCCGGTGATCTCGTGGTGTTGGCGGCTTTAGGCGCCGGCATGACCTGGGGTGCGAGCCTGATTCGCTGGTGAGCACCGACTTCGATATTGCCGACCTCGTCTATGGCCGGGTCGTCTTCGTCACGGGCAAGGGCGGCGTCGGAAAGACCAGCGTCTCGGCGGCGTTGGCGCGGCTGGCAGCGGCACAAGGTCGACGGGTCCTCTTGGTTGAGGTGGACAGTCAGCGCAGCGCCTTGAGTCCGCTGTTCGGCGTGGACGTTGGCTACGAGCCGGTCAAGGCCGCCGACAATCTCTGGCTGTGCAAC
>Ga0315331_10001690_pt1 | contig 16611 bp, 12 predicted proteins | sample M160m34915metaG_FD_203456 | JGI IMG/M metagenome (GOLD analysis project Ga0315331, IMG submission 203456) | Ammonia-oxidizing marine archaeal communities from Monterey Bay, California, United States - M1 60m 34915 | ecosystem: Environmental > Aquatic > Marine > Intertidal zone | place: USA...
CTCCGCAGGAATGGTTATGCGACCGCCTGTTTCGGCAAGTGGCATCTCGGCTATCAAGCGCCGCTGCTGCCGACTCGTCAGGGCTTCGACGTCTTCCGCGGGCTCGTTTCCGGCGATGGTGATTTCCACACACATATCGACCGATCGGGCAATAAAGACTGGTGGCACAACGATCGAACCGAAATGGCCGAGGGTTACACCACCGCCCTGCTGACAAAGTACAGCATCGACTTTATCGAGGACCATCGCGAAGAGCCGTTTTTCCTCTACCTGCCGCATCTCGCGATTCACTTTCCCTGGCAGGGACCGGACGACCCACCGCATCGGACGGCTGGCAAAAGCTGGCACAAGGACAAGTGGGGCGTGATTCCCGAACGCGGCAACGTCACTCCGCATGTCAAAGCGATGATCAAGTCGCTCGACGCCAGCGTCGGAGCCATCATCGCCGCGCTGCGAAAATGGGGTCTCGAAAAGGACACGGTGGTCGTGTTCACGTCTGACAACGGCGGTTATCTAACCTACGGAAGGGACTTCAGGAATATCTCCAGCAATGGGCTCTGGCGCGGTCAGAAAATGGAACTCTACGAAGGCGGCCATCGAGTTCCGATGATCGTTTCGTGGCCCGGCCGGATCCCGCCTAGCGTCACGGACGAAGTCGCGATTTCCAACGATCTGCTTCCCACCGTGCTGGCCCTTTGCGGGGCGAAGCCGGCTACGTCAGACGGCGTCGATCTCGCTCCGCTCTGGAAAGGACGCGAGGCACTTCCACAGCGCAACTTCTTCTGGAGAACGATGTCCCATCGAGCCGTGCGCAGCGGCCCCTGGAAACTCGTCATGCCACTCCGGGATGGCGCCAAACCGGAGCTCTACAACCTCGATGAAGATCCTGGTGAACAGCGCAACTTGGCGAAGATGAAACCGGCCATCGTGAAGAAACTCATCGCCTCCTGGTCGCAGTGGGAAGCCGACGTCAATCTCAGTGCCAGAGAGTACAGCCGATGACAGTAGCCCCTAACCGACCAGCAGCATGACCTGCTGCTGGACGGCCTTGCTCAGCGTCGGCCAGCGTTGGATGTTTCCCGGTTCAGACCGGTCCCTTGTGCGTGCAAGTTGAAAAAAGTGTTGCGCGCGGCAGAGGGGGTATCTATCTATGGGACCCAACGCCCCCCGGGGGGTGTGGTTCGGATTTCCGGGCCTCTGGGAAAACGTGCCAGCGACTGCTGTAGAAACCTACACGTTGTTTCTATCAGCCTGCCAAAAGACTTGCAGGCGCCGCCCCAGCGGGCGAAGATGGGGGCTGTGTTGAATCGCATGTAAACGGCCGAGGATCAAGTATGAAGAAGCGAGTTGCGACCTCCCTGTCTGTTTTCTTGATCCTCCTGGCGGGGTGCGGGGGGGATCCCCAGCCGGGTGACCAATCGCTTTCGGCCGATACCTCCAGCCAGTTGGACAATCAACCTGAGGTACAGCCTCCTGCGACAAATGCGTCGACAGCTCCCGAGAATCCGCCCGTTACCGATAAAAACGAAGACAAGCCTGCTGCGGATTTCACGCCAGGCGTATTTCTTGGGACTACATATCGAGGCGACGAATCTAAAATAGAGTTACTAGCCGATGGCAAGATTCGCGTCAGCCTGAACGGCAAACTTTTGTCAGCCTTTTCCACGTATTCATGGCGAGTTGTCGGGAATGAAGTGGTAGTTGGCCATGATCTCGATGGTAGCAAGTTGTTTCTTAAGATTCACAACTCCGATACCTTGATTGATTTTGCAAATTCAAACAGCGAGGGAATGCGAAAAGAAATTGCCAGTAATGATCAACGTACGATCTTAAGCAGAGCAGGTTCCGATACAGCCCCCCCAGACACGTCCTCAAATAGAATGCGTACCTGGCAGGACGCAAGTGGCCAATTCAGTATTAAAGCGGTCTTACTCCGTGTTGCTGATGATCAAGCAGTCCTGGAAGGCGCCGATAAAAAAGAGCTTATCGTTCCGTTGACCAAATTGAGCCTCGCAGATCGTCAGTACATAGTAGAAAACATAACTCACTTGACGGCCAGTGCGAACGAACAGGAAGTTGTGTTTGCACTCGTCACGCTTGGGGCTAAAGGCATCCGATGGAAAGAGGGGCATGTATCTGAGATTTCTCTTGCAACACTGAAACTTGCTGACGCGGCAGTGGTCTACCTGAACGGACTGACGAACCTCACAAGAATTGATCTCCATAACACCCAAATTTCTGATGCTGGTCTAACGCATCTGAAGGGACTGACGAACCTTACCCGCATTAATCTCAGTAACACCCAAATTTCCGATGCTGGTCTAATGCATCTGAAGGGACTGACGAACCTTACACGCATTGATCTCAGTAACACCCAAATTGACGGTACGGGGTTACAGTATCTCAAGGAACTCACGAATCTTGAGTACATTTCCCTCTGGGGAAGCCCGATTACCGATGCTGGTCTGGAATATTTGAAAGACTTGACGAATCTTCGTCTGCTTTCCATCTGGGGCACCCCGATCACCGACACTGGACTTGCGCACCTCTCGGGACTGACCAACCTGCAGACGCTCGCCCTCAGTAAGACCAAAATCACCGACGCGGGCCTGGGGCACCTGAAAGGGCTGTCTAACCTAGCAACGTTGCACATTCACATTACCGACTTCACCGATGTCGGCCTGGAACATCTGAAGGGACTAACGAACCTTACAAGCATTTCTCTCAGTACGACCAAAATCACCGACGCTGGCCTTGTGCATCTGAAGGGATTAACGAACCTTGAAGGGCTTGATCTACTCGGAACCAAAGTTACCGACGCCGCCGTGACCGAACTTAAGAAGGCCTTGCCCAACTGCAAGATCTTACATTAACCGACCAGCAGCATGATCTGCTGCCGAACGGCCTTGCTCAGCGTCGGCCAGGCCTGGATGAGAGCCACTAGCTGCACGTCCACCTCACCAGGTGCGCTGCATTTTGCGCTGCCCTGTTTCAAAACCGGCCTATTTCCCGAAGGAGAGCGAGATAACTTGACTCCCCTAGGGGGTACTTGGCTACTTGGCAGGGTTTCGCACTCGGCCGACGGTGGCTGCAGAACGGCCCGGTTTTCCCGGGCTTGTTTCGTTTCTTGCGAGTTCGTGCCACCTGTTGCGGCAACCTGCTGCGCTGCTTTTTGCGCTACTTTTTCGATCCTTTGTGCAACCGGTGCGTCGGATTTTGCGTCACCTTGGCCAGGCGGGCTGGTTATGGCGTTGTTATAGTGCTCATCGGTTACCTGCAAGTAGTGCTTGTCGGCAATGGGGGCAGAGTTACCAAGCCACTCACAAGCACCACTGCAAAACAACCGTTTATACGCTAGCCCGCCATCGCGAGAAAACAACGGCGAATCTCTCTGTAGCATAGGGGCTACAACCCCTCTGTTTCGTAGCTATTTTGATAATAGCAAATGAACGAGCGAAATAGATAGAATGCTGTAACGAGAATGAAGACTGAAAGACAGACAATCCGTCCTTAACAAAGCAGAGCTTAAAGAGGGAAACCATGATTCTGGAGATGCTAGGGTTCTTCATAAACACTATTGTTTTTCACCAGGTAGGGGCATTCGTGATTTGGGCGATTCTAGAACTTTCCACAAGGAACTTCCGTTTTCGTAATAGTGATTCGTCTGATCCGGTAAAGCCCCGATACCCCATACGAATTTCTCTTTTACTCAGCGTTGCGTTGATATCGCCATTTCTGATTCCTGGATACCCGACCGGTGACGTGGCGAACTTTGGACTCTTATTATCAAGAATGGGCTGCATTGTATTGGGCACAGCGTTGTTTAGCCTGTATTTCGGTGCTCGATTTATGTCCAGAAGTGATCTTAAAGATCTTTTTCTAGCCATTTTGGGAACAATAACTTCGGCAGTTGCATTGTTTTTTCTTTTCTTAATGAGTGCGGCGAGTCCGGTTTGACAGCGTACGTCAACGGTGTCATGGAAAAAGATGACACCGACAAGAACGGGAGCCTTAGCAAGGAGCAATGGTCCAAGAACCGCTTCATCAAGACGAGCTTTGATACCAACGCGGACAGCAAACTCACGCCAGAGGAATTAATCAAGGGCTGTTAAAAACTGCTTAAAAAGTGACGCCACTGAGACAGTGAAAGCTCTCTGACCTTTCCGGACTTTAGTTCTCCCACTAACCGACCAGCAGCATGATCTGCTGCTGGACGGCCTTGCTCAGCGTCGGCCAGCGTCGGCCAGCGTCGGCTGTAGAAACCTGCACGTGGTTTCTACAGCATCTTCAATCCGCCTTGCAGGCGTCGCTCCAACGGGCGAAGATGGAAGGACTCTAATTCAAATTAAAGTCCTTTGTGAAGAACCACAATGAAACCGTTTCGCCTGACGCTCCCAACGGGACTCTTACTGGCATATCTCCTTCTGACCGCCATTCTTTTACTGTTCACCTCGCAGGACTTTCCCTTTGATGACATGAGGCGCTATGAAAACATCCTGGACTCTGCCTGGATTCAAGCCTGCGTCTTTGTCCCCGTCTCAATGGCTTTTTTTGCCGCCTTGTGGACAGGGCTAGGCACTGGTTCTTTCCTGCAACGTATGTTCGCAGGCACACCGGTGGCAATCCTGTCCTGGATCGTCTTTCGGATACTTGGAGAACTCATGCGAGCAGGAGGCGACACCAGTGACGGCAACCTCATCGTGATCGCCCTTTACCCTACCGTTATCTGGATTCTGTCGGTCGCTTGCTTTCTCTGCCTGCGAGGACTCCCCATGACGCGTTGGCGAATCGTCGGTCCCCTACCCACCGCAGCCACGGATCACAACCAGCCGCAGCAGACCCGTGCGGTTACCAATATCTTCATGATTACTTGTACGTGGTTGACACTATTCTATTTGCTGAGAATGTGCCACCAGTGGCACAGTGTCTTTAACCCCTTAGACCTTTCCGAAAACTGGGGTCCAATCCAAAGCTGCGCAAACCACGCAATTCGGTTTACACCTTTCATTCTCCTTGCCCCTGCTCTTACGTTAACACCCTGGACCGAGCGTATTCTCTACAGGAAACAGTGGCTCCCTGTGATCCTGGTCCTGGGTATTGCCCTGGCTTGTTTTGCGATGCTTGTCGAGGGTTTTCATTATGCCAATCCGAACGGGACCTGGCTCGTTTATGGGTTGTCCAGTATTGCAATCCCCCTATTACTCCTGGGCCGCTCCGGCTACCGAATCCGGCGTCATCAATCGTCAGACGAATTAGACGCAGGGCAACAAGTAGACCCTTACTCGTGGCAGCATCCGCATGTCGCGGCGCTGCTGGCTGTCCTGGCTGTAGCTCTTGCCATGGTACCTACCGGGACACTACGTAACGTTCGCAGAAAACTTTACTTGTCCCACTTAGACATTCATGACAATGCCATCGAGGTGAGCGAGGATGGCCATATCACGAGACTGCTCTTCGGCATACACACTACCAACGGCATCTTGCAGGATCAGTTAAGCGAGTTAACTCACCTGGAAAGCCTGGGCATCCTAAGCTGCCGAATCACTGACGATGGACTCAGGCACTTGCAGCAAATGCCGCATCTCAAATACCTCGACCTCGGTGTCTGTGAATACGTTACAGGGTCAGGTCTTCGCTACATGCACAAGTCATGTCAACTCAAAACCATGATAGCAAGTTTCTGCCCTTTTACAGATACTGCCATAAAAGAGCTAAAACGTCATGCCACACTTGAACTGCTTTCCCTGGTTAACACACAAATCACTGATAATGGACTGGCACACCTGGTGGAGCTCAGGAACCTGCAGACTCTCCACCTTGACCGTACCTCGATTACCGATGCTGGATTGATCCACCTCAAGGGGCTAATCAACTTGAAGGATCTCCACCTCTACGATACCCAAGTTACCGACGTGGGTCTGGCGGCACTCAAGGACCTGGATCTGGCTACCCTTGGTATTCCAACTGCAGCGACCACGGACCTTGGTCTGAAAAACTATCTTGCCTCACTGAAGCCTCCGTCGCAACTACTAATGCACGAATGGAGGATTACGGATGCGGGCCTTGAGCATCTCAAGGAACTAACTACCCTGCAGGACCTCGTCCTCAGCAGCACCAGGATTACCGATGCTGGATTGATCCACTTGAAGGGGTTACCCAACTTAACGTACCTCGACCTCCGTGGAACCCAAGCGACTGGCATGGGTGTGGCCGAACTGCAGAAAGCGCTGCCCGACTGCGAGATCACCCACTAACCGACCAGCAGCATGATCTGCTGCTGGACGGCCTTGCTCAGCGTCGGCCAGCGCTTCCCGGTTCACTCCGACGCTGACTCTGCTTTGCTGAGCAGAGTCAGCAGCAACTGTTCCAGTTCAGACCGGTCCAAACCGCGCAGTTGCGCCGCCAGTTGTTCCGGATTCAGAGAATCTGCACTCACATCTGCACTCAATTCAGAGGAGTTTGCACTGTACCCCGAGAAATAGCGTAATAGTTCGACTCCCCTAGGGGGTACTTCGCTACTTGGCAGGGTTTCGCACCCGGCAGCAAGTGGCTGCAGAACGGCCTGGTTTTCCCAGGCTTCTTTTGTTTCTTGCGAGTCGGTGCCGCCCGTTGCGGCAACCTGCTGCGCTGCATTTTGCGCTGCTTTTTCGATCCTTTGTGCAACCTGCGCGTTGGATTCTGCGCTGTCGTCTGTCTTACTGCCAAAAGACTTGCACACGCCGCCCCAGGGGGCGAAGATGGGGGCTGTGCAGGAGAGTCTTGTCCTACAGGGGAGGCGTTATGAAGAAAACTGTTGCCATCTTATTACTGTTGTTGCTCGCCGTGGGTTGTGGAGGGGATGATTCCAACAACAGCGAAACCACCAATGCCGATAACCAGAATAATGAAACCAGCTCAGATGCAGAGGGAAAAGACCTTCATAAGCTTTCTGCTTCGACGCCTGAAGAATTCGCTCGATCTGTACTCGCACTCTTGGCCGCCAACGATTCGGACAGGTTTATCGAGTTCGTTTTTCCCACCAAGGAAGAACTACTTGTTTATATCCAAGAACAAATCCCAGCAGACAAGCAAGACGAAGCCCGAAAGGAAACAAATGAAGGATTTGCTGAAAAGAAAGAAAGCGTCTTGGAATCCTTTGCAGAGGTGAGGAAGCGAGCCGCATTAGCAGGTTGCAACTTGGGGTCCGCCAGCTTCGGGCATTGCAACACAGATGTCCGGCCTATCAAAGGTGATATCGATGTGATCATTACTGAGTCTGGAAAGAGCTACCAGTTTGAAATTGACGACTGCCTGTTGATGAACGGCCGCTGGTACAATATGGATGGGTTAAATTGGAGACGTGACACCCCCTAACCGACCAGCCGCATGATCTGCTGCTGGACGGCCTTGCTCAGCGTCGGCCAGCGCTTCCTGGTTCACTCTGACCCTGACTCTGCTTTGCTGAGCAGAGTCAGCAGCAACTGTTCCAGTGCACCTCGCTCCCTTGTGCGTGCAAGTTGAAAAAAGTGTTGCGCGCGGCAGAGGGGGTATCTATCTATGGGACCCAACGCCCCCCCGGGGGGTGTGGTTTGGATTTCCGGGCCTCCCTGGACAACGTGCAAGCGACTTTTTTTGTTCTACCCGATTACTGCCCGAAAATCATAGACAGCCTACCAAAAGACTTGCAGGCGCCGCCTCAGCGGGTGAAGATGGGGCTGTGTGGAATAGACTCAATGTCCTGAGGGGAAACCATGAAGAAGATACTTGTCATCTGCAGCGTGTTACTGGTTGTGGTTATCGTCACCGTCGGCCTCCCCATGCTGTCCCGGATAAAAAAGGCCTCGCTCAAGATGGCCGCCGAACAGCAGCGACAGGTGGACGCGTGGGAGGTTCCACCGGCCGACGAGTCCGGATCTCTCGATGACGTGAACACACTGGCGGACGATGACGGGAAGACATCGTCGGAGTCGCTGGACGAGGCGTCTGATCCAGAGGGGACCAGCGACACCGCACTACCGACTGAACAAGCGGCTGAACCTACTGCCGAGCAACCAACCGAACAACCTCAACCAATTCCATCAGATCTCCGAGTCATAGAACTGCCGAGCATCACTAACACGATTGGCATGACGTTTAAGAAAATCCCTGCAGGCACCTTCATGATGGGCTCTCCAGAAACCGAGAAGGACCGCGCGGACGATGAACACCAACACAAGGTCACAATCAGCAAGGCGTTTTACATGCAAACCACAGAGGTGACTCAAGGGCAGTGGAAGGCAATTATGGGGACTGATCCCTGGAAGGGTGAAGACTACGTCAAAGAAGGTGCTAACTACCCGGCGATGTTCCTAAGCTGGGACGATGCCGTTGCGTATTGTAAACAACTAAGTGCTAAGGAAGGCAAAACGTACCGCTTACCGACAGAAGCGGAATGGGAGTACGCCTGCCGAGCAGGAACCCAGACAACGTGGAGTTTTGGCAATAATGAAGCCTCACTTGATAATTATGCTTGGCACTTTAAAAACGCGTGGGATGCCGGTGAGCAGTATGCTCACCAAGTTGGACTAAAAAAACCCAACGCGTTTGGGCTGTACGACATGCACGGCAATGTCTACGAATGGTGCAACGATTACTACGCTGAGGATTACTACAAGCAGTCGCCCGAAAAGGATCCAACGAGCCCGGTGTCCGGTTCTTTCCGTGTTTTGCGGGGTGGGTGTTGGGGCCACGAGCCGAGTTGCTCTCGTTCCGCTTTGCGCAATACAACCCGTGACGCTGCTAACCGCGGTGTCAACATCGGGTTTCGCCTAACTCGTGAGTTGGATTAGTTCCGTAGCCCCTAACCGACCAGCAGCATGATCTGCTGCTGGACGGCCTTGCTCAGCGTCGGCCAGGCTTCGATGAGCAACTGCAGCTGCGGGTCCAGGGGCTTGTCGGGAGCCGCTGCGTCGTTACCGAAATCCGTGTTGCTGGTGCAAACCCTGGTGCAAACTGGCAATCCGCGGAGGATCATGGGCGAGCGTGCCAGAAAACTGTCGTAGTGCCTATCGCGACTCATTCAGCAGTCGTAATGAACAAAACTTCATCGGCTATCGCCTGGTAATTCAGAACAGACCACCTCCAACAAAAAAATAACGAATTTTACCTAAGGCAACATGTTAAAATATTAGCTAGTGATCAGAACTGGTCTACCCAGCCAAATACGGCTTCCGGGACAGGGAGAGAGAAAGCATGCGTATTGTCTACTTTCTGATTATCTTAGCAATTACGATTCCGGCGCAGGGTCGCAAATGGACAGACCTAACCGGCACGTATTCGGTCGAAGCCGAGTTCGTGAACGTCGTAGGTGACCAGGTCATTCTCCGCAAAAAAGATGGCCAACAGCTAAAGCTACTGCTGTCGCAATTAAGCAAGATCGACCAGGATTATGTGCGTGCCCAAGCAAAGGGGAAATTGGTAAAACAATCCCTCACACAGGCGATGCAGGCTAACAGTAAGTTAGAGTTCACACAAACACCACTGCGCGACGTAGTGGCAAGTCTTCAATCAGTCCACAATCTTCCAGTATACCTGGACGCTCCGTCCTTGAATGAGTTCGGCGTGAGTACCGACACACCCGTTACATTTAAAAGTAACGGCCAGACGCTAGGGCAGAGCCTTGATGTAATTGGCAAGCCGATCAAGCTGACTTGGCTAATTGAGTATGACGTCGTCTACATCACCACGCTAGAAAAGGCCGATTCGATGCTGCAGGCCCGCATCTACCAATTGAAAGATCCGATGGCAGCTGTTCGGGTCCAAAAACACATCACGCGAAAAATCAGACCTTACTCATGGGAAGCGGTGGCAGGCCCCGCTGCGACGGCAGTTCACGGAAAATATCTTATTGTTTCACAGCAGCGAAAAACCCACGAAGAAATCAGCCAACTGAAGCAGGATCTAATCCCGATTACCAAACCACTTTTGAAGACCAAAGCAAGCACATTCTCAAAAGCACTCGAACAGCGCACGGCACTCACGTTCCGGGATGCTCCGTTGCGATCGGTACTCAAAACCCTGGAAGAGCAAACACAAAAAGCTGGATTCCCAGGTAAATACCGAATCGACATTAAGGCCTTAGATGAAATCGGCCTGCTAGATAGCACCCCGGTAACAGTCAACATAAAAGGGCTTCCACTCCGTTCCTACCTGGGCCTGGTCTTGGATCAATTGAGTTTAACCTTCATTCAGGTGGGGAATGACATCTTGGTAACCACTCTAGAGGCAGCAGAAGACAAGCTGATAACAACCTCGTACGACATCTCAGGCATTGTTTTGCAGCCTGGGACTGCTGACAATCTTATATCTATTCTGACTCGGATCATTGCACCTGACACCTGGGAGGAAGTTGGTGGTGCCGGATCCATTACATTCGTCGCGCCAGCCCACCTGAAGATTTCTCAAGTACGAGAGGTACATGAAAAGATTGCCCGGTTATTGAATACACTACAAACGCTAAAATAACTGGCAGTGGTGACAAGACGGTTAAGGTCTGGGACATCTCGTCACTGGACGCGTCCCCGTAACGGTCGACCAGCCAAAAGACTTGCAGGCACCTGGTGCAGCAGCGATCATGAGGCGATGGTCGTCCGGGTGTGACGCCAGGACACAAGCCCCCCTGAAAGGAGAAACTTCCATGGTGTTGCTTAAATCACTGTCTTGTGGAAAGGGGGTAGCGGAAGGTGCCGCCAGTTGTCCGTCATGGGGTCCCAGCGTGCCTTCTTGTAAGCCGCGAAAGTGGACGCAGTGGGATTGTTACCATTATTATTATTATTGGGTATTTCTAGGGCTCCTTGTTCTCTCTGTCTTTGACGTCGGTAGTGTTGATGCCGCTGATTTAATCCTCGCCAAGGACGGTAAAGCGAAGGCCGTCATCGTATTATCCGAAGCCCCCTCATCGGCCGCGAGAAAGGCAGCGAAAGTTCTTAGCGATCATCTCTTCCAAATCTCCGGCGCTCGTTTAGAAGTCGTCAAGGAATCAGCGATCCCGAAGAACGCAAGGTTCATTGCTGTCGGAGAAAGTTCTTTAACTCGAAAACTTGAGGTTACGGCAAAAGGTCTGGGGCCTGGCGGAATCGTGATCCGTTCATTCCCCAACGCCCTGGTCATTCTCGGACCCGATAACGCCACACCGTCTGATCCCAACGGAACTCACTATGCAGTGACTACCTTCCTGGAAGAGTCGCTTGGCTGCCGTTTTCTCTGGCCAGGTGAACTGGGCAAAGTCGTTCCGACTAGTACCACGATCGCCATCGCGCCGATCGATCGATCTGAGACTCCGCTACTGGGCCAACGAAAAATCCGTAACATGTCATACGGTGACCGCGATGCGAAAGGCCTGCTCAGACTGCGTGTCACGGAAGAGGACTACCACAGGCTTCGTGCGAAATCCGAAAGAACCGAATCGGAAGATGGCGGCTGGTTCACATGGCAGCGGCTCGGTGGGAGCCTGGGACTGGCCGGCGGACACGCATTTGGCGATGCGTGGAAACAGTGGAGCGTGGATCATCCAGAGTGGTTCGCGATGCAGCGAAACGGGTCTCGCGATCAGAGCAAGCTTGGACCAGAGCGGTCTCGCTTCTGTGTCAGCAATCAAAAGCTGATCGAGGCCATTGCGAAAGAAAAGATCAAAGAACTGAGCGCTGGCGCGAAGAGCGTGGCCATTGGTCCGAATGATGGGGGGCTGGCCACTTTTTGCATGTGTCCGAAATGCAAGATGCTCGACCCACCCGAAGGCCGGTCGATCACTTTGCTGGACGCGACAGGCAATAAGGGCCGAACCTACTTCAAATACGTTTCATTGACCGATCGTTTTGTGTATTTCTGGAATGAAATCGCGAAACGCGTTGTCGCGGTTCATCCCGACGCCTGGCTGACCGCGGATGCGTATAGCGTTTACACCGATCCACCTCTTCGGCATGAACTACATCCCAACATTGCGATTCGATTTGTCGACATCTGGTATCTCGACGACGCTGAACACAAAGTCGGCAGAGCGCGCTGGGACGCGTGGTCTGAAAAGGCCTCCAAGCTCTATTTTCGCTCTAATCTACTTCTCGCAGCCCGTCGCTATGGCACACCTGTTGTTTATGTGCACAAGCTGGCCCAGGATTTTCAGTATCTTGCCCATCATTCAATGATCGGAACGGATCTCGATTCCTGTACTCATCACTGGGCGACCCAGGGGCTGAATTACTATGTAGCCGCAAGGCTCCATTGGAATCCGGACCTCGATGTTGATGCCCTGATCGACGACTATTGCCAATCTGGCTTTGGCACCGCCGCTGATTCTGTGAAACGATATTTCATGCGAATCGAGAACCTCACAAACGAGATCGCCGCAGCCAGCCCCGCGCTGCACCCCACTACGCCGTACACCTTTGAAGTCATCGAACAATTGCGGGCGATTCTCGATAAAGCCGCTCGCCAGGCGTCAGCTCCGAAGACCCGTGCACGAGTCGCTTTCCTTCGCCGTGGCCTCGACTACACCGAGGTCCACGCCTCGGCCTACCATCTTCTCGCAGAATTTGATAACGGTGGTAAAAAGATGACACCCGAGTTGAAAAGGCGAGTTCACACGACCCTCAACCGAAACTGGGAACTCTCTCGCGAGGTCCTCCTCACTGATTTCAAGGCGGTCCACGTCTCCAGGGTGGCCTGGGGAGGATGGGGGAATTTCAACCGGCTCGGCTGGAAGGCACCAGCTGTCCCCTCCAAAAAAAACTAAGGTAACGCCTCGATATGCCTGGCAGAGATGAACTCGAGCGCCCACCGATACCTGACATTGTTGACTCTGCTTTGCTGAGCAGAGTCAGCAGCAACTGTTCCAGTTCACCTCGCTCCGTGGCGTGCGGAGAGCAGGCCTGCACAGCAGCAAGGGTGGAGAGGCGGGTTAGCTAGGGAGGACACTTATTCCCCTGCTGTGCTGTCTGGAACGTCAGTTGAGTCAGCGTCAGCCTCTTCTTGATCCGGTGCATTCTGAAGATTGCGAGTTTGAATGTTAGCAAGCCATTTCGGCCCCAGAAATACTCCCACAAGTCCCGTGATTCCCCCGGCCACATGTTCACTGCCGAGATAGGTTTCACATAACCTCATGAGTATGCCGTGGAACACGAGCACCATTACAAGGATGAACGCATCAGGCCACCAGCTAAGCTTCACGGTGTTGGCTTTTTGCCAGAAGTCGCGTCCCGGTGTTAATTGCTTGTCTGTCATGAACCTGGTCTCCGGTTGAAAAGGCACCATCATAGTTTCTACAACACTGGCAACGATTGTCTTCGCTCTCTAACCAGCTATTGCCGAACGTAAGTTAAAGCGGTCAGGAAACTCCCGTTAATTCCCCCGACGAAAAACTGTAGTCACTTGGTGCCGGCGTTTTCTACGACGTTTTCCACTGATATTACTGCTGCTTTTTACCAGTAATGATTACGGCACCTTTTTTGTTGTCCGCTTTTTCTTCAGAGTGGCAATTCATTTGTTGGATGCAGCCGTCGGCTGCGTTATTCAACAGGTATTGCTTTGAAAAGGAGACGTCAAATGAGAGTATCGATTCTAAATAGGCTTGCTATCGAAATTCTGAGTATCATGGTTTTCGGTATCACACAATCGGGTAGCGTTGCTACTGCAGACGGCCTGCCGAAAGACAAGACGCCAATTCAACCTGGAGACCCGATTGACCTGCCCCCCAAAGACTATTGGCCAGGCATGCGGAAACGTCAGTCGTCATTTCCGGCGCAGCACCATCTCCGGCGGGGAATCCAAGAACGTGTCGACAGTAGTCGTTCTGTCGGTACACGCCAGCGTTTACGATCTTCGAAATCGGTTCCAACTGCTCGAATCAGTCAATCGCAACCGGTTCGCCGGAGTGTCGATCCGTTGAGAAGCTTGAACCAAGGGAGTCGTCCGGTAACAAGAGGATCTAGATCAACGCGATCGAGGGAGAACGCCAATGGCCGCCCCGAGTTGCAAATGCGACCAAGTCCTTTCGGTCCTACTGATCCAAACTCGGGTTTTTACTGGCCCTGGAAAAAGCGAATTAAACTAAAGGCGGATCCGAATATTCGCATCTAGTATAGCGCCACTCAATCTCGGACACCGGTCTGCAAGTCCTTTGGCTCCGGTGTCCGAGACTTTTTTGTTCTACCCGATTGCTGTCCGAAAATCATACACAGTCTGCCTAAAGACTTGCAGTCGCCGCCCCAGCGGGCGAAGATGGAGTTGGAAAGGCGACGGTCTCCAGCAACATGCCGGCACAGAACAATCCGTGCCAACTGAAGCAGCAGCGAGACAAATGAACACCTCCTTGCTTGGTGTACATTGAGCCCGTGGCATTACAAGAAGGTTCAATTCCATGATTCGAGCAATCACCTTGCTGACCACCTGTTGCCTGTCAGTGTCCGCACTGGCAGCTGACTCGGTTAAACCCAATTTCGTGATTATCTTTGCCGACGACCTTGGGTACCAGGACGTTGGGTGTTTTGGATCGCCCGATATCCGCACGCCTTGCATTGACGCCATGGCCCGGGAAGGGGTGACATTTACTAGTTTTTATGCGCAGCCAATCTGCGGCCCGTCCCGGGCGGCAATCATGACCGGTTGCTATCCGCTGCGAGTTGCCGAAAGAGGCAATATCAAGAATGTCCACCCGATCCTTCATGAAGACGAAGTAACGATTGCGGAGGTACTCAAGCCCAGTGGTTACGCCACGGCCTGTTTTGGCAAGTGGGACCTGGCCAAGCACGCTCGGGAGGATTTTTTTATCGACCTGTTCCCCACGCGGCAGGGATTCGACTACTTCTTCGGAACCCCAACCAGTAATGGCGCGGCTCCCAGGCTTTACCGAGATGAGACATTGCTTGAACCCATGGCCGACATGGCATCACTCACACGCCGCTATACCGATGAAGCGATCGCATTCATGCGAAAGAATCGAGAGACTCCTTTTTTCGTTTACCTTCCTCACACGATGCCACACACGAAGTTGGCTGCATCAGCACGTTTCAAGGGAAAGAGTCAACGAGGACTTTATGGAGATGTGGTCGAGGAAATCGACTTTAGCACCGGGCGCATTATTGATGCTGTCCGACAACTGGGACTTGAGAAGAAGACCTACGTGTTGTTTACCAGCGACAATGGACCCTGGCTGATCAAGAACAAGAACTACGCTGATGGGCACCTGCCTGACGATCATGGTGGTTCAGCCGGACCGTTGCGCAGTGGCAAGGTGTCGACATGGGAAGGCGGCGTGCGTGTTCCAGCCGTATTGTGGGGGCCGGGGCGTGTGCCAGTCGGAAAGACGTGCGATCGGATTGCCAGCACCCTTGACATGCTGCCGACGTTGGCTGCCTTGTCGGGAGCCGACGTTCCACGTGATCGCGTCATTGACGGTGAAGATATTAGCCACCTGTTTCATGGACAATTCATGAAAGCGAACCCGGAAAAAGCATTTTATTACTACCTGCGGATTCAACTGCAGGCAGTGCGGCAGGGTAAATGGAAGTTACACCTGCCCCGCGAGGCGGAGCCAGCCTCGGTGGCTCCCTTTACGTTGAACCGGCACATTGCTCCGGCAGATCGTATCGGTTTCTCGACACCCTTCCTGGTCGACCTGGACGAGGATATCGGTGAGACGCGAGACGTTGCCGGCGATCATCCGGAAGTGGTCCAACGTTTGTTGGGACTAGCTCAAGCTATGCGAGCCGACCTTGGCGATCATGACCTGGTTGGCAAAAACATGCGGTTTTTCGACCCCCTGGAGAAACGTCCCATCACGCCCCCGCTACCACCATCCCCGCCGCGTAACAGCAAGGCGAAAAAAACGAAGGCGAGCAAACCATGACACTCCGCAACACAAGCTGCTCCTCGCGATACTGCACGTCGTTTATTGGCCTGGAAATAAAGTCTCCGGGAACCAGGAGCCAACCGCTACCGACCCTGGCGACACAAGCTCCCACCCCACATCGCCAGGGGACAAGTAGCCCCAATCGACCAGCAGCATGATCGGCTGCCACAACAATTGCACACGCCCCTGACTACGACAGGTACCAGCACATGAATCAAACAAAACGCATCATGTTTTCCAGCGGCTTGTTACTGCTGACTTTTAATGCACTCAACGCGGCTCCCCTCAAAGTTGGTGTTATCGGCCTGGATAATTACCAGGCCGTGGCTTTTACCAGCCTCTTCCGGGCAGCGAAACCGGGTGAGCCCCTGGCGGGATTCGAGGTGGTCGCTGCCTTTCCCGGTGGCAGCCCCGACATTCCGGAGAGTGTCAAAGCCCTGCCGCGGTGGACCGCAAGTTTTGCAACAATGGGTATTCCCCGCGTGAATTCAATTGCTGAGGTAGTTGAACGTGCGGACGTAGTCATCCTGATGAGCCTTGATGGCCGCGTACATCTCAAACAGGCCACCCCGGTGATTAAGGCCGGCAAACCACTGTACATCGGGCGGCCCATGGCGGCTTCGCTACTGGACGTACTGAAACTATTTGAACTCGCCAAGGCACACGAGGCTCCGCTGTTTTCTTGCTCACAACACCGATTCGTTCCCGCTTTCAGTGGCATGCGTAATCATCCGCAGGTCGGTCGGGTGTTG
>Ga0315331_10001691_pt1 | contig 16605 bp, 17 predicted proteins | sample M160m34915metaG_FD_203456 | JGI IMG/M metagenome (GOLD analysis project Ga0315331, IMG submission 203456) | Ammonia-oxidizing marine archaeal communities from Monterey Bay, California, United States - M1 60m 34915 | ecosystem: Environmental > Aquatic > Marine > Intertidal zone | place: USA...
TCTTGAATGCAAAGAATAAGATATACAAGGGCAGCAAAACAACATACGGTGCTTGGGCTGACCGACACGGATTTAAGTGGGCGGAAGGATCAATCCCAGAGGAGTGGTACAAAGATGAATGACAACGATGAAGATTTTGAAGCAGTAGTCGAAAAGGCCAGTCTACTTCCTAGCAGGTACTATGTAGTCATACGGGATGCTGACGAGGAAGGCAGTCTCAAGATGACAGCCTATGATACCACCGAAGAAGAGGAAGACGATGAGTACGTTCCTGCCGGTGCTGTCGTGCTGGCGGGTATCATGGAACTGATGGAGAATGACTTTGACAGAATCATGAACGCTGGCATGGCCCGTCTTACCTTTCAAGCAACTAAGCAGAGCATGATAGAAGAGGCAGACGAAGGGGCTACTGTCGAGCATCTACCCGATTCAAACATTGTAAAAGTAAACTTCGGAAAGCTACAATGATCAAAGAAAACTGGACCCTCAACAACTATCAGATGCAGGCTCGTGAGTTTGCCATCTATCCCGAAGACATGAAGATCACCTACCCTACGCTAGGTCTAGCTGGCGAGGCGGGTGAGGTGGCAGACAAGGTGAAGAAGGTCTATCGCGACGGACGCGACGACTCACTGTTCAAGGGTGAGATAGCGAAAGAGATAGGTGACGTCCTTTGGTATTGCGCCGCCTTAGCAAATGATCTAGGCTTTTCTTTGCAGCAGATTGCAGAGATGAATATGTATAAGTTGAAGTCTCGCAAAGCCACTGGTAAGCTGCAAGGCGACGGAGACAACAGATGAGACACGAGGAATTTATGAAGAAGGCTGCTATGGAATCCCTACAGAGAAATGCGTTTAAGCCCGACGAAGATAAGCTTCTAGACACATACTACAACCAGCAGATAGACCTGTTTGGTAAGTCTAAAGCAGACATGGTGAATTCACCCCCGCACTACAATCAAGCAGGGATTGAGTGCATAGACGCTATCCGCGCTGCAACAGACGACGGATATGGACATTACCTGCAAGGCAACATCATCAAGTACCTGTGGCGCTACCGATACAAGAACGGTGTCGAAGACTTAGAGAAAGCGAGATGGTACTTGGACAAACTTATTGAGGAGACGACTGATGAATAATATGCTACCCACCCCCTATCAACAGTTTATACACAAGTCCCGCTATGCGCGTTGGATCGACGAAGAAGATCGGCGTGAGAATTGGGATGAGACTGTCGAACGCTACTTGAAGTTTATGATCTATCAAGTGAAGGGCAAGCATCGGTTTGACATGTCGGCGGACGACATATCGGACATCCGTGATGCAATCATAAGCCAAGAAATTATGCCGTCTATGCGGGGTATGATGACTGCTGGTCCGGCTCTCGCAAGGGATAATATCTGCGGGTACAACTGTAGTTACATCCCTGTGGATAGCCCTCGTTCGTTCGATGAGTGCATGTACATTCTTATGTGTGGCACGGGTGTAGGCTTCTCTGTGGAGCGAGAGAACGTGGACAAGCTTCCTGTAATCAGTGACGCTATGCACGAGACAGACACAGTGATTAAGGTAGGAGACTCTAAGCCGGGATGGGCCAAGTCTTTGCGGGAACTTATCGCACTGCTTTACGCTGGGCAGATTCCGCAGTGGGACTTGTCTGCTGTTCGTCCGTCCGGTGCGCGGCTCAAGACAATGGGCGGCAGGGCATCCGGTCCCGGACCCCTAGATGATCTGTTTCAGTTCACTGTAGCCCTCTTCAAGAAGGCACAGGGGCGGCGTTTGTTCCCTATCGAATGCCACGACTTGATGTGCAAGGTGGGCGAGATTGTGGTCGTGGGTGGCGTACGTCGTTCCGCACTGATCTCCCTGTCGAACCTCAACGATGATCAGATGGCCCATGCCAAGTCCGGTGCGTGGTGGGAGAACGAAGGGCAACGCGCCCTTGCCAACAACTCTGTGGCCTACAAGGGCAAGCCGGAGATGGGCACGTTTATGCGTGAGTGGGTATCTTTATACGAGTCTAAGTCCGGAGAACGTGGGCTGTTCAACCGTCAAGCTGCGGTGAAGCAAGCTGCGCGGAACGGTCGTCGTAAAGTTCACGACAGACCTCTGCTTGATGATACCGACAGTCACTACGCAGTTCACCCTCACCGCACTGATGAATCCTTCATCCAGTTCGGCACTAACCCCTGCTCTGAGATCATCCTGCGTCCCTATCAATTCTGCAACCTGTCAGAGGTTGTTGTACGCGAAAGCGACACACTGGAGAGCCTAAAGCGCAAGGTACGCCTCGCTACAATCTTGGGCACCCTACAGTCAACCCTAACCGATTTCAAATATCTGAGGAAAGTATGGCGGGACAACACAGAAGAAGAACGCCTCTTGGGCGTATCCTTGACTGGTATCATGGATCACTCAATTTTATCGAAGACCGTCGATTCCCCTCGCTGGCTCGAAGAGATGAAGCAAGTCGCCGTAGATACGAATCGCAAGTATGCAAAGATGCTTGGAATCCCACAGTCCGCTGCCATCACTTGTGTCAAGCCATCGGGCACTGTGTCTCAACTCGTAGACGCCGCTAGTGGCATCCACGCACGGCACAACGACTATTACATTCGTACAGTGCGCGGCGACAACAAAGACCCTCTGACGCAGTTCCTCAAGGAGCAGGGCGTCTACAGCGAAGCGTGTGTGATGAAGCCGGAATCGACAACTGTCTTCTCATTTGCCATGAAGTCGCCGGAGGGTGCCGTCACACGGACACAGATGACAGCGATAGATCAGCTTGAATTGTGGAAGACGTACGCCGTTCACTGGTGTGAACACAAGCCGTCTGTGACCATCACAGTCAAGGAAGACGAGTGGATGGACGTAGGTGCGTGGGTGTATGAGAACTTCGACGTGGCATCGGGCGTGTCCTTCCTGCCGCATTCGGATCATACGTATCAGCAAGCACCCTACCAAGACATCGAAGTCGATGATTACTTGGAGTGGCAGCATGAGCGGGGCAGTTTAACTATTGACTGGACTGCGCTGTCAGAGTATGAGAAAGAAGATAATACATCCGGGTCACGTGAATTGGCATGCACTGCCGGGGTATGTGAAGTCGTCGATCTCAATGCTGCCTAATGGAGCGGCTGTCAATACTGCTAGACAAGATATTCGGGCGGTTCTTTGAAGTGAAGGAACCTCCCAAGTATCTGTCGGGAAAGAGAGAGAAGACAGATGAAGAAAAAGAAAAAGCCGCCCCTCGCATGGAAGCGGGGGGACGGCTGGGTTCAGTTCTATCCCCACCCCCATCATCCTTGTTACGAGGAGTGGGTTCAGAAGAAAGAAAAGGAAGACAATGATTCCAGTAAAGATAACAGATGATATGTTCTTAAAGGCCCGTGAGAAAAACAGTGAGATGGGCCTGCTGCGTAACTCTATCATCAAAGGTAACGGAAGTATCGCGGGCTTCTTAGGAGAACAGATTGTCTTAGAAGTTCTTGGGGGAGAGTGGGTGAACACCTACGAATACGATATCGTCCTAGAGAATGGCTTGAAGGTCGAAGTAAAGACCAAGCAGACCACTGTTACGCCCAAGCCGGATTACTCCTGTTCGATATCTAACTTTAACACGCATCAGCAGTGTGATATCTACGCTTTCACACGGGTCATGAAAGACTATTCTATGGGGTGGTATCTAGGATACTGCACTCCTGCAGAATACTTTGACAAAGCAAACTTCGTAAAGAAGGGCGACTTTGATCCGTCTAACAACTGGACGTCTCACGCTGATTGTTACAACCTTCCTATACAGGAGTTGAACAATGTTCAAGACAATGGTTCTGATATGCTCTCTGAGCGTACCTAACATGTGCATGAAGTTTGAAGACACTGAAGGTTTGCGGGCAACTGAGGAACAGTGTAAAATGCGGGCGGGAGAGATGCTGCAGAGTTTATCTAGTGTGCCTCTTCCCATACCGCCACCGTACAGTGCGGGCTATAGATGCGTAATAGGGGAAGAAACATGAAAGCGAGTCTGTTCTCATTCAACGTGTACCTTCGACAGGATGGTCGTGTTGAACTACTAAAAGAAACAGTGCGCCCAGACGAACTACAAAAAGAAATGGACGCGGGAGTGCCCGAATATGACGGCGCACACTCCATCGCGTCCCTTCTTAGATATGTCAATTCAGTGACTGATGAGATGATAGATAAGTCTAGGCAGTACGTGTCTTAGCCATAGACTCTTCGATCTTCTTGGCCCGTGCTATCTCGTATGACGATAGCTTGCCGTCCTTATCAAGGTCAGCCTTCTCTTTGTTTTTGACTTCTTCAGAGTCCCCGTTGGTTTTACGTACTGTAGAACCCATAGCGTACTGCTTCATCATTATGTGTCTCCTAACTGTTCGGCAGGAAGGATACCCGACGCGATAAATCCGCGTCTAACTTCCCTCAAGTCCTGCTTTACTTCTGTCTCTAAGTTCTCCGGTCTAATTTCTATCTTGCCTATAACGTCAGCCCGCGCATCTATCATGGCTGCTTCTATGTCGTCCGGGTGTGTGTATTCGGGAACTACGGCATCGTACCTAAGAAGTTCTCTGTTTGCCGTAGCTATCAAAATAGTGGACAGGGAACGGACGTCGCTATCCGTGACAAGCTTCGGATCACGCATCATAAGCAGCATAATTCTGCTTGCTTCTTTGTTCGATGCGGCAAGCTGGAACGAGTCTAATTCCATTTGCTGAAGAACGCGGAAAGCAAATTCTGCACCCACGTACGTCGGGCTAACCATGCCACGTGCAATGTTGAAGGCACGGCTGATTATCTCATTCGGAGAAATACCTCTAGCGATTCCTGTCGGGGAATACTTAGCGAACTGTACCCCCGAAGCCATGATAGTCATGTCTGCCAAGTCTTGCATGAAATCTATGTGATCTTCGTCCATGACTTCCGACAGTATGGCTCGTACGTTCTTATCCCTCAACTCGCCAGCTAACTGGACGGGATTAGTTGTCAACTTTATGATCTTTTTCTGTCCATCAAATCCCATAACGGGTACTTCACCCTTTTCACCCTTGCTTGCGCGTTGCCTAATTCCCTTGAGTGTTTGATAGACAACGCCATCGTTGAATGCTTTTAGGGCTTCTTCTTCAGATACACTGTTTTCTCGTGCGTAACCTGCAACAAATGTATCACGCAAACCACGGAACATATTGATATCGTAGTTGGCAATGTACTTCTCGTAGAACTGTACGGGATCGGTTGTTTCGCTTATTCTATTCAGTCGATCTGCAGTGCGCTTTTCAATAGACAGGTTTTCCAAATTCGCGTCTGCCATAGAGCCGGTCCTGCGATTGACTGTATCCCGAAACGCTTCGAAACTTTCCCGGACTGTAGAGTCGTCACCGATTGCTTCGACAATATCGCGCTCTGCGGCCACTATGTCTGCTAGGTCTACCCAGTTCACTATTTCACCGTCGGGGTTGTCTGCTGTAATGACCTTTATTCGCAGATGTTCTTGCAACTTCTCTACATTCTCTACGCGGTTGAAGTTGTATCCTCCAGCGATTCCACCCTTCACGTCCGTGATGTCTTTGCCTACAAGGTCTAGGACGTTGCTACCGGTTTCATCTGCCCACTTTGCTTGGATGGCATTTCGTACGATAGCTTGAATGGTTTTGAAGTCATCCTCACTGTTCTTAGGAAGGCGCATGTCATATATGAAAATGGAATTATCACCCACTCTTTCTACGCCATCAGCCCAGTAAGCGTTGAAGGATTCCATCTCCATTCTAAAATCAGTAAACGCTGTAGCATCGCCTGTAGCTATGCCCCTAGAAGCTGCCTCTGCCAGCGGGTCATTCCATTTATGCGGCTCCGTATTCCGTGCGTATGCGCGGCGATACGTGGCGGGATTTACGAACTCCGGAACATCGCGGGAACTATCCGCCCTCTGTCCGTAGCTTCCTTGCGCCGCTACAGGATCGAATACGATTTTTTGATATTCAGACCGTGCATCCTGCATGACCCCACGAGCATCGGGTATTTCATCTATCTTATCATCAATCAATTTCATGATATCGCGATACGGTTTTGCCGCAGCTTGACCCTGTGAATTTGCAATTCTTTCGCCAGTATCACGCAAGTGCCGGTACAGTTCATCAGCCTCAAAGGCGCTAGTTTGAAACGGCTGAAAGAATATACCCTCATCAGACTGATTTTTGTATAGGGCCATAGCGATTTCAACTAGCGAGGCATCCTCACCCACAAAGAATCCGCCCTCTTCACCCATCGGTAGATTCTCTACGTCATCCCCCGCAGCATTTTTAAAGGTTCGGGAACGCGCTGCCTCTATCATAACTTCGTAGTTATCACCAAAGTAGTCTTTGAGATTGCGCTCTGCCGCTCTGTTCAGTGCCTGCATTGCGTGTCGGCCTGTGCGTCCTTTGAAGAATCCAGCATCACCGCCGAAGAATAGGCGTATATCACCTCCCTGCATTTCTGCAAGACGATCCGTCATCTCCGTAACAATGTCTGCCAAATCAACTTTCTTATCGCCTAGCGTTTTTTCAGCATTGCCGTATATCTGTCGCCCAAGCAAACGTACCTTCTCATCGCGGTGATCCGCCATGTCTTCTGTGAGTCGCCCTAAAGCAATGTCGTGCTGTCCAGCCCCACGCAGGCTGTCCACGTTTTCAGCCGCATCCTGCAGAGATTTACCAAGCATGTTTATATTGTTAGTAAGGATCGTACGCTGAACTTCTAAATCCTCCGCAGCACCCGGTGTGAGTCTGATTTCTAGATCAGTCAGTGCGGTGAGTACGTTTGCCGCTTCCTTTGAAGTAGGATCACGCAATACAAGTGTCTTGTACTCATCTAGCAGTTCTAGGTATCCCCTACGACGTTCGCCCAGTGCCCGCATTTGCCCGTCCGCAGCCTTTTGAAAGCCTTCGACAAAAGTCTGAAACGCAGTAGTATCTTCCATCTTAACGCCGGTTGTCTCCGCAACTAATTCGTTGAGACGCTGAAAACCTAACTCTGCCTGCCGGAGTGAATTTTCAGCGGCTAACTGTGCCTCGACGGCTGGCCGTAGATTTTTAATGCTGAATTTACGAATGCCTTGTGCTTCGATAGCTTGCAGGGGTGCAAGGCCCGAAGCATATGCAAAAGTCAGTGAGAAGGCTTCACTTGCTTCCTTGTATTTGTCTGTTCCTTCGAACCTCTTCAGAATGTCCGTTCTTACTCTGTTGTATTCTGCCAAGTTTTTGTAGACTGCATCGACGCCCTCTTCTGACATATTGTCGAGAAGTCCTGCTACTTTAGTCAGTGCCTCTATTTCCGCTGGGCCTAGTTGTGTCCCCAGTGCGTTTGATATATCTTCGAAGTTGCGGTTCACAAGCGCACCCCGTGGGATCAAGGGTAGCTTTTCAAGGGTCATACCGAAAGCCTTGACAAGCGGGGTAGCTTGGTTCCTAAGAAGGGCACTGTCAATACCACGCAGAGTCGCGCCCGTACCCTTCACCAAGGGTCGTCCGAATATAGCTGTTCCCAGTGCGCCGATTACTCCGCCCACTTCGGGACTTAGTTGATTTCCCGCAAAATCGGGGATAAAATTGTAGCCTATTGTTTGCCCCGCAGTTATAACAAGATCGTCTACCAAGACATTTTTATAGAAGGGATCATCCGGTGTATACTTACTGAATATGCCCCTGCCTACCATGTTGGCGTGTCTGTCTTGTAGAAAGTTACGACGTGTGAGTGCATCGGCATACGTCATAGTCTCATCTACGCCTTGGGCATTGCGAACTGTGACGGTTGCGTTGCCTGTCTTGCCTGCCCTAGATGCAGAATTTAGAGAGAAGTTTAAACTATCAAGTTCGCGGGTTACATTGGCCAATGAGCGGTCAAACTGGGCACTAGCTGCAGCAGTTCCAATCGATCCTTCATACCCAAACCTGTTTGTAAGCAGATCGCCAAATCTTTTTTGAAATCCCCGAAAGGACTTTGCAAATCCCGGAGCCATTTTACTTATGTCATATTGGGCAAGAGCCATACGCATAGGTATTGATTCATCAATCAACCCCCGCTTCTTGAGATCGTTGTACCGTTCTAGCTTCTTCACGCCGCTTGCTTTGTGCATTTTTGCAAATGCCCCGGACACTGCTAGGTTAGGTACGGCAAACTGACCAAACTGCGCGATTAATCCCTGCTCACTGAATGTGTAGTCAAGTATAGCGTCCGCTGCTTCTTCGGTAATCAAAGGCAAGTTTAAGCGGCGACCAGTGCCGTCGTCTAGCGGCTTACGATAGTTTTCTAAAAATGCAGGCAGTCCAAAGCGTTCGATGTAGGCGTCTATCATTTGATCATTAAGTTTTTGCGCGTAAGATGTACGGAATCCGGCGCTGTTCAACGATTGCCGCAGTGTATTCTTGTCTTGTATAAAGGTAGGATAGGCTTTCTTAAACTCTTCGGAAAAAACAGTATCGAAGTCTGCCATTGTAAGTTCAGCCGACTTTTGAATACGAGTTGTAGCATTGGTAGTAGCGGCTGCGACCATCCTACCGCCTGCCACTATATTGATGGGCAGGTTTATACTAACGTCTTTTGCGAAATCCTCTGTGTCTCGCACAAACTGCCGCATAAAATCAGTGCCAAATTGGTCATTGATGAGTTCTTGTACGTTAGGATCGAAGACCTTATCCTTGAGCGAATTGTTCAGTCCTATACGAAACAGTGAGTATTCTTGAACTTCTTCTGCAGGAGAATCACCTACTAGGCCAAGTATAGGTTCTTTGGTGCTTACACCAAGGTCCGCAGGAACTCGCTCCCCTGTCGAGGTGATAGTCGTACCGGGGATTCGTGCCACCCTGTCCACACCTTGGTAGGGGGCTTCCATCTGATCAATCGCTCTATTGTGTGCGGATACGGCCTGTTCGATCTGTGCAAAATAACGCATGTTGTTATTCTTTGCCGCGTCGATGAAGTCTTGATTTATCGGCTGTCCCTTTGGACTTTTGATAACAGCCTCGCCGTCCAACACCTGTTGTACTGTGATCTTAGGCGTGGGTTTCACCGACTCACGCAGAGCCGTCCTAGCCTCTTCTGATATGCCGGGACCGACGCCCAAGGGGCTGGCTACGTCTGTCTCTCCTGCTAGACCAAACGGAGAAGTGGAAATACCCAGTCCTGCTGAGATGGTACGATTATCTTGACTTTCATTGTTGATCACATCAAGTCTCCTGCTGGAACATAGTAACCGTTCTGCACTATATACAGACCTTCCATTTTATCGCCGCCCTTTATTCTGATTTCGAACTTGCCACCCGGCCTTACTGGTCCCACAGGGGACGCATCATCGACGGGGATACCACCTTCGGGGGCAGGGGGCAGTTCTTCGAACATAGGAATTTCTCGACGTTCAGTTGCTGGGACATATTGTGACATATCGGGAATTTCTCTAGGTGGCGGATCGACCCTATTTGCAGGCATGGGAGATGTTGCCGGTACTTGTGATGTATCCGCGTTTGCAGGTGCCCGCTCTTGTTCTACCCCATCTTCCGGTGGTCGGGTTTCGGCAAAAAATGCCGGTGGCTGTGTTCGAATGTCTGCACGAGGGTTGACCCTGTTTACCGGCATCGGAGAAGTCGCGTTAGAAGAGGCGGCGTCCGGATTGATTGTGTTTACCGGCATTGGAGAAGTTGCGGTAGCAGACGGAGCGTCCGGATTGATTGTGTTTACCGGCATTGGAGATGTAGACGGAGGAGCGGCATTTGTATCAGCCCGCTTTAGTTGATCCGGTGAAATCGGCGTGTAAACAGGGTTACCGTCGGCGTCTTGAGATACAGTGTGTAATATGTCCATTCCGTCGGCGTCTTTTTTTGCTGTCGCATCTAGATCGGGTCCGGAGAACAGTTTAACGACAGGCTGACCATCCTGCGTTACCATGCTAGAAACAGTGAGGGGCGTATTGTACGACTTAATCGAAGCAGCGGACCCCGCACTCTTACGTCCATATCGACGCATGATATCGAAAGAGTACGCTGCTTCCATGATAGCCCGCTCTTCCGGCTTCATAGGCTTGCTACCCTTGCCGTACTTAACCAAGACACGCAGACGATCTGCACGATCTTCAAATTCTTGGATAACAACGCCCAGCTTCTTTACAACTTCTGTCGGGGTGTTGAAGTTACTGCCCAAACGATCAAGCTGCTGTTGAACGTCTTGGTTAGATAGTCGTCCGGATGGGTCCGCTGCACGGGCCATCTTAAATGCGAGTCCGATACGCAAGGAAGCGATTTCAGCGTAAGTAACGCCGTCGGCTCTTGCCTGCAAAGGATCATTATCCCTCTTTTTCGCATCTTCCATCTCATTACCTAAAGTATCTAGGAAGTCTTGGGTGATGCCGGGTTCTCCCGACCCAGCGTCTACCATTTGGATGGCTTCTCGCTGTCCAGTAGTAAGCCCTAGCTGGTCTAGGAAACCTAAGTCAGTGACGCCGGATTTAATTACTGATCCAGTGAACCTAAATATCTGCTTCACTTCTTGATACGCAGCAGCATCGCCTAACTGGACCGTTTTTACAGCTAGGGACCGTATATCCGTCAGTACCCTCTCTTCATTTATAAGAGCCTTTTCAATATCGCCAAAAGTTTTGCCCGTCGGATTTTCCTCGCCATAGTGTAGTTCTAGTGCCAATTCTGTTCGGCTTTTATTGTCTCGACTAACCCTATACTTACCCGCTACGTATTGTGGTTCCTTCTCTTGCATCATGAAGTACGGATACAGCGCGTGAGCAGCAGCTTGAAGAGAAGGCTGTCCACTGGCATTTAGGGGAAGCACGGAAGACACTATGTTATACGCGGCGGGTATGCTAGAGGCTTCTCGCGCGTCTTCAGATAACGTCATAATATTTTGAGGACGCAGAAGGTCTAGGCGTGGAAACTTGTCTTGTTGAATAGCGCCAAGCTTAACAGACGCGTCAAACCACTGATTCGCTACTTCATTTGTAACACCGGCAATCGCTATGTTTCTATGCCACACATTGAAAACATCCCCGTTGTCTCGCAGATTAAATGCGTTTTTAATATCATTAAATCCTGCTACCATATTGTCGGTACTAAATATAGGACCGCTCATTTGGGAATAGTCGATTATCCTGCCGTTGCGGGTTATGCCAAGAATATTGGGATTATTCTTTTCTTCTGCTTGCTGTTTACGCAGAGCCTCTCCCGCACTTACGCCGCTGCCTTGACCCGCTTTTCCACTATCTAACCAGCCACTATTGATCCCATTCCAGTCGTTCCACCAACTTTCTGTGGTTTCGTCATACGTAAGTATCTCATTGTCCGGACCCGGATTTTCTAAAGCCCGTCCGTTCATATACCCGTTGTAAGCATTTATAACTTCGCTTACACCGCTCCAAACATCCCTATCTTTCCTAAGAATACCGCGAAAGTTCTCGTCTTGCATTTTAGCAGCGAATTCACCAGCCCATGCAGTTGCTGTATTAAAGTCTTTGGGGCGCACGGTTCGAAAGGAAACCCGATTGTCGCCCTTGCCAAAGCTAAATTCAGATGTATCAACTTCGTCTATAAGCCCTTTCATATTAGCAATATCAATGTCGAGGCCGGGAGAACGCTGTCCAAATAGATTGACGCGACCCCTGCTGGCTACTTCGCCCCTAGCACCCCTAAGAGCCTCTGCAACAGCGTTCAATCCGCTGGCAGAGCGTTCATCCGCAGGCTTCATCCGGTATTCCGCTAGAGTTGTTTCAAGGGTGTCTAGCTTTTGCTGATCAGACAAACGCTTTGCTTTTTCTACTTCAATGTTCTTTGCGAATCCTTGAACTAGTCCCGTTACAAATGCTGCACCAATACCCATTATTTAGTCTCCTTCGCGGACAAGAAGCTTTCTTCCTCTATTTCATCCGGCATTGTGCCCTGACGAATACCCTCATTAATTTGCTCTCTGACAAAGGAGAACAGACCCGGATTGTTTTCTTTTAACATTGTAAAGAATGTCTCGTCCGGCATTTCATCCTTTGTCATTTCATCATCATTCTCAAAGAAGCGATAGGGGATGTTTTCTTCTTCCGCCATGTTTGCTATGTACATGGCGAGTGGCGCTTTGAGTAGCAGCCCTACATCGGGATTAAATCCGCCATCTGAAAACTTTTGAAATATATATCCTTCAACCAAAGACTCGACTGATGCGCCTACCATCAGCAGCTTCAACAACTCTCGCCGTGTCTTTTTCTTCTCTAGTGATGAAATAGCTTGGTCTAGCGCCGTCTTTGGATCGACAACAGCAGGGGGATTACCCCACGGCCAGCGAGTGTTGTCCGAAGTCAGACCGTAACCCGGCGGGGCCACAGCAAACTGATCCTTGCTTTCGATACTGCCTTGTTGCGGAATCTGATTCGGTTCGATTTTCATGTTACGTTTACCTCTGTCATCTTAACGCTAGGGGTATTGCGGCTTGTATCAACAGCTTCTACTGGAGTTGCGTATGCAGCTAGCACGTCATTTAACTGAGAATTACGGGCATTTTCTTGAAGATTACGCATAACACGAGCAAGCTGTGTGTTATTGGCGTAGTCAAATCTAACCGGCCCACCCGACTCAGATCGTATTTCCTGTCGCCGGTTTAAACCCCCGCGAGTAAGTTCCTGTATCGTCCTGTTTCGTATGGGCGCTTCAGCATATTGGAAGGGTGCCTCATCGCTACCTATCTTCAAAAAGGCACTGGCAGCATCGCTCAAAAAGCCGCCATCGCTGCTGCCCTTTTTAGAAGGAGTGCCCCCACCACCGCCACCGGCAATCCCGGCTATAGCAGGCAAGAATATAGCAAGTGCATTTCCTAAACTACTCATTTATTTAATCCTCATCATCATCGCTGTTATCGGTAGTTCCGCCTGCCCACAAAGCAAGCCAGTTTCCAATACCCATAGCGAGGTTATCTTTCTGTTGCTTTTCATACATAGAGTTGGTATTCGCAAATTCCATAGCCATAATACCAATCTCGTGCTGTCTCTGCATCTGCGACTCACTCTTTTGGAAATTCCAAGCGGCGTTATCGCGATACATTTGCCACAGATTATTTAGTGCCGACTGGCTGATATTTAAAGCGTTCTGCACATTGAGGCGGTTTGTTTCGTTCTGTATTGCTGTGTTCGCAGTGTTGACCTCTCTGCGCCACTGTGCATTAGACTGATCAACGGCAAACTTCATGTTTGTGTTGAATTTATCCCGCGAGTCACGCATGGATGCATTAAACTGATTGACAGAGTTTGTCTGTCCTGCATTGAATTGTTCCATTGCAGCTACACGGTTTGCGTTAGCCGTCTCTACTTGGGACTCTAATTCAGCGAAGAATTCTTCTACTTGCAATTCATTTTTAGCGTTAAACTGTTTGCGGGCATTTTCTTCCGCAGCATCCTTGAACATAGCCTGTGTCAAGGCTTGATATTCTATAACAGACGTCTGCTGTTGCGCGTCCATATTTTTTGTTTCAGTAGCAAGGAGAAGCTGTGCATTTGTGACTGATGCTTTGAGACGCGCATTTAAGTTCGCAGTATCCATAGATGCCTGCGCTGCAGCATTCTGCAAAGCAGTGCGCTGTCTATTATTCAAGTTAGCCAGTTGTATTTTCGCGTATTGATCTGCATCCTTGGCGGCAATAGGAATTCCGGATTCCAAGACTGCCTGCGTCATAGCAGCAGATGCAATGCTAGATGATCCCAGCCCCCGTGACTGCATCACTCCCGCTATCTTGCGGACGGCAGGAGAGGCCCACGGTGGTAGGGGCTTGCCTTCTTCGATTCCCGCCATCAGATCAGCCATCTGATGCTTTACCGTAGCACGGGCATCAAACTCTGCGCCCTCAATGGTCGCAGCTTCAGCGATTGCTCCCTCTGACAAACTTCCATCTGTAAAATCTACAGATATGTTTTTGGTTATCTGTGCAGGGTCTAGGGTCTGTTCGGCTAATTTATTTTGTACTTTGGCCGTGGAATCTATCTGTCCAACATTGTTACCCGGCTTTTGTCCCGGACTGACAGTGAGTGCTTCATTCGTGGTATCGACTGTAGATGCAGCTACCTGTGGTGAAGTTTCACCAAGAGAAACATCTTTTATCTGTGTGGCGACATCATCGGTATCTATCAGTACGCCGGTTACGTCTTTTGTTCCCGATAGACCCCCAGCCTGTTTACTCATCTCATCTAGCAGCTTGATATCGGTATCGATTTTTGCTTCTGACATATTATTGTTTCCTGTAGTAAATCCGCTAGGAACTTGTAGGTCTCGTAGTCCGCCGGTAGATAGCCCGGTAGATAGTCCGGTAGATACTAGCGGTTGGCTGTTCAGCGCGACAAAATCTTCAAACGACCCTTCGCCCGGAAGAAGCACTCGACCCTTAAAGCCCGCATCGCGCTGTTTTTTTGACTCTTTCTGTGCTGCTTCGTACAGCTCACGAAGTTGACTTTGAGACTGCGAATCCACAGCTATCTAATACCCATAAATACAGACACGACCATAGCTACCACCAAAACAGTGCTTCCCATGATCATCGCCTCAAGACGCCACATACGTTTGTCGAGGCTGTCTAGCTTGCCATGCACCAATTCACGGAACATCGCGCACTCTTTTTCGTGCGCTTCTAGCTGCAAACGAGTCTCAAGCACGGGTTCCATTTTCGGTTCCATAGCCATCTTCATCATTACGACTTAGGATTGTCTGTTTTGATTTGCGCTACTTTCGTCTGCCACGCATCTAGGCCATTTTCTGTGATGTACTCAAGCTGCTGTTCCGGCGTACCGTAAGCTGCAGTTCGGTCCTGCACATATTGTGGACGTGGGTCAACGTACTCTTCTGTTGGTTTCTCTGCAGCCGTGCGTGTTGTCCCGGCAGAGAGGAATGAAGGTGTCGTTCCTGTCTTCAAGTGTGGTGGCGTGATGTTGTGGACAATATCGTCGAGATCGGCTTCTGTCATATCAGAAGTCAGTTGAACGAAAGTCCATGTGCCGTCACTGTATTGGACCTTGGCCACGCCATTGTTGATTTCCGGAATTGTATATTGCATTAAACTGTGCCTCCTTGCACTGTTCCGCTCTGCGTTAATGTGACGTTTGAAAGTCCTCTAATATAGTTTCCTGCTGCTGCTCCAGAAGAGCCGCCACTTCCACCGCTTCCGCCACTGCCGTTGGTGTGGTTGCCGTTGTTGCCAGTAGCACCAGTGTTTCCGGTTGCCCCGGATGAACCTGCTGCACCGTAGCCGCCACCGGAACCGCCTGTTCCGCCAGTGCCACCAGTGCCACCGGAACCAGCATTACTACCACCGCTGGAACCACTGGAACCGCTAGAACCACCGGAACCGCTTCCCGTAGACTGGTTGTATCCTTGACCTACACCACCAGCACCACCAGCGCCGCCGCCGCCGCCACCGCCGCCGTTGTGATAGGTATAAGAGGTCACAGATGATTGCCTTCGGCGTATCCGATAACGGTAGTAGGCTTCAGTAGCACCGGAACCGTTAGTGAACGTGCCCGATGCCCACAAAGAACCCGACTCGTAGTCGTATCCCCCGGTGCTGTATTGGTAACCACTGTAGGTGTGGCCGCTAAGAATTGTTGCGTTCCAATACCAAATGTTATGCGGTGCAGAGACTGCATAACGGTCGACACTTTTGCGTGAGGAAAGTGGGTTTGCGCCGTCCGCATAATATCCAGTAAAAGAACCGGGCGAACTGCTAGATGTCGATCCTTGACCGCCTGTGCCACCGGCTCCTCCTGCTCCGCCAGCACCTCCCCCGCCGCCACCGGCTCTGATCGTGCCGTTGTTGATGAGAGTGCAAGCAACGTCAGCTTGAAAAGCATCACCACCCGCACTAGCCGCAGCACCGCCCGCTCCGGTCAGTGTGCCGTTGTTGGTGATCGTCAACCCACCGTCTAAACCGCTGTCTACCTGCAGTGCTTCTTGACTTGTGCTGGTTGCACCTAATTCAACGCCGTTGTTGATGACGATCTCTTTAGGGTAATCAACACCATAGTCATCACCAAAAATTGAAGAAGCATCTTGATTAGTGGCACCGGAAGAATACGTCTTGCGAAAACCCTTTGCTTGGCTGTAGAAATCAGCAACTTGTATTTCGCCACTTGCCGGTACGCTTGCAGCCAAGTTAGTAGCACCATTGTTTCCTGCTTTTGCACGAACCAGTGAGCCGCCCCGGTACAGGTCAGAAAACTTCACCTGTCCGGAACCGCCAAATTCGTCCCGCATCTGCGAGAATTTTAGTTCGCCACTACCCGTTAGAGCCATTTTCCAACTCCTTTACCCGTGCCGACAGTTCTTTTACAGCTTCGATAAGAAGAGCGTGAAGCTGATCGTAGGCAACTACGTCGTACTCTGTTTCCTCATCTCCTGTCTTCAAGGGAAGGGTTGTCTGAGTGACCGCAGAAGGCAGCACTTGTGCTACATCTGTAGACATAACACCGGCAGATGATCCGCCGTGCTTGTAGTCAAAGGTATAACCAGTAAGCTGTTCTACTTTTGCGACTGCATCAGTGACTTGTTCTACATTCTCCTTGAGTCGCGGATCGGATGCGATAGTCGTAGAGAAG
>Ga0315331_10001694_pt1 | contig 16586 bp, 13 predicted proteins | sample M160m34915metaG_FD_203456 | JGI IMG/M metagenome (GOLD analysis project Ga0315331, IMG submission 203456) | Ammonia-oxidizing marine archaeal communities from Monterey Bay, California, United States - M1 60m 34915 | ecosystem: Environmental > Aquatic > Marine > Intertidal zone | place: USA...
TATGAAGAAAGCAGCAATGGAATTAATGGGAGAAAAATAATGACAATAATCATTAAAAAAATAGATGAAGTAAAAAAAGTTGCTAAACCATGGGGGTATGAAAAATGGATAGCAGAAGGATCGCCCGATTTTAAATATGCATTAAAAGAAATTTTTTTTAAGACAAATTTTAAAACTAGTATTCAATTCCATGAATTTAAAGAAGAAACTAATTATGTTCAAAAAGGTAGAGGTATTTTGTATTTCTCATCAGAAGAAATAGATATTGAAAAATTTAAAAAACAAGAATATTCAGAAGAAGAGTTAAAAAACATAATCAATTCCATGAAAAAACAAATTCTTGAACCTGGAATTGTTGTACATGTTAAACCCGGAACCGTACACAGAGTTGAATCTGTAGAGGATTTAACTATCATTGAATCATCCACTGTGGAATTAGATGATGTATTTAGACTAAATGATGAATGGGGAAGAGATCATGGCCGTATTGATGAAGAACATAGATGAACTAAAAATTAAGTGATATTAATTGAGAGAAAATTTTAATCGAACTAGTAGTGTTTTAACAAAAAAAGAAAATCTTGAGAAAATTTTTCATTTATCGAAATTTCCTGTATATGCAGGTTGTGTAGATACTCCCGAAAATGAAGATATTTTTCTTGACATGAATGTTAGTATTTGTAAAGATACAGGAATTATCCAATTTGATCAGATTCCTCCCTTAGAATTGATTTACTTAAGACCACATAATGATTCCATTGGTAAAACATGGGAAGATCATCATACTAAATTTGCAGAATTCATTTCTAAATTTCCTGTAAAAAAAATTCTTGAGGTAGGTGGAGGAACTACAAAGATTGCAAAGAAAGTAATTGAAAAAGATTCAAAGAAAAATTGGACCATAATTGATCCTAATATGATTGAAAATGATGTAAAACAAATTGATTTTGTTAAAGATTATTTTCACAAGGATTTGAAAATAGATAGGGATTTTGATGCAGTGGTTCATTCTCATACAATTGAACACATGAAGGATCCAGAACAATATGTTAGAGACATATCTAAATTTATTAAAAATGATGGGTATCATATTTTTTCTTTTCCAAATATGGTCACATATCTATCCAGAAAATATTTGAATTGTTTAAATTTTGAACATCCACAATTTTTAGCTGAGCCATTTGTAGATGTAATTTTAGAAAGACAGGGATTTAAAATTATTGAAAAAAAATTCTTTAAAGAAGATCACAGTATATTTTATGCAACAAAAAAATCACATAATAAAAAAAGTGAATTTCCAAATAAATTTAACGAGTACAAAAAAATTTATTTAGAATTTGTAAATTATTATAAAAATTTCACGGATATTATGAATAAAAAATTGAAAGAATTTGATGGAAAAGTATATCTATTTGGTGCACATTTATTTTCTCAATACTTAATTGCATTTGGTCTAAATCAAGAAAAAATCATCGGAATACTAGATAATTCAGAATTAAAAATTGGAAAGAGATTGTATGGAACTAATCTAAATGTTTTTCATCCCGATGAAATTAAAGAAAAAGAAAAAGTTGCAGTAATTTTGAAAGTTGCAACATATAGAGATGAAATATTAGAACAAATTTTTGAAATTAATCAATCCACCAAAATTTTTGAGTGATTTTTTAAACAGATTTATTTTTTAATTCTTTGTAAATAGATTGTAATAAAATAATTTCTCCCATAATGAATAGTCCTGCAAATTCTAAAAAATATTTTAGAAAAAATTTAAAACCGAATTTTTGAATAAACCACATAATTTGCGTGTTCCATGGAAAAATACATTGAATTAAAGATATCTCCTTTCTTTTAAATTCTGTAATTGGTGTGACACCACTTCCACCACCATCTGTGTTATAATGAATTAATATCTTATCTATTAAGTGAATATTTCCATATTCGAGAACATTGATACATACGTTGTTCCAGAATGTGTGATAAAATTCTTTAATGTTTTTTTTTGGGTTTATACTTTTTTGTAATGCCTTTGTTCTAAAAATTGAATACATGTTAAAACTAGGGTTCTGTGTTTGTAATTTACGTAAGAATACTGCAGCTCGTTTTTCAAATGTTTTTCCACTTATCGAGTCAGTACCCTGATGTTGAAATTTTTTTCGAAATTTTTTATAATATTTTTTTATTACATTGTCCTCCACATTCAAATCAAATTTCTGATTTCTGTCATTTTGGATTCCTGTCCATTGAATTTTACCTATACTTCCTACTACTGAGATATCCTTTTCCAAAATTTCTAAATTTTTTTCTAGAAATGTTTTCTCCCACATATCATCAATTGCAGCAAATACAAAATACTCTGTTTTTGCTTTACTTGAAACAAATTGGAAATTTTTGATTCCACCAATATTATGTTCTTGCTGAAAATATTGTATTCGTGTATCTTTTGACTTAAAATCTTGGCAAATTTTTGGAGTTGAATCCGTAGAACAATTATCAGAAATTATTACTTCAAAATCTTTAAATGATTGAGATAAGCAATTTTGAATTCTTTCTGCTACAAATTTTTCTCCATTGTATACGGGTATTCCAATTGTTATTTTTGGAATGTCATTTTTTTCCAATATTATATTTTTTTTATTATAAATTTATAAATTCCTATCAATTTTGTTGTTGCACTCATTGTTTATGTTGATATTTCTAAAATGTACCCACTCATTTTTTACTTCTTGACAAAAATATCTCATTGTTGGATTTCTGCTTCTTGACTAACCTCGTGTAGTTTTTGTAATTGACACTTGTAATTTCCAGCACGTCGACCATACCAAATTGCTTTATAACCCCAATCAACTGGATCACTTTCTAGTACTAAATTATTAAAGGAGTATTCTTTTTCAATTTGTTTTAACTCTAAATCACTTCCATCACTAAAAAATTCTTTCCAATCATATTCAAATTTTTCAGACTTGATTTCATTTTTATTATCGCGTGTTGTTAATGTAAAAACTTCAAATTTAACTAAATCATTTAATACTTTTTCAGGTGTATCTAAACTAAGTTTTTTATCTATGAACTTAATTAGTTGTATCGTATCATCATAAAATATTTTTTCATTATACGATAAACGTAACCAACTAGCTTCTTCAATAGGCCAAATTATATCCCCAAATTTTGGATCATATTCGTCCCAACCTTCACCTGCATAACCTTTATCTCTAAATTTTATTACATGGTTAACTTCATCTGAAAAAACTGTTTGTCTTTGATTACAAAATTCTAAAAAAATATCATATATTTTTGTATGACTAATATTATATTTCAAATTAAAAAAAGTTGTCATATATTTCAAAATACCCAAACTATGTAATGTCAAAAAACACCAGGAATACAAAAATGTCATTTTCAAATCTTCATTAGAACATGTTCCAGTTGCAGTAACAATTTCTTCATATTCTTGATGTTCACCTCTATTATGAATAGATGAATGAACCAACATTATTGGTGAACGACCAACTTTAATTTTATATTTTTCTCTATATTCTGGAACATTCATTGGTGCATTTGGTAATACGGTACAATTGTAAATGAAAACAGTACCAACATGTGTTTTTGCAATGTCATCTAATCCATCCTTAAATGATTGAAGTGTTTCTCCAGGCATGCCCATAATTATTTCTGTGTATGTTGGAATTCCATTATTTTTAAAAGTATTAGCTAATTCTGAAAATTTATTAAATTTTATATTTGCTCTTTTAACAATTTCTAAAGTTTGTTCATCTAAAGATTGTACAGCCAACGTGACTGCTCCCAATATGTTCCCTTCTTGTAATTCTTTGGCAATTGGAATAATTTTTTCTGATGAATTTTTTGCCCATGCAGGTCTTACTCTATCAGGATATTTTGTTTTTAAGGCTACTTCCTTGAATTTTTTTGCTATTCTAAAATCTCTTTCCTGAAAAATTCCAAAATTTGCATCACAACAATCAATATATGGAATTTTATTTTCGCCAAACCATTCAATTTCTTTAAAAATTTTTGATTCTTCCCATTTTCTAACTTTTGTAAACGTTGCACTGCCCCAATCACAAAATGTACATCCATATGGACATCCCCTATTAGTTTCCCATCCTGCTATCCAGTTTACATCATTGACCTTTTCAACTAAATCCCATACAGTGTTTGTCAAATATGGTGATGGTAGCATATCTAAATCATCAATTCTTTCTTGCGGGGCTGTTCTAAAATCTTTAGTTTCAATACCCTTAACTTTTGAAAAATCCTTATCTTTGAGATATGCTGTAAAAATATTTTTTAAAATGTATTCTCCTTCACCATGTGCAATTATATCCACATACGGATGTTCAGAAAAAAACCCAGTTGATAGATCCGGTATTTGAGCCCCACCAAAAATAATAAGACATTGTGGATTAATTTTCTTTACTTCTTTTGCAAGATATTTGGTAATTTCCCAATTCCAAACATAGCATGAGCATAAAAGAATATCAGCATCTTGACATTGTTTAATGTATTCCTCTACTTTTGTTCTAAATACAAAACATTTTTCAAATTTAAATTCTTCATCAATTTTTTTCTCTGTTTTAACATAAGCAACCATAGATGAAATTCTACATGGAAAATGAATTTGATCACCATATTGAAAATTAAATTCTGAACTGTTAACTTTAATCATATTATAACTATTTAATATTTTAATTTAGTAAAAAACATTTCGTGTTTATTCCTCACTTTTACCTTTGTAGTAAAATCTTTTGAATGGTGCTTTAAACTCTGTTTTATTTTCTAGTGCCCAATTGAATGTATTTGTAAGACCTACATTCAAACTTACTTTTGGTTTCCATTTCAATAATTTTTTTGCCTTTTTATTATCACAATATAATCTATTTACGTCATAAGGACGTTCTCTACTTTCATCATATTTTATTTCAATTTTCTTTTTAGCAATTTTGGCAATCTTACCAACTAAATCTCTAATACTTGTTTCATTTCCGGAACCAACATTAATAATTTCACCATTCACATTTTTTGCATCAATAGAGCTAATTATTGCATTTGCAGTGTCTGAAACATATGTAAAATCACGTGTTGTATTCACATTTCCTAATGTTAATTGTTTATTTCCTTTTAATATTTGATTTATTACTTCTGGAATAATATATGGTTCTGTATATTTTGGTCCAAATGAATTAAATGGTCTTATGATAACTACTGGAAATCCATTTTCTTTATGTAGCGTAAATGCAACCCTATCTCCTGCAAGTTTACTTACTGCGTATGTAGAATGAGGTACTGTTGAATGATTTTCATCCATTGGGATGTATTGTGCAGAACCATAAACTTCGCTTGTAGAAATATGTATAAATTTTTGAGTTGAATTTGATTTAATAGCATTCCATAATAAATTGACACTACCAATTGCGTTAACATTGAAAAATTCAGCTGGATAATAATATGAATCTGGAATAAATGGTAAAGCAGCTAAATGAATAATTGCTTCTTGATCTTTAACTGCTTTTTTTACTATTTTTTCATCTACAATATCTCCTTTGATTATTTTTAATTTTTTTGATTTAATTGGCAAGTATTTTTTCTTTCCAGAAGAAAAATTATCAAGAACTGTTACATGGGCACCTTTTTCAATTAATTGTTGAACAACTTCAGAACCAATGAATCCTGCACCACCAGTGACTAAAACCATTTTATCTTGAAAATTATTTACCATCTTATACTCTCAAAAATTGATTGACACATTTTAATTGTTTCATTAATTAAAAAATGCACTATATTTTATGTTCACCTAATTTATCCACATAATATGGATAAGGCATTAGAAATAACATTTTTCCACCATTCTGAATATATTCTATTTCCCTTTTCAGAATTTCATCCTTAAAATTCCATGGAATTACTAACATTGCAGTTGGATTCATTTTTCTAGATTCATCCTCTGAAATTATTTTCATATTTGTTCCTAAAGTGAACAATCCAACTTTTTCAACATTTCTATCTGAAATATAAGGTAAAAGTTTATTGTCTATTCCACAAATTTGAAGTAAGACATTTCCTTTGGTTGACGCTCCTAAACCAATTACATTTCCTCCCTTGCTAAGTTCATTTTCAATAAATTCCTTAGATTTTAAAATAATTTTTTGAATATTCTTTTCATATAATTCATATGTTTTTTCATCTTCCAAATTCCATTTTTCTTCTTCATTCCATATTTGTTTAAACTGAGGAGTTTTATCTAAATTATTTTCTTTATGTGTAACCAGTATTCGTAAACTTCCACCATTAACAAAATTTGTAGATGCATCTATAATTGACAATCCATGTTTTTCCATTAAGTAATTGATAGATTTCAATGAATAATATTCTAAATGTTCATGCACAACATCATAAAAATTCATATCTCTAATCGTATCTAATAAATAACTAACTTGAATAACACATACACCATTTTTGTCTAAAACTTGTTTGATATCTTCTGCTGCAATATTTGGATTATCAAAGTCATAAAACATTGCTGTTGATGTAATCACTTTAATTTTTTTATTTTTAGTTGCATCTAAAACAACATCTTTAGAAAAATAATCATTCACAATTTTGATAGATTTATCAACATTACTCCAATCAATATTTTTTGCGGGTTCAACTGCAATCCTTTGTAAATTATCAGGATACATACTAATTGTCGTACAATCATTTGCACCTATATCCATAACATAATCATCAGAATTTAATTTTACATTTTCTAATGCATAATCAACAACTTCTTTAAGATCTTTTTTCATGGTGTCGTTAATTGCTGTACGATAAAAATAATTCGTATATAATAAACTTGGATTTACTGTTTCTTTTAACTGCACTAATCCACATTCTTTACACAAAACTAATGTTAATGGAATTTTTATTTTTGAAATTCTATCATCATTATTTTTGACAAATGTGGTTGCAATGTATTGAGGTTCTAATTTTAAAACATCTGATATATTTTCAGAAAAACAAATTCTACATTTGTGAATTAAGGTATAGTCAGTCATTTTAAATTAAAATTTAAATAACTATTAATATTTGTGTCTTAATTTTTTTAATTTTATTTTTTGTGCAATAGATACACCTAAAAACTGTTAAAATATTTTTTTTTTGATGAAATCAAAAGAATTTGGAACTATTAAAAAAAGTATTAAAACACATTTTGAAAATCAACCATTCCATCAATCAAAAGGGGTTCCACTAGCTTTTCCTCCATATGATTGGAAAGAAGTATGTAGTGCTCTTGAATCAATGCTTGATTTGAAAACTACAATGGGTAAAAAAGTATTAAATTTTGAAAAAAATTTTGCAAAATATATTGGTGTGAAACATGCAATTATGGTTAATTCGGGTTCATCTGCAAATCTATTAGCATTATCTTTACTTGCAAATCCATCTTTAGGTGCAAAAAAATTTTTACCAGGTGATGAAATTATTACCCCAGCCGTAACATGGTCTACAACTGTTTTCCCTATTTCAACTATTAATGCAATTCCTGTGTTTGTAGATGTTGATCCACATACATTCAACATAGATCCTGAAAAAATTGAACAAGCTATAACTAAAAAAACTAAAGCAATAATGCTTGTTCATCTTCTTGGATTTCCTTGTGATATGAAAAAAATTATTAAAATTGCTAAAAAATATAATTTAGAAATAATTGAAGATTGTTGTGAAGCTTTAGGAGCTAGTTATTGTAAGAAAAAAGTAGGTACTTTTGGTAAAGTTGCAACGTACAGTTTTTTTGCATCACATCATATAACAACAATGGAAGGAGGAATGCTTGTTACAAATGATTCAAATCTTTTTGAATTAGCAAAATCAATGAGATCCCATGGATGGGTAAGAGATCTTAAAGTTCAATCAAAGATTAAACATGATAATCCTCATTTAGATAGTCGATTTATATTTACAAATATGGGTTTTAATTTAAGGCCTACAGAAGTTCAGGGTGCATTTGGTATTTATCAATTAAAAAAATTAAATAAATTAATTAATTTTAGAATAAAAACTTCAAATTTTTGGAAAAAATCACTCTCAAAATATTCTAATTTTCTACAATTTCATCCAGATGAAAAAAATATTGTGAATTCAAATATGCTTTTCCCAATAACGGTAATTGAAAATAAGTTTTTTGATAAAAAAGAACTTGTATCGTTCCTTGAAAAACAAAATATTTCAACTAGACCGGTAATGACTGGAAATATAATAAAACAACCTATAATGAAACATATTAAACATAAAGTAATTTCTCCATTAAAAAATTCAAATGATGTAACCAAAAATTCTTTTCTCATTGGGAATCATCATATGATTAATAATGAAAAAAGAAAATATGTTGTGGATTCTATTACAAACTTTATGAATTCAAAAATAAACTAGATTTTAATTTATCAAGACTTGCTAATTTAATTAGTACATTTTTTGTTTGAAAATTTAGACTATTTATAGAACTGAAACTAAATGAGATTATGACTGATATTGTTGTTCCTATGGCTAGACCATCTTTTGATGTTGAAACTGAAAATGCAATGATTGATGTAATTAGAAGTGGTTGGTGGAGTCAAGGTAAAAAAACTGAAGAATTTGAAAATAAACTGAATAATTATTTTTCTTCTAATGTGGTAGTAGTAAATAATGGAACATCTGCTATTACTGCTGCACTATTAGCACATGGAATAAAATCGGGAGACAAAGTTATTGTTCCTGATTTTACTTTTGTTGCAACATCCTCTGCAGCAAAAATTATAGGAGCTCAAGTTTTAGTAGCCGATGTAGATGCTAACACTCTAAATATTTCACCAGAATCTATTGAGAATTTGATAAAAAAACATCCAGATGTAAAAGCTGTAATTGTTGTAGATATGGCAGGTATGCCACTTGATTTGGATCCAATTATTGAATTATCTAAACAACATAATTTTGTTTTAATTGAGGATGCTGCTCAAGCAATTGGTTCAGAATATAAGAATAGAAAAATAGGTTCTTTTGAACATACCACGACATTTAGTTTTACAGTGGCAAAAACAATTACTACAATTGAAGGTGGATGTATTGCAACAGGAGATAAAAAAATACTTGAAAAATTATTCCAATTAAGAAATTTTGGTCGTGCAGGAGATGGATTGTATGTACATAAATTGAATAGTGTAAATTTTAGATTTAATGATCTTCAAGCTGTATTGGGGATTAAACAACTTGAAAAAATTGATAAATTTATTGCTCAACGTATAAAAATTGCAGAAAGATATACAAAAGAAATTACATCTTTTTCTTTTCAATCGTCTCCAGATTATGCTACCACACATACACACATGTTATTCTTCCTATTTGCAGAAAATAAAAAATCAAAAGAAGATGCTATTTCATTTCTACGTTCCAATGGTATAGATGCTAGATTACCTTATTTACCATTACATAGACAACCATGTAATTCTGAAATATCAGATTCCATTTGCCCAAATGCAGATGAAATTTATGATCGTTCATTTACTTTACCAATTTTTAATAATATGACTACTAGTGAATGTAATTTAGTTATAGAAATGTGTAACAAAATATAATAATTTTACTTTATCATAGATATCTAAAAATACTCTTAAAAATTATTTTTGATATGATTAAATCAAATATAATTCCCAGATTAACAATTGGTTTACCTGTCTATAATGGAGAAAAACATATTCAAAAAAAATTGAACAATATTCTTTTGCAATCTTTTCAAGATTTTGAAATTATAATTTATGATAGTTCCAATGACACTACTCCTAAAATTTGTAAAAATTATCAAAAACAAGATTCAAGAATACAATACATTCATGAAAACAAACGTTCTGGTTGGATTCAAGCATTCTTGAATCTTATGAAAGAAGCTAAGTACGAATATTTTATTATTGCATCTGTTGATGATTTATGGTCAACTAATTTTTTAGAAGATTGTGTTAAAGAATTAGATGATCATCCCTCTGCAGTTTCTTCGCTAGGAACAATTGCAATAATAGAAAATCAAAATATTAAAAAACATGAAACTCATAATATTTGGAAAAAAATTTCAGAAATTTTTAAACAAAGATTGTTTCGTCATTCTTTTCAACCTTCTTTTGAATCTAAAGGTCCATTTAAAGAAAAAGCAAGAAAAATTTTACGTAATACATGGTACCGACACATTAATGGTGTGATCAGAAGTTCTGCATTACCTGCAAGTGTTATTAAAAAAGAAATGATTTTGTGGGATTGGGCATTTATTTTGAACTTGGCTAAATTGGGAGACTTACATTTTGCAAAAAATTCCCAATATTATGTCACTATGGGAGATACAACATCTCGTCAAGGAATTTTTATGTTATTTAAATCTCAAAATGCTCAATTAAATGAATATTTTTCCCCAGCATCAACTTTCACATTTTGGTGTATTCAAAAAATTGGCCTTACGTTCTTTTTAACTAACATAGATTATTTCATTTGGTTGAATTTTATTCATAATGTTGGAATTCTAAGTGGATTGTATCAAAAAGTATACCTTTTTTGCGCTAATATATTAAAAAAAGTCTTTTGAGAAATTTAGATTGATTTAGTTAGTCAACTTTATTCATATGGTTGGAATTTTATCACATATACAACAAATTAAAAAAAAGTAAGAAAGAGTGTACAAAGTTAAATAAACATCTTGGACGAGGATAATAATGAAAGCAGTGATTTTAGCTGGTGGATTGGGTACCCGAATTAGTGAAGAATCTCATCTAAGACCTAAACCAATGATCGAGATTGGCGGAATGCCCATTTTGTGGCATATAATGAAACATTATTCTACTTTTGGAGTAAAGGAATTTGTGATTTGTTTAGGTTACAAAGGATATATGGTAAAAGAATTTTTTGCAAATTATCATTTACACAGTTCAGATATTACAATAGATTTACAAAAAAATGAAATTTCTATCACAAACTCTACAACAGAGCCTTGGAAAGTAACACTTGTAGAAACTGGTGAAAATACCATGACTGGTGGTAGGATAAAAAAAATTCAAAAATACATCGATGAAACATTTTGTTTTACATATGGAGATGGTCTAAGTAATGTCAATATTTCTTCATTAATTCAATTTCATAATCAAAAAAAGAAAACTGTTACTTTAACTGCTGTTCAACCTCCAGGTAAATTTGGATCATTATTGTTAGAGGATTCTTCTGTTCAATCTTTTGTTGAAAAACCAAAAGGAGATAATTCTTGGATAAATGGAGGATTCTGTGTATCTGAAACAGATATTTTTGATTTGATTGAAGATGATTCTACAATTTTAGAAAAACAAACTTTGTCTACTTTAGCAAAACAAAATCAACTAAATGCATTCAAACATGATGGTTTTTGGCAATCTATGGATACGCTTAGAGATAAAAATTATTTGGAAAGCATATGGGCTAGTGGAAAGATTCCATGGAAAACTTGGTAACATGAAAAACCAAAATATTAAAAATGATTTTAAAAATAAAACCGTCCTTGTAACTGGACATACTGGATTTATTGGAACTTGGATGTCTTTATGGTTAAATTTAGTAGGTGCTAAAGTAATTGGTTATTCACTTAATCCAACTACAAAACCATCTATTTTTGAAACAATAGAACTTAAAAAGAAAATTACGCATGTAAATGGTGATATCACTAATTTTAAAAAATTACAACAAACAATCAAAACAAACAAACCAGAATTTGTATTTCATCTAGCCGCCCAAGCAATAGTGCGTGAATCATATGATCATCCATTGACAACATTTCAAACAAATGTAATGGGTACAGCAAATATTCTTGAAGCTATAAAAAATTCTTCAGTCAAATCTTGTATAATTATGACTAGTGACAAATGTTATGAGAATCTAGAACTTAATCGTGGATTTAAAGAATCAGATCCCATGGGAGGAAATGATCCTTACAGTGCAAGTAAAGGTGCTGCAGAATTAGTCACTACTGCATATCGCAATTCTTTTTTTAAAAATAATAAAACTGGAATTGCATCAGTTAGAGCTGGAAATGTAATTGGTGGCGGAGATTGGTCCAAAGATAGATTAATTCCTGATTGTTTTAGATCTCTTTATGAAAATAAAATAATTTCAATTAGAAATTCTGATGCAGTACGACCATGGCAATTTATTTTAGAACCAATATCTGGAATGCTTTCATTAGCTTTACATCTAAAAAAAAATCCAATTAAGTTTTCTGAACCTTGGAATTTTGGACCTACTTCAAGTAAAAGAATGAATGTTGAACAAATAGTTAAACAAATTATTCAACAGTGGGGTAAAGGAGAATATATAAAAAAATCTAATAAAAAAGATAAAGAATATCATGAATCTAAAATCTTGAGATTAAATTCAACAAAAGCAAACAAATCACTTAACTGGAACTCTGTTTATACAAATAATGAATCCCTTTTTGAAACAACTGAATGGTATAAACAATATTATGATAAAAATGACATGAAAGAATTTTCAATTAAGCAAATTCAGAAATATATGAATAAAATGGAGTAATTGATTAGATATGGATTTAACAAAAGATATTTTAGAAAATTCTCTAATTGATAATGATGAATCATCTAAAATTCGAAAAAATATTTTTGAATTAGTAGCAAAATATTCAAAAATATCTCATAAAAAAAAAGAATTTGTGCCTGGGAAAACCATGGTTCCAGTATCAGGTAAAGTATTTGATGAAACAGAACTACAATTTTTAATTTCATCTTCATTAGATTTTTGGCTTACATCAGATCGTTTTAATAATAAATTTGAAAAAAATTTATCTAAGTTTCTAAATTCTTCCTTTGTTCTTACAACAAATTCTGGCTCTTCTGCTAATTTATTAGCAATTAGTGCACTAAAATCTAAAGAACTTGGAAAAAGATCATTAAATGATGGAGATGAAGTGATTACAGTAGCTGCAGGATTTCCTACAACTGTAAATCCAATTATTCAAAATAATCTCATTCCTGTATTTGTTGATGTAAAACTTGGTTCGTATACTATTGATGAAACAAAAATTGAAAATGCAATTTCAAATAAAACTAAAGCAATAATGTTAGCACATACGTTGGGAAATCCATTTAATTTGAATCATATCAAAGAATTATGTAAAAAATATGATTTATGGTTAATTGAAGATTGTTGTGATGCATTGGGAACTACATATGAGGATAAACATGTGGGTTCATTTGGAGATATTGGTACACTAAGCTTCTTTCCTGCACATCATATTACTATGGGTGAAGGTGGTGCAGTTTTTACAGATAATCCATTACTTAAAAAAATTATTGAATCAATCCGAGATTGGGGTCGTGATTGTTTTTGTGCACCTGGAAAAAATAATACTTGTGGAAAAAGATTTGAATGGAAATTAGGAGAACTTCCAGAAGGTTATGATCATAAATATACATATTCACATTTAGGCTATAACCTAAAAATTACAGATATGCAAGCCGCTGTTGGATTAGGACAACTAACAAAACTTGATGAATTCATAAAAACTAGACAGGAAAATTTTTCATATCTCAAAAATGAACTAGAAAAGTTTGAAAAATATTTATTTTTACCTGAATCCACTCCTAAAAGTAATCCTTCATGGTTTGGTTTTCCAATAACTGTAAAAGAATCTGCCCCATTTTCAAAAAATGATCTTGTTAATTTTCTTGCTTCAAAATTAATTGATACGAGACCTTTATTTGCAGGAAATATCACAAAGCAGCCATATTTTAAAAACATCCCACATCGTATTGTAGAAAATCTTGAAAATACTAACTTGATTATGAATAATACATTTTGGATTGGAGTATTTCCAGGATTGACTCAAGAAATGCTACAATATGTTATTGAAGGATTTAAAAAATTTTTTAATACTTTTGAATAATTATGATAAAACGAACTGCTTTAATCACAGGATCTACTGGTGAGATTGGAAAGTCTATAGTTTCTTCACTAAAAGAAGATGTAAATGTAATTGCTCCTACTAGAAAAGAATTAGAACTTTCTTCAAATTCTTCTATAGAGAACTATGTCTCTTCATTAGATATTCCCATAGATATAATCATAAATTGTGCTGGAATTCATAAAGCTGGAAACTGTGAAAATTTATCTGCATATGATTTTCAAAATATTTTACAAATTAATCTTATTGCTCCTTTTCAAATAATTTCTGGTCTTGTGAAAGGAATGAAGGAAAGAAAATATGGACGTATTCTAAATATCAGTTCCATTTGGAGTATTGTTTCCAAAGAAAAAAGAAGTATTTATTCTGCTAGTAAATCGGGATTAGATGGTTTAACTAGAACTCTTGCTTTAGAACTTGCCTCCCATAATATTCTTGTAAATTCTATTGCTCCGGGATATGTTGATACTAAAATGATTAGGTTGTATAATTCTGAAAAGGAATTAGAAATAATTAAAGAAATTATACCCTTGGGCAGATTTGCTAAACCCAACGAAATTGGTGAACTTGCAAAATTCATGTGTTCAGAAAAAAATTCATACATTACAGGACAAATAATTCCAATAGATGGAGGATATTTAACAAAATAACGCCTTTTAACATTTTTTGATTTATCCAAATCTTTTAAACTCTGAATAAACAAAAGATTTTATTGAAAAAGCGAAATAAATTAATTTTAACTGCAGGTCCATCAATAACTGAAAAAGAAATTTCGTATGTTCATGATGCTATTCAAAATGGTTGGAATGATCATTGGAATGATTATATAATTAAATTTGAAAATAAGTTTGCTGAATATCTTGGGGTAAAACATGCATTAACTACAAGCAGTTGTACAGGCGCAATGCATCTAGGATTGAAGTCTATGGGATTACAATTAGGTGATGAAGTAATTATTCCTGAAATAACATGGGTTGCTACTGCTTCTGCTGTTACATATGTAAATGCAAATCCTGTCTTTGTTGATATAGATCCTGAAACTTGGTGTATTGATCCAAAATCTATTCAAAATTCAATTACTTCAAAAACTAAAGCAATCATGCCTGTTCATCTTTATGGTCATCCTGCAGATATGGAAAAAATTTATGAAATTGCAAATGAACATAATTTATTAATTTTTGAAGATGCAGCACAATCTATTGGAACTACATATAAGAATAAAAAAACAGGAAGTTTTGGAAATGCATCTGCATTTAGTTTTCAAGGCGCAAAAATCCTTAGTACGGGGGAAGGTGGTATGTTTCTCAGTAATGATACTGAATTATATGAAAAAGTATCTAAATTAGGCGATCATGGTAGGAGTTTAACAAAATCTCTTTGGAATGATGAAATTGGTTTCAAATACAAAATGTCAAATTTACAAGCTGCAATGGGATTAGCACAGTTAGAAAGAATTGAAGAATTAATAGAAAAAAAGAGAAAGATATACACTTGGTATTCTGAAAGATTGAATTCAATTCCTGAAATTACTCTTAACATTGAAAAAGATAATTGCAGAAATATTTTTTGGATGACCACTATTGTACTAGGGGAAAAAGTAACTCTTTCTCGTGATGAGTTCATGAAAAAATTAAGACAGTGGAATATTGATAGTAGACCTGTTTTTTACCCTATTAGTCATATGCCCATGTTTGAAACTAAACATAATCCAAATGCTGAATTTTTCTCTAACAATGGAATTAATTTACCTTCAGGACATAATTTGATTGAAGAGGATATTAATTATATCTGTGAAGTTATACAAAAAATACTGTTGGAATGTAGATGAAATTGAATAATAAAATAGATGAATTTGAAAATATTTCAAAAAAAATTAGAAAGCATATTTTGCAAATGACATTATATTCAAAAAGTTCACACATTGGTGCTGCATTATCAATAGTAGAAATTTTGGTAGCTTTGTATTTTAAAATTATTAAAACAGATCCATCTAATACAAGTTTTAACCGTGATAGATTTGTATTAAGTAAAGCACATGCAAGTGCTGCATTATATGCAGTCTTGGCTGAAAAAGGGTATTTTCCTAAATCCTATTTAGATAAATATTATGTAAATGATGGAATTTTACCAGGGCATTTAGATAGATTTTCTGCACCAGGTATAGAATTTTCAGCAGGATCTTTGGGTCATGGTTTTTCTGCAGCTATTGGAATGGCTTTAGGAATCAAATCTTCTCCTTCTAGTAATGTTTACACATTAATTGGGGATGGAGAATCTAATGAAGGAAGTATTTGGGAAGGGGCAATGTTAGCTTCACATTTATCATTGAATAATTTAACTGCGATTTTAGATTATAATAAAATTCAAAGTTTTGGTAGAACAAATGATGTAATTAATCAAGAGCCAATTGCAAAACGATGGGATTCTTTTGGTTGGCATGTTATTGAAATAAATGGTCATAGTTTTGAGGAATTACTAAATGCATTTGGAGTAAAAACAGCCAAACCAAAAATGATCATTGCTCATACAGTTAAAGGAAAAGGGATTTCTTTTATGGAAAATAAACTTGAATGGCATTATAAATCTCCAAATCAAGAACAATATGAAATAGCATTAAAAGAATTAGGAGAAA
>Ga0315331_10001695_pt1 | contig 16580 bp, 12 predicted proteins | sample M160m34915metaG_FD_203456 | JGI IMG/M metagenome (GOLD analysis project Ga0315331, IMG submission 203456) | Ammonia-oxidizing marine archaeal communities from Monterey Bay, California, United States - M1 60m 34915 | ecosystem: Environmental > Aquatic > Marine > Intertidal zone | place: USA...
TGATTCTCGAGGGTCGCAGGGTCGCCGTTCTTGAGGCGGGCCAAATCTTTGGCGAGTCGATGTTCTCGAGCGAAGGAGCACGCACAGCCGATCTCCGCGCGATCAGCTCGGGAAGCTTCGCTGCGCTCACGTCGGACGCCTTTGGGGCCTTGCTCCATGCTCACCCTCAGCTCGCGCTGCGTTGCCAGGGCTTTTTCGAGGCGGAGTACGCACGAACGCGAGAACGAGACGCGGGAACCCGCGAACGAGACACGACGCGCTACGTCGCGCTGATCGCGCACAACGAAATGAAGTCGACCCTGCTGGACTTCGTCAAGAGCAATCGCAGCCGACTCGGCGACTTCCCGCTGGTTGCGACCGGAACGACCGGCACGCTGATCTACCAGGAAACAGGCATTGTTCTGAACCGCAAGGTGCGGCCAGGTCCACTCGGCGGGGATCAGGCCATCGGCGCGATGATCTCCACTGGAAACGTGCTCGCAGTGATCTTCTTCCGCGACCCGCTCTCCGCTCACCCGCATCACGCCGACATCGAAGCGCTCGGGAGGCTCTGCGACGTCTATCGCGTGCCTTTCGCCACCAACCCCAGTACCGCGGATGCCGTGCTCGACTACATCGAAAATGGGGGAGCACGGAGTCCGCTCGCGAACTCCGTTCTCGACGGCTACCACGCGAACCAGGCGCAGATCACACGCAGTCAGGATTGACCCCGCGTTCGAGCGAACCGATGGCCAAGCGGATGGCCCGGACCTCCTCGACTCCTACGGCGAAGGCGGGTGAGACCGTGTGCGGTGAGACCCGTAGGTAAGGCGGGTGAGACCGTCTGCGGTGAGACCCGTAGGTAAGGCGGGTGAGACCGTCTGCGGTGAGACCCGTAGGTGGGGATCGTTTCGGAGACGGCATCAGCCCTCGGCCAGATCGAGCCAGACGCTCTTCGTCTGTTGGTAGCCCCGGAGGCTCTCGAGACCGCTATCCCGACCGTAGCCGCTCTCCTTGAAACCGCCGAAAGGGACGGACCAATGGATCCGGCGGTAGTTATTCAGCCAGATCATGCCTGCGTCGATGGCCGATACCATGCGATGTCCTCGCGCCAGGTTTTGCGTCCATACGCCCGCGGCGAGCCCGTAGGGGGTGTCGTTCGCAATCGAGATCGCCTCGTCTTCGTCGTCGAAGGGGATGGCGACGCTGACGGGACCGAAGATCTCCTCGCGCGCGATCCGCATGTCGTTGCCCGCGTCACGGAACATGGTGGGGGAGACGAAATAGCCGGCGCGAAACGGGGAGTCCATTTCGAAGACCGCTTCTCCGGTTTGGCCGCCAAACGCTAGGCCCGCTCCCTCTTGTCGCCCGACTTCGAGGTAGCGCTTCACCTTCTCGAACTGGCCCGCGAAGGCGAGCGGCCCCATGTCGGTTTCAGGGTCCAGCGGATCGCCGAGCCGGATCTCTCCAGCGACGGCGCCCACACGATCCAGGAACGATTCGTAGACGCTGCGCTCAACCAGCGTGCGTGAACCGCAGATACATGTCTGCCCCGCGTTTCCCGTATAGACCGCTGCGAGCGTGCCCCGGGCGGCCGCGTCCAGGTCGGCGTCGGCGAAGACGATATTCGGTGATTTCCCACCGAGCTCGAAGGAGAGTCGCTTCAGGGTGTCGGCGGAATGGCGCGTGATCGTCTTGGCGGTCGTCGTTTCTCCTGTAAACGTGACTTTGGAGACGTCGGGGTGACGGACGACTGCATCACCCGCGGTCGGTCCGAGACCGGAAACGATGTTGACGACCCCAGGTGGAAAGCCCGCTTCCGCGAACAGGGGCGCGAAGGATAGGAGCGAACAAGCAGCTTGCTCCGCGGGCTTCACGACGACGGTGTTGCCCGCCGCGAGGATCGCGCCGACCTTCGCGGCCATCAGCGAGAGGGGGGCGTTCCACGGGAGAATGGCGCCAACCACGCCGAGCGGGCAGGGAAGGGTGTAGTTGAAGCTGTCGGGCCCGACGGCGATCGTGTCGCCTTGGATTTTGTCGGCGGCGCCTGCCCAATAGTGGAACATCGCGGCGACGGACCGGACTTCAGGGATCGTCTCTCGGATGACCTTGCCGTTGTCGCGCGACTCGAGCCGGGCCAAAGGCTCTATCTGTTTCTCCACCAGATCCGCGAGTCGACGCAGGAGGCGCGCGCGCCCAGCGGCATCGAGTCTGCGCCAGGGAGCGTTGCGGCGAAATGCGATTCGTGCGGCTTCGACGGCGCGATCGATGTCCGCCGCGTCGCCGGCGGGCACCTCGGCCCAGACTTGCCCGCGGGCCGGGTCGGCGCTTTCGATCCAATCTCCGGAGGCGGCCTCGCAAGCCTGGCCATCGATCAGGTTGAGGAAACGACTCGGGCGTTTCGTGTCTCGCGACGTGCTGTCCATGGATTGATCCTCTCCGCGATCCCGCGCTGAGACCACCGGCGGATCGAGTCGGTCAAGGTAGCCATGGTACGGCACGGAAAACGACTCTTGGCCTTGCTGCACGACGGACCGGGCTGGGCTCGAGACTGCGAATGCCAACGGAGATCGTCTAGGTTTCCCGAAACCCCCTGCTGCGAGAAAGCGTCAACATGGGCCTCGAAGCGAGACTCGACCCCGATCTTCCGGAGGATCCGGAGGAACTCTTCGCCCGCATCCTCGATTGGAGACGCCGAGGTACGGACCTCGCCGGGCTCTATCGGCAGTTGCGGATCGCGGCGCCGATCTGGCAAGCACCGGTCGAGCGGCTCGGGAACCCCTGGATCATCACACGTCGGAGCGACGCCGAAGCGATCGTACGGAACTCGGCCCTCGTCAAGGACGAGCGGGTGCTGGGCCTCGCTGGCCTGGGAGCGGGCGGACCGTTTATCGAAGTCTTGAGGCAAATGTTCGCTTTCTATCCGCCGCCCCGACACACTCGAATGCGTGCTCTGGTCAATCGAGGTTTTACGTCCCGTTCGGTGGAGAAATTGCGCCCCGGCGTGCAGGCTCTCGTGAGCGGATTGGTCGATGAGATCGAGCCTCGGGGTCGTATGGATCTGGTGCCGGACTTCGCGTTTCGGGTGCCCGTAACGGTCATCTGTCAGATGTTGGGTGCGCCCGTCGAAGACGTGCCGCGAATTGCGGACTGGGCTGCGATGTTCGCGCGTCGCTCGGACGAGGGCGAAGAGTTGACCCCGGATTTGGAGCGCCTGGGCGACGAGGCGGCTGCTGGGTTCGTGGGGTACGTGCTCGAACTCATCGAAGCAAGGCGACGAGTCCCCGCGGACGACCTGCTGTCTCGCTTGCTTGAGGTGCAGGAGGACGTAGAGGGTCTGACCGACATGGAGATCGCGGCGACGACGATGCTGCTCTTCCAGGCAGGTCACGAGACGACCGCCAATCTCATCTCGAAGGGAGTGCTCGCATTGCTCCAGCACCCCGAGCAGTACGCCGATCTCCACGCACATCCGGAGATCGTAGAGAGCGCGACCGAAGAACTGCTGCGTTTCGACACTTCGGTTCAGCTGACCACGAAGTTCGCCGCCGCGGACATCCCCTTTCACGATCGGGTGATCCGCGAGGGCGACGCGGTGAGCTTCATCTGGGGCGCGATCAACCGGGACCCAGAGGCATACCCCGATCCAGACCGACTGGACCTTCGCCGCGAGGGGCTCGCCCACTACAGCTTTGGGATGGGTGCGCACTATTGCCTGGGCGCGTCTCTGGCTCGGCTTGAGATCCAGCATGCGATCGGAACGCTCGCCCGAAGAATCCCAGGCCTTCGGCTGGCCACACCGGCGCCCGAGTACAAGACGCAGTTGCATCTCCACGGCCTTGTGTCGCTCGCCGTCGAGTGGTCCTAGGCACCACAACCCGAGCGGGCAAGACGCGCGCGAGAAGGTCATGAGTCAGCCGGTCCGGCAACGCTCCAGACAGCGAGCCTGAGTGCCCATGGAGGAACTGCGGCAAACGGCCGACGGTTTGGAAGTGGGGGCCTGACGCTCCTGTGCGGGATGAGCGAACTTCACGACTCGGGGTGTCGAGGCCTCACGAATCATCGCGAGCTCATGCCCGCTCGGAGGGAATTCCATGCCGGTCTATTTTGTCGGTCAAATCCAGATCAACGATGACGAGGTTTACGCGAAGTATATGGAGGCGGCGGGCCCCAGCTTCGCGAAGGGAAAGATCAAGCTGCTCGCGGTCGATGACAACCCGCTCCCCATCGAAGGGGATTGGCATGGGGGCAAAACCGTCTTGCTCGAGTTCGAAGACGAGGCGGGTTTTCGTGCCTGGTACGACTCGGATGAATATCAGGCTGCCAAATTGATTCGGCTGCCCGCGGTCGACCTGAATGCGGCATTGATCCACGGGATTTGAGCCGTGGCCGCTGGCTCCGATGAGGGCCTACTCTTGAACTCGGACGCGAAATCGATTGGGAGCGGCGTATGGAGCGGATTCTAGAGCGCTACCGCGCGATCGACACGGACACCCATATCACCGAGCCCGCCGACGTCTGGACCTCCCGCGTCGCCTCGAAATGGGGAGAGAAGATTCCGCACATCGAACAGAAGGAGGGGCGTGATTGGTGGGTGGTCGATGGGACGCCCATCGGAGGCCCGGGCTTCTACACGATGGCGGGCTTTGACGATTACACTCCCAATCACCCGCTGGGCTACGCCGATATCCCGAAGGCCAGCTATGACGCGCATGCGCGGCTCGCACACATGGACGCCGAGGGCATCTACGCGCAGGTGCTCTATCCAAACGTCGGTGGCTTCGGCTCCGGTCGATTCACGTCGATGGGCGAACCCGCACTCGTCTTGGAACTGGTGCGCGCATACAACGACTTTCTGGTCGACTGGTGCAGCGCGGATCCCTCGCGGCTCGTACCTGTCATGGCGACGCCCTTCTGGGATGTCGAGGCGAGCTGTGCCGAGATTCGGCGTTGTCGGGACAAGGGGGTCAAGGCCGTGCTGCACTGCTCGGAGCCGGAGTATTGGAAGCAGCCGAAGCTCGGTCATCGACATTGGGACCCGCTCTGGGCCACGGCCCAGGAATGCGGCATGTCGATCAGCTTTCACGTCGGCTCCGGAGGGTTGGAGGAGCTGATGAGCGACCCCTCCGAAATGGGGCATAAGGCGAATTTTGGACGGGTCTCGGCGCTCTCCTTCATCGCAAACTCGAATAGTCTGGCCGAGATCCTCTTCGGCGGCGTGTGCCATCGCTTTCCCGAGCTCAAATTCGTTTCCGTCGAGAGCGGCGCGGGCTGGATCCAGAGTTGTCTGGAGCTCTTCGACTGGCAGTGGAGTAATTCGGGGGTCCATATCGAACACCCGGAATACGCGCTGAAGCCGTCGGAGTATTTCAGGCGCCAGGTCTATGGCTGTTTCTGGTTCGAGAGCGAGGGGATCCAGAAGGCCCTCGAGCTGTGGCCCGACAATCTGCTCTGGGAGACCGATTACCCCCATCCGACTTGCCAGCATCCTGGGCCGGCCACGATCGCAGAGCATCCGAACGTCTACGTCGAACGCGCCCTCGCCGGGGTGCCCGAGGAGGCCGTGCGGAAGGTGCTTCACGACAACGCCGCGGCGCTCTACGGAATCGATTAGTCGTGCTCCACGGCCCGGCCTCTCTGTGCGCAGCGAGCTTGTCGGACGCGATCATTGGGAAATGCTCGATCCGAGCAGAGCCTGGGGGTTCTGCTTGGCTGGTGCTGATCAAACGGGCCGAGTTCTTGATCGGCAGCAGCGGGAAGGGGATGGAACCATGACCGCTGATTCAATCCTAGGAGGGACTCCTTTCAAATGACCGCGATCGACCTCGGTACACCCTATTTGCAAGCGACTCTGGAAAACCGCGTCCTCAGTGTACGGATCGACCGGACAGATCGACGGAACGCGATGACCCTGGATATGTACCGTGGGGTTCGAGACGCTGCGATCCTCGCGGACGGTGATGCGGAGATCGACGCCGTGTGCCTGAGAGGGACCGGGGACTGGTTTTGCGTCGGGGGAGACATGTCTGGCAACCAGGAAGATTCGGCCGCCCTGAAGGAGCGCGACCCCACCGTGAACTTTCCGTTCAGGCATCTGGAGAGCTGCCGGAAGATCGTGGTCTCTGCGGTCAACGGCGCCTGTCACGCAGGGGGACTCAATATCCTGATGCATAGTGACGTCTCCTTGGCGGTCGAGACGGCCGTTTTTCGCGGGCCGGAACTCCTTCGCGGCATCCCGGACCCCTACATGAGCGCGAGGCTCGCCGACCATGTCGGGCTCGGGAAGGCCAAGTACATGATGTTCACCGCGGCGCTCATCGAGGCGCGGGAGGCCGAGGCGATGGGCCTCGTGGGGCGCGTCGTCGCGCGAGAGGCCTTCGAGGAGGAGGTCGAGCGGATCCTCGAACAGATCCGGCTGACGGCGCCGCAAGCCCGCGCGATGATCAAGGCCGATTTCAATGATCGGCTCTGCAGACACGACCACGGGATGTTCAAGCGTGCGATGATGAGCGAGGAAATGACCGAGGGGATGCTTGCCTTCATGGAGAAGCGTCGCCCGGAATGGCCAAGAGGCTGAGCCCGCCGTGTCCGAAATCGCGATCGACGACGAGATGTTCGATATCGAGGCCGTCTCCGGGGGCGCCTGGGTTCCCGGTCCCTACGGACCGGGCGATCAGCTCGGGACCTATAACGAGGTGACGCCCGAGAAGCGGGCCGGCGCGCTGGCGATGATCGGGGATGCGCGGCGGCTTCAGACGATCAACCTCTCGGACGTGGTCTTCAATGGCTATCCCGGCTTCGATGGACGGCCGTACCAACAGCAGCTGGTGATTGCCGGATACGCGCCGCCGCCGGGCTTCGAAGGCGTGTTGAAGAGGGCGGAGCCCTTTGGCCCGAACCGGGTGAGCTATCACGAGGAACGGGTCCAGACGACCTACAACATTGCGAGCAAGGTCAATGGCCTGCTGCATTGCGGGGTCGAAGACCTCTTCTACAACGGATTTCGCGGCCGCGACATCGCGCGCAACTGGGGCACGTCCGAACTCGATGTCGTCAGCTGGGGGGCACCGCTCCTGACGCGTGGCTTCCTGATCGACGTGGCCGGCTATAAGGCGGAAGTGGGGGCCGACGTCTTTGAACACGATGGCCGGTCGGTACTGGAGCCGAACTATCGGGTGACGCTCGAAGACCTCGAAGGGGCCTGTGATCGACAGGCTCTGCCCGCGTTCGAGCCCGGCGACGCGATCCTGATTCGCACGGGCTGGAATCGCCTCGCTCGCAACGATCCAGAGCGATTTCTCGCCGCCTCACCGGGGCCATGGCTCCGGGAGACGCGCTGGCTGGCATCGAAACGGCCGGCTCTCCTGGCCATCGATACCTGGGTTTGGGGAACGCTCGCGCCGGAGGCGACCCGTGGCTTCTACAACGCGTGCCATCAGGAGTTGAACATGCGCTTCGGCATTCGCTTCGGCGAGGGTTTCCAGTTCGAGGAACTCTCGGAGGCGGGCGTGGATCGCTTCCTGCTGGCCCATACGCCGTTGCGCGGGGAGGGCGCGACCTCGTCTTCGTCGCCGGTTCTCGCGATCGCAGGCTTCGCCGACTGAGGTTTGCCCTCGTGGTGTCGCCCATGATTTGTGGAGGGTTCGCGGATCGGCCGGGTAGAGCGCCGAGTCGCGTTTCGATGTGGGGATCAAAACGACCGGGATTCTCCGATGTCGAGGACCCAGGCTTCGAGTGACGATGAGTCCGGTCGCCGAGCGGCCTCAAGGAAGCGACGGGGCGGCTCATCGAGGGGCTCGTCCGCGAGGTCGAAGGTGCCGAAATGAACGGCGAGCGCGCTTCGAGCACGCAGATCGACGGCGGCCTGGATCGCCTCCTCCGGATTCATGTGGGTGAGGTGCATGATCTCGGTGGGCTCGTAGGCGCCGATCGGGAGGGCTGCGAGGTCGAAGGGGCCCAGGGCCTCTCCGATCTCCGTGAAACCGCTGAAATAGCCCGTATCACCGCCAAAAAAGAATCGCCGGTCGGGGCCGATGACGGCCCAGGATGACCACAGGGCCTTGTCCGTGTCGGTCAGGCTGCGCTTGCTCCAATGCTGGGCCGGGAGACAATGGATCTCGAGTCCGTTGAAACTTCCCCGGCCGGTCCAGTCCAGCTCGATGACGTTTTCGATGCCCTGATCTCGGAGCAGCGCCGCGTTGCCGAGGGGGACGTAGAAGAGGGTGTTGGCGCTGCGCTTTGCGAGTCGCGACAACGTGGGCAGATCCATGTGGTCGAAATGGCTGTGGGACACGAGCACGAAGTCGATGTCGGGGAGGGCGTCGAAGTCGAGACCGGGTTCGACCCTTCGGGCCGGCCCGAGCCATGGGATGGGGCTGGCTCGTCTCGACCAGATCGGGTCCGTGAGGAAGCGCGCGCGTTCGAGCTCGACGAGGACCGTCGCGTGGCCCACCCACGTCACGCGCGGGAGAGGGGGAGCGGCCGCCGCTCGTACGTCCGGCGCTTCGAAGGCCCGTCGTGCGGCGCCGGGCCGTGGATGGAGCGTGACGGCGATCCGCTTCCAGAAAAAAGGCAGCCGGGTGCGCAGCCGGGCGTTCAAGAGTCCACCGACGGGATTTGTGAAGCGTCCGTCCTCGGTCTGGGGCGAGGGTGCCAGCCACGTGATGGGTTCGGAAGGGCTGCCCGCGAGACCGAGGGTCCCGCAGACCAGCCCGCTCAGGAGCACGATCGCTGCGCCGATCGAGCCTCTTCGGGAGGGGATCGAAGCGGCCTGCGCAGGGCCGTGTTCGTTTCGAAGCGATCGAGAGACCGGGGTCCTTTTCTCAGTCATGGAGTTCCCCCGTTCCTCCTCGTCGGAGGGGCCACGTCCCGGGCGGGCCGAACGGGAGAAATAACCGATGAGCGGCTGGCTCGCGAACGGTCTCTCCGCCCGGCGCCGCTCAGCGATCGACCGATTCCCGGCGCGTATCCGAGGTGGGAGAAACAGGATCGGAGCGGGGGGGCTGAGCCCGAACCCGAATTTCCCCTAGACTCGGGCGCCACCGCCACCGACACCGCACCGCCACGACCGGGGCTCGTGCCTCGACCGTACCTGGAGGAAGACATGTCAGCGCCCTTCGACCTCTCCGTGACCGATGAGCTCCTCTCGACGACCCGCGCCGTTCGCCGCCGCCTGGATCTGGAGCGAAAAGTCGAACCCGAGGTCCTGCTCGAGTGCATCGGGCTTTCGCAACAGGCTCCCACCGGAGGCAATCAGCAGGGATGGAGCTGGGTCGTCGTCTCTGATCCCGAGAAGCGCAAGGCGTTGGCCGAACTCTATCGGGCCTCGGGCGACGTCTACCTGCCTCAGGCACACGCGGCCGCGGTCGAGCAGGGCGAAGATCAGACGGCGCGGGTCTATGACTCAGCGCTCTATCTGAACGGGATTCTCGCCGAGGTTCCGGTCCTCGTGATCCCCTGCATGGAGGGGCGCTTACCGGAAGGATCGGGGAACGCGATCGCGGCGTCGATGTACGGTTCGATCTTCCCTGCAGTCTGGAGCTTCCAGATCGCGCTCCGCAGTAGGGGCTTGGGCTCTACGCTCACGACGATCCACCTGTACAAGGAGGCGGAAGCGGCGGAACTGCTCGGCATTCCCGATGGCCTCTCCCAGGTCGGACTGATCCCGGTCGCCTATACGAAAGGCACGAATTTCAAACATGCCAATCGCCCCGACCCCAGCACGATCACCCATTTCGACGGCTGGTAGTCCCGGCCCCTTCCGGCGGGCGAAGGGCGTCCCACTCCCGTCCCGCAGCCGTCTCGGGTTCGAGAAGCCGGGCCGGTCCGCCAGCTAGACACGTCTGCGGCCAGGGATCTAGAGCGGACCGTTGGTGAAATAGGCGTCGTCGAGTGGCTCCGTCAGGCTCCAGCGTCGGCGCGTGAAGCGCCACTCGCCCGCCGTCTTCACGACCTCGTCCTCATAGATGCCCGTGCTGAGGAGTTCGGCGCTGAGGTCGACGTCGGGTTTTTGGCGCGTGTAGAGGAGCATGCTGCGGACCCGCGTGTGCGTCGGGCTGAGCGGGGCGAGCAGCGGATTCAGCAGGTAATGGCCCACCTGGTGCTCTGCGGAGCGCAGCGAGAGTCGATCCTCGATCCATTCCAGGATCGCCTGGCGCCCCTCGGCGGTTCCGACGGGCGTTTCGAGGACCGCGTCTTTGGCAAAGAGGCCGATGCACAGGTCGGCCCGAGAAGCGTCCATCGCATGACAGTATCTCGCGAGCAATTCCGATATCGCCACGCGATCCTCGAATTCGATCGTATCTCGGGGCACGTCGTCATCCTCCGTAGCAGAGTCCGAATCGATTGTGGCACGTTGTACGTCTCAGGGCATCGCGAGCGGAAGGCTCGCAGCGGCTGGTAAGGGGGGCAGCGAGGATGACAGAGCGACCACTGGAGGCTTCAGACGCGCGGTTCATCGTGGGCACGGGTCGCTGTGGGTCGACGATTCTCTCCAAGATGCTGGACGAGCACCCCACGGTCGCGGTCCTGAGTGAGTTCCTCATCTCGCTCGACTTCGAAGATAAGCATGGCGAGCGAGAGGTGTCGGGGCCGGAGCTGGTAGAGTTGCTCGATTGCGGCCTTCGCTCGACGGGTGAGCTGAAGAAGATCTCAGTTCACCTCGCCACACCGGAAATCACCTTCGACGCCGATCAGGCGCCAGAGCCGGTCGACGCGGCGGGCTATCGGGACGGCGTGCTCCCCGACCTGATGCTACTGCCGTTGGGGCATCTATTCGAAGATCCATCCTCGATGTTCGCCGAGATCGTGGAATATGCCCGAGCCCAACCCCCGCGATTACTGAGCCGGCAATATCTCCATCTCTTCAACTGGATCGTGCATCGGGCGGGCAAGCAGCACTGGATCGAGCGGAGCGGCGGCTCGATCGCGAGCTTGCCTGAGCTGGTCGAGCTTTTTCCGCATGGCAAGTTCCTGCATCTACACAGGGATCCGCTCGACGCGGCGCTGTCGATGAAGGCGCATAACCACTTCCGGATTCGCGCGTTCAAACATCACGGGCTCCGCACGGAAAAGGGTCTCTGTTGGAGCGATCTGGATGCCCAAGACCTGAACGACCAGCTCCCCATGTCGCCCAAGCTCCAGGCGGTCTTCGAGCACGAGGTGCCGCTCGAATATTTCCTCCAGGACTGGAGCGATTGCATTTTGCGTGGAATGAGGGCGGTGCGCGAGCTGGCCCCTTCGCAATATGCTGAGGTTCGCTTCGAAGAACTCATTCGTGAGCCCGAGGTCGTACTTCCTCGGATCGTCGAGTTCTTCGAGCTTCCGGAAAAGTCTGACTGGATCCGGCGAGCCTGTTCGCTCCTGCGCGAAGGGCAGGCGGCCCACGCCGAGGCGGATGCAGCGCAGCTCGCTTTGATGAGAGAGCGCTGTGAGGCCGCTCTGGTTCTCCTGGGCCGGGCGCCGGCAATGGAGCTCTATCGTTAGGGCTGGATTTGCAGGGGATTCGCAGCCGGCCCGAGAGCGGTCCGGGCTTTGTGCAGGAGGCGTCGGTCTTTGCCATGCTCGCGAGGCTCGGTTGCGGGCAAACCATCGCGTGGGTGTACGGCGCTTCGGCGTCCGCCGGGGGATGAGGAGAGCGAGATGGGTCCGGGCGAGGACTTCGGATCGGTCCACGAAGGCGTGCTTCCCGAGCGGATCGGCTCGGAGTGGGGGACGCTCGCGGCGGGTCAGGCAGAGCGGTTGCCCTCTCTCGCGTTCAAGCTCCCGGACGGGCGCGCGTGGCGATACGAGGTCCGGGATGGATCGATCGCGCTGTCGGAGAGCGGCGAGGCTGAGACGGTCGTCGAGCTGGCGGAGTCGGACTGGCAGGGGTTGTGGACCGCGCGCGAGGCCGTGAACGGACTCGTGTTGTCGGGACGCGTCAAGCTGGCCGAAGGGAAGGTCGAGGATTTCCTGGGCTGGGAGTGCGCCCTGCGCGTGCTCTATGAGCAGCTGCGGCCCTACGATCCGGCCGCCCCCTTGTTGGGGCGTGGGGGCGTCGAGATCGACCCCACACGGAGCTTCTATCCAGACGATGAGCCCGAGGAGATGGCCGATTTCCTCCGCGTGACAGGGTACGTCGTCGTTCGCGAAGTCTTCTCGCGAGCGGAGGTCTCGGTTTTCACGCAGGCAGCCGACGTCGCGCGACGCTCCGCGAGAGAGGACGACGGACGTTCGTGGTGGTCCGAAGACGTCGCCGGCGGGCGTCATCTCGTGCGGGTCCTGGATGGCGGCAAAGATCCCGGACTCAACGCTCTGCCCGCCGATCCACGGCTGCGAAGCATCGTGTCCCTTTCGGACTTCGACCTCGAGCCCTCGGCGAACGAGGGCGTCTCCGTTCTCTATAAGCGCGCGGGGATGGTCTTCGATGGGAAGGCCGATCAGCCCTGGCACCGGGACTGCGGCATTGGGGGGCATAGCCTGATGTGTCCCGTAATGAATGGGAGCGTCTTTCTGAGGCACGCCGATGAGGGCTCTGGGGAACTTCGGTTTCTGCCCGGGTCCTGGCGGACGGCGGGCGCATCGATCGATTTTCACGATTGGCGACTGGGGGTCGGGATCCAGGCCGCCCCCGGAGATTTTGCCCTTCATTATGGCGACGGGCTTCATGCAGGCACGCCGCCCGCGGCGGACTCAGGTCCTTTCCGGTGGAGCGTCGTCTTCGAGTACGGGCGGATCGGACGAGGCCCGGAACAGACGCAAGAGCATTACGACGCGCTGATGCTCGACCGCGACGCGCGATCGCTCCACTCGAGCTGAGCTTCGAGCCGCAGCGGGCCCCTTCTGGCCTGCGTTCGGGCGCTTGGTAGGCGCCTGCGGGGGCGCGTGCGCCGAGAGATGGGTGGGGTCGGTGCGAGCGTGGCTCCTGATCCGCCTCCCTGGACGACGATGGCAGCCCTGCGTGGACGGGAAGGTTTCCCAGGCTCTGGCCGTTTCTGCTGACTATGCCACGCTCGAAGAGATGGCAGCGCCGACACCGAATCCACATCAGGGCCTTCCCTTCGACGATGACGACGCCTCGGTTCGTCGAATCCTCGAGGATCTGAGCGTGCCTGCTCTGCTCTGTTCTCTGGTCCACATGACGGGGGATGCGTCGTGGATCCGGGGCACTCGCCGGCCGCGCATGGCGGCGCCCTCGTCCTTGCAGGGGGAGATGCCCGCGTCGGAACAGAGTGCGATCCGCGCCGTAGCGCTCGGCGTGATTACGGCGTATCGGGATTCCGGGTGCCGACCGCATCCGCTCCCCCGTGCGTTGCTCGTCGAGATGATGGAGTTTCTCGCGTGTGAGCCCCTTTCGCAGCGCTTACAGGAGCTCTTCTTCTTCGACCTGCAATTCGATGGCCGGGACACGGCCGCGATCACGTGGGGCGATGAGATCGACGAAGCCGTGAAAGCGCAATCGCCGGTCGTCGTGGTGGGCGCCGGCATGGCGGGGATCCAGGCCGGGATCCGTCTGACCCAGGCTGGACTTCCCTTTACGATCGTCGAGAAGAATGGCGGGCCCGGCGGGACGTGGTGGGAGAATCGCTATCCGGGCGCGCGGGTCGACGTCGCCAGTCATCAGTATTGCTATGCGTTCGAGCCCGCGGACCATTGGAGCGAGTATTATTGCCAGCACCCGGAGCTTCGAGACTATTTCACGCGGGTGTTGGATAAGCACGGCTTGAGGCCACATTGCCGCTTCGACACCGAGGTGACGGGAGCGGAGTGGGACGAGAAGGCCGCTCGCTGGCGCGTCTGCGTTCGCGCGGCCGATGGGACCTGCGAGTTGCTCGACGCTCGCTTCGTGATCTCGGCCGTGGGTTCTCTGAATATCCCACGCATGCCGGAGATCGAGGGCATCGAGCGCTTTGCCGGTCCCTCCTTTCACTCGGCGCGCTGGCCGGCAGACTTCGACCACCGTGGGCTTCGCTTCGGGCTTCTGGGCGCGGGGGCGAGCGGCTTCCAGATCGCCCCGACGATCGCGGGCGAGGTCGAGCATCTCTCGATCTTTCAGCGGACCGCACAGTGGGTTCTACATAACCCGAATTATCATGTGAAGGTCCCGGACGGCGAGACCTGGGCGATGCGACATCTGCCCTTCTATGGGCGTTGGCTGCGCTTCATGATGACCCAGCCCGGTTTGGGCGGAGGCGTGGAGGCCTTTCGCATCGATCCGAGCCACGTCGATGCGAAAAATCAGTCAGTCAACGCCATGAACGCGGAGCGTCGGGATTATATGCTCAGCTGGATGCGTTCCCATCTCTCGGATCGTCCCGACCTGCTCGAGAAAGTCCTGCCCGACTACCCTGCCATGGGGAAGCGAATCCTGCTCGACAATGGCAGCTGGTTCCAATGCTTGAAGCGCGCGAACGTGGACCTCGTGCGGACGGGGATCGACCGGATCGAGCCCGAGGGCGTCGTCACCGCGGACGGAACGCTCCACCGGTTGGACGCGATCTGTTACGCCACGGGTTTCCGACACAACGAGTTCCTCGCCTTCGACATGAAGGGCCGAAACGGAGCCTCGCTCCATGCCCAATGGGGGGATGAACCGAGCGCGTTCCTGGGCATCACGGTGCCTAATTTCCCGAACCTCTTTCTCTGCTACGGGCCGGGTACGAACCTGGCGCATAGCGCGGGACTCTTCTTTCACGCCGAGTATCAGACGATGCACGCGATGCAGGGCATCCACCGCGTGCTCGCCGGGGACGCCGAAGCGATCGAGGTCCGCGAGGACGTGCACGAGCGCTATGTCGACGAGCTGATCGAGCAGATCTCTTCGTTGGTTTGGGCGCATCCCGCGATTCAGCACAGTCATTACAAGAATCCGGGTGGCAAGGTCTACACCCTGTCGCCCTGGTCGATCGACGAGTACTGGGAGCGGACGCGCGTGCTCGACCCCGATGATTATCGATTGAGTTGAGGCTGCCGTCGGCGCGGCCAATCACGACCCGAGGTGCCAGCGCGGGGCGGCTTCGGCAATATCGAGTGCCCCTGAGAGCAGGGGAGGAATGGAACGGACCCTGTCGATGAAGGAAAGCGAAGCCAAGTTCGGGATGGAGGGCGGTGAGGCCGATTACGACGCTCTGATCATTGGCGCTGGGATCAGCGGGCTCTATCAGCTGCTGCGCCTGCGCCAATTGGGGCTCTCGGCGCGCGTCTTCGAGGCGGGGGACGGGGTGGGCGGTACCTGGTTCTGGAACTGCTATCCGGGCGCTCGGCTCGACATGGAGAGCTATAGCTACGCCTATTCCTTCTCCCAGGAGCTCTTGGATGATTGGGAGTGGAGCGAGCATTTCGTGTCACAGCCCGAGCTGATCCGTTACTACGACGAGGTCGCCGACCGGTTCGATTTGCGACGCGATATCGAGCTGGGCGCGCGGGTCGAATCGGCCTACTTCGACGAGGCGCAGGACGGGTGGGAAATCTCGATCGAGGGCGGTCGCCGGGTACGCGGACGTTTCCTGATCACGGCCGTGGGCCCGCTCTCGGCGCCGACCTTGCCAGCGATCGAGGGGCGCGACGCCTTCGAGGGGGAGGCCTACCACACGGCGCGCTGGCCGAAGGAGCCGGTCCGACTCGAGGGACGGCGGGTCGGCGTGATCGGCACGGGCGCGTCGGGCGTCCAGATGATCCAGGAGAGCGCCCGAGTGGCGTCGCGGCTCACGGTCTTTCAGCGCCGTCCGAACTGGTGCATGCCGCTCGGCAATGCCGCGATCGATCCGTCAGAACAGCCGGCTCTGAAGGCGAGCTACCCCGAGATCTTCGAGCGCTGCAGGGAGACCCGGGGCGGGTCGCTACACGACGCGGCGCCTCGATCGATGCTGGAGTGCACGGCGGAGGAACGCGAGGCTTTCTGGGAATCGCAAGCCGCGCAGCGTGGGTTTGCGCTCTGGCTGGGTAACTACGAGGACCTGCTGACGGATGAAAAAGCGAATGCGCTGGCGACCGATTATGTCGCGAAGAAGATCCGGGCGCGCGTCGAGGATCCGGAGATCGCCGAGCGGCTGATCCCGAAGGACCATGGCTTCGGTATGCGACGCGTCCCGCTCGAGACGCAGTACTACGAGGTCTACAACCAGGACAACGTGGAGCTCGTCGACGTGCTCGAGACCCCGATCGATCGGATCACGCCTCGAGGGGTCGTGGTCGGGGGCGTCGAATATGAACTCGACGTATTGGTCTACGCGACGGGCTTCGACGCGATCACGGGCGCCCTGGATCGGATCGACATCCGTGGGCGCGGTGGGCAGCGCCTCCGGGAGAAATGGGCCGACGGACCACGCACGTACCTGGGCTTTGCGAGCGCGGGGTTCCCAAACCTGCTGACGCTCGTCGGGCCCCATAACGGCTCTACGTTCTGCAATATGCCGCGCTGCATCGAGCAGAACGTGGAATGGGCCGCAGACTTGATTCGCTACGTCAAGGATGGTGGCTATCACCTCGTAGAGGCTGAGGAAAAAGCCGAGGACGAGTGGACTGAACACGTCCTGGAGCTCGCGGAGGGATCGCTGTTGGTGAAGGTCGACTCCTGGTTCACGGGCCGCAACGTGAACCTGCCGGGCAAGGGCCCCCGAGTG
>Ga0315331_10001699_pt1 | contig 16570 bp, 15 predicted proteins | sample M160m34915metaG_FD_203456 | JGI IMG/M metagenome (GOLD analysis project Ga0315331, IMG submission 203456) | Ammonia-oxidizing marine archaeal communities from Monterey Bay, California, United States - M1 60m 34915 | ecosystem: Environmental > Aquatic > Marine > Intertidal zone | place: USA...
GGGCGGCCGATCGGAAGCAACTCCGTATGGAACTGTTTTATAGGCAGATGCGTAAGAAATATTCGATCTTAATGGAAGGAGATAAGCCGATCGGAGGCCAATGGAATTTCGATAAAGAAAATCGTAAACCACCTAAAGAGAAACTGGCACCGCCGAAATCATATTTTAATGAGCCCGATGGGATCACCAATGAAGTAAAAATGTTTATAGAAGAAAAATTTCCTGAACATTTCGGTGACATTGAACCGTTCTACTTTGCGGTAACTAGAGCTCAAGCCCTCAACGCGTTAAAACTTTTCATGAGTGAGCGCCTCCAGCAATTTGGTGACTACCAAGATGCGATGCTTGAGGGAGAACCATGGATGTACCACTCACATATTAGCTTCTATTTAAACTGCGGATTACTTCTGCCGCTAGAGTGTATCAAATTGGCTGAACAGGCTTATAGAACAGGGAAAGCACCCCTGAATGCCGTTGAAGGCTTTATCCGTCAGATACTGGGCTGGCGAGAATATGTACGAGGAATATATTGGGCGGAAATGCCTTCCTATGAGAGTATGAACTTCTTGAATGCGAGACGTAACCTTCCAGACTTCTACTGGACGGGAAACACAGAGCTGAATTGTTTAGCTCAGTGCATTTCTGAAACAAAAAAGAATGCGTATGCGCATCATATACAACGATTAATGATCCTCGGAAATTTTGCTTTGATCGCTGGATTGGATCCAGTTCAAGTCAACGAATGGTTTCTTATAGTATATGCAGACGCCTACGAATGGGTAGAACTTCCAAATGTATCTGGCATGAGTCTTTTCGCTGACGGCGGTTCTTTGGCGAGTAAACCTTACGCGGCAGGCGGCAATTACATCAAAAAAATGTCTAATTACTGTAAGAATTGTAGTTATTCGGTTGCTGAAAAGTCCGGAGAAAGTGCTTGCCCATTTAATTATCTATACTGGGATTTCCTTGAGCGTAACAGGGAGAAACTAAAATCAAATCATCGAGTGAGCATGATGTATAAGACTTATGACCGAATGCCCCCTCAAAAAAAAGCAGCTATTGCAGATGACAGCGCTCGCTTCCTCGACGCTTTGACTTGAATCCGACTACCTACACCATGCTGCGGCAAAAATTTAAAGTTCAAACAACCCAAAGTGCTATACTATAACTGAATATATTTCTGCTACCATCCAATAATACCGTTCAAAATATACTTAGCGATTAACCATGTCAGGCACTATTTTCTCAAAAAAATTTTTCTTCAGGATCAAGGAACATAGGCTATTTCAACTAATTGTTATTGGCGCGATCATCTTATCTGCGCTTATGGTAGGAGCTTCAACATTTGATCTCAGCCCGCCTTTAATTACTTTACTTCAGGCAGCAGATATTTTCATCACGCTTTTTTTCATCGTAGAGATCTGTGTACGCTTTATTGCAGAGCCCAGAAAAATCGACTTCCTCAAAAGTGGATGGAATATATTTGATACCATTATCGTTCTAGTTTCGATAATTCCAATCGGTCCGAACTCTTCAGTGCTACTGTTTAGACTATTGAGGATTTTTCGAGTTTTACGGCTTATATCTGCGGTTCCTGAATTAAAACGATTAATAGAGGCCCTTTTGCTCTCGGTTGGTCGCGTATTCTACGTCACGCTACTATTGTTTATCATCCTATATATATACGCCTCTTTTGGCTCAATTTTGTTTTCCGAGACCGATCCAGTGAGATGGGGAGATCTCGGCATTGCCATGATCACACTAGTGCAGGTATTGACGCTTTCTAGCTGGGAGCAAGTTATGCTCCCGCTACAACAATTGTACTGGTGGGCCTGGATCTATTTTTTTTCATTTATTGCACTAGGATCAATCACAATATTAAATCTGATTGTAGCAGTGCTCGTTGACGTAGTGACTAACCAAAATAATAGCCGAGAGTATTAATAGACTGTTCGAATTACTAAGGATCTCTTAGCTACTTTTCGCCGGTACCGCTCCTCGGACTAGACTGCGGCTACGTCGTATATCAGCATCTCTCGCTTGTACAGAGCTATCCTCGCACACTGTTGAATCACCATTAGTTACTCTGAGAACCATAGAATTCAAATCTAATGAACTACTGGTTGTCTCTGTCTCTACATCCGTATTTTTCATCAGTTCTTTTATATCAACAATTCTATCCGTGACGGAATAAGGCAACGCCACAAAATACTCTGCTCCATACACCGTGGTCATCGTCCAATTCACAGGATCATCCCAATAAAATATTCGAAATCGCCCTGAATCATCGGCCAGCTTGACCGTCTCCACAAGCCCATCGACAAACTTATAGTAAAACCGACTATACGCACTCTGAGACGAAAGCTGGCACATAATAACGGTACCGTCTAACTCGTTGCTGCTGACTCCTGACATTCTTATCTTTTGATCCGTAAAATTTGAGTCAATTATGAGCCATCCAACCGCAAATAGTAGAGGCATGCCAACAATGAACCACATTTTTAGATATTTCCGACCGAAGAGACCACTCACCAATTTAACATTTCCCCCGCCGCAGATGTGATTAAGTCACTAGTGTTCACTGAGTTTATTCGTTCTGAAACTGACGATGGATCTCACGCAGACCAGGTAATAGCAAAATCATCCACAAAACCGTTACAACTGCGACCCACTTTACCGGGAACACAACTAAAGCTAAAACCCAAGCGATCAAAAAGAACTGCCAACGCCTCATAGCGTCTTTAGGAGAAACCTTATCCTTGCTGCCATCTCGAAGTAGTGGGAACGCCTTCGGTCGTATAAACCATCCATGTCCGACCATAACAAGTAAAAACTTAAACCAGGATAGCTCTTCAGAGCCCATGAAAGGTTTTTCATCATAACAAGCATTTTCTTCAGAAAAAGTCGCGACAGCCTGATTAATTTTCTGGCGAACATAGCGTGGCTCTGGGCGGGCACCAGCGCCGCTCATATTACTGTACTTAGGAACACACCTCCATCTATAGAGTACCCTTTGACTTTTATCTATGGCAACTACCGCAGGCTGATAGTAACCTTTAGGGTGACTAACCCAATCGCGGGCTCTTAAATGACCGCAATCAGAATTATAAAAGATATCGATCAAACCGCGATCTTTTAGATCTCTCCTGATCTCGTGGTGAGGATCGCCAACTACAGGGATAGTCATATTCCAGGCATCTTCTGCTTCTATAGCAAGAGAATTCGGCTCACTAGTAATGCCATATATCTCGCCTCCTGCTGCACGAATATCTGCCACCACTCCCGTTTCGTCATAACTTCGTAACTCGAAGCGACAAGGCGGTCACCAAAGTCCACGATAGAAAAGCAAAATAATGAACTCATGCTTTTGTAAAACATTTGTGAGCCACGTGGAGCGTATCCCTTCTGGGGGATCTAGCAAAGGAGGAATATCAGGAGTCGCGCTATCTACGAAATTGAATGTGTAGCCATCTTTCCGCAGGGAGACCTTAACCTGCTCTCGAACACAAACCTCACCATTGCAAAGTACCAGACCGAACTCGTAATCTTGGCCACTCTTAGTGTTTAGCGCAGATTCATAATCGACGATACCGGTCAGGTAGAAGGAATTATTCTTCTCCTCATTCAGCCATTTCACGGCCGCCTCACCTGACTGGCGCAGTTCCATCGGTATGTTACTAATTGGGTCCATTAACTTTCCTTGGTTACACACATTTGCATTTGATTTTTACCCAGTGGATTACTATTGCTCAGCTAGATAATTCTGTCAAAGAAATTACTTACTTGGCCTCAATTACACGCCCTTCGTTAGTTTTTCATAATAAAATAGTTATAATTTTAAAGTCAGTATTTGAGGAGATAACTTTATCCCTCCAATCGATATCAAAAAAATGGAAATTAGCTATGAAAAGTCGATCAAATAAATTTTGGATGTTTGACTTTGACGGAACACTTGTGGACTCTGAGTCTGCAATTAGAAAGTGCTATGTTTCAGTTACTAGTAAATTAGCTCCATCCCAAATCAATCGTGCGCAGACTATCCTAATTGGACCGACTTTAGATGAATCGAGTCGTGAAATCTTAGGTGATTCACATCTACCGCTCCTAGATGAATTTAAACAAAAATTTCAGTGTGAATACGACTCGAATACCGTCTTTGAAACACTGACTTATCCGCAAGCCGATCGAGTGATAAAATTTCTGCACGGACGTGGTGACAAAATGGCTATTGCCACTAACAAACGATCGGGTCCCACAAAAGCACTATTGAAATATTATAAATGGGAAAGCTTCTTTGAATTTGTTGCGTGTATTGACCAATTTGCAAGCGACAAAACTAAATCAGATATGGTAAGCCGTATGCTTCAACAGTATCCTTTATTCAAAAAATCGTTTTTTGTTGGGGATACTTTAACGGATGGGTATGCTGCTAAAAATAACAAATTAAACTTTGTAAAAGCAAAGTATGGCTACGGGGATAGACAAAACTGGGATGACATACCTGTATACAAATCGATTGATGAAATTGTAGAACTAATGCTAATTTAAGAGTCGCGCAAAACTATAGACTGAGAAAGCAGTCTCTTTGAGTTTGATATAGGCTAGAACCATCAAAAGTCACAAGGAAGAAAAAATGGATCAGTGGAAACCTACCGCGTGTAATCTCTGCGAAAATAATTGTGGTATAGAAGCAAAGATCAGCGATAGCGGTGAAGTAATCGAGAAAATACGAGGAGACAATGACCATCCCGCTTCCAATGGGTATGTGTGTCAGAAAGCGTCCCGAATTAATTACTACCAAAATAACACTGATCGCCTGAAATACCCCCTAAAAAGAACTGCATCAGGCGGCTTCGAGAGAATAAGCTGGGATGATGCCATTAGCGAAATCGCAGCTAAGTTTATAGAAGTCCGAGATACCTTTGGTGGTGATAAAATATTTTATTATGGAGGTGGGGGTCAAGGTAATCACCTGCCAGCATCTTATGGGATGAGTACTATTGGAGCACTGGGTGGTCGGTACCGCTCGAACGCGCTAGCGCAAGAGAAAACTGGTGAAGGTTGGGTATCAGCATCAATGTTTGGGGCTTATGCCCAGCGGGGTGACTTCGAGAACTGCGAAGTGGCTGTATTTTTAGGGAAAAACCCATGGCATTCTCATGGCTTACAACGGGGCCGCGTAACCCTGCGTGAAATAGCGAAAGATCCCGACAGAAAACTCGTGGTCTTTGATCCGCGCGTCTCAGAAACAGCCGATATAGCCGATATTCATATAAGACTAAAGCCTGGCACTGACGCGTGGGTTCTTTCTGCACTGATCGGTATAATGCTAGAAAGCCAATCTTATAAACAAGAATGGATGGATGAGCACGTATCGGCATACGAAGAGATCAAAAGTTTATTTAGCTCCATCGATATTGATCAATACTGTGCGTGGGCGGGCGTGAAACGAGAACAACTTCAAGAACTTGCCGATATACTTTCACGCTCCGCGAAGACTTCTTGGTTTGAAGATCTTGGCGTTCAAATGAGCCAGAACTCTACGCTGGTCAGCTATTTACACCGCCTCTGCTGGCTTTTCACCGGAAGCTTCGGACAGAAGGGGTCTCAATACATTGCTAATACACTACGCCCCTTGATGAGCAGTAATCCAAGCCTATCAAAGCGTTCGCCCGTACTTGGCGTGCCACTACTAGGCGGGATGGTGCCGTGCAACGTTATTGCGGAAGAGATTCTAAGCGATCACCCTGACCGCTATAGGGCCATGCTGATCGAAAGTGCAAATCCCGCTCACTCGTTAGCTGACTCGAAAAGCTTCTCAGAGGCCATGAGGGCCTTAGAACTCTCAGTAGTAGTCGATGTAGCTATGACCGAAACCGCGCGTCAAGCAGATTACATATTGCCGTGTAAAACTCAATACGAAAAAGCTGAAGCAACGTTTTTTAATTTCGAACATCCTAAAAACTACTTTCATTTGAGAAGACCAATTGTGAAACCGCCCGTAGATGCTGACGTACTAACCGAAGCCGAAATCCACGCCCGACTAGTCGAAAAAATTGTTGAGATCCCTAGAGAAATTGCTGCCTTGAAGACCGTAGTTAACAAAGAGGGGTTGGTAAATTTCTCAACTCATTTTAGTAATTTTTGCCGAGAAAACCCGAGTTTAAATCGCTTAGCCCCAGTTATCCTTTACCGAGCGCTACACGACATCCTGCCAGAGGGCTGTGAAACAGCAGCCTCACTTCTTCAGGTCACACAATATGTAGCTGATCACGAAAGTGACTCTATTAGACGCGCGGGAATCACTGGTGAAACTTCCGCCGCTCTAGGTGTAGCCCTTTTTGAGAAAATAGTAGCTAGTCCTCGCGGGGTAACTTTTTCGGTTGATGATGAAACCAGTTCCTGGGATCGAATCAGGACTTCTGACGGGAAAATAAATGCACATATTCCTATTTTAATCCCAGAAATTAAACGGCTAGCCGAAGGACCTATCAACATCACAAGCAATGATTTTCCGCTGGTTTTATCTGCGGGAGAGCGTCGACCATATACTGCAAACACAATTCTCAGAGGTAAAGAGTGGCGTAAAAAAGACATAGAAGGATGTCTTAGGATATCACCCGATGACGCACGTAACCTAAATATAGAGACTGGCGACAGTACTACGTTGAGCACCCCTAGTGGATCGGTCAAGGTCCTAGTAGAAATCTCTGAGAGAATGCTGCCTGGACATATATCCCTCCCAAATGGATTTGGGCTCGACAGCATGACTGATGCAAATGGGTTAGTAAAAACGGGAACAGCGACAAATGATTTAACCGCAGCTTCTGACAGGGATTTTCTCGCAGGAACTCCAAGACACAAACAGGTTCCAGCGCACCTGGCTCCTGTCAATTAAGTTAAATCGTAAAATAAACCTGCGAAGTAATCCCCAGACGCTAATGAAGTGATCGATTGCAAATTCTTTGTTGATAGCCGTGCTTTGTAAAATAATTTTAGCTTCACCTTCACCGTATGCTTAATCTCAGCTATGACGCAGTAATTATTGGCGCGGGCGCGGCAGGATCGATGTGTGCTATAACAGCGGCTAAACGCGGCCGAAAGGTTATGCTCATTGACCATTCTAAAAAGTTTGGTGAAAAAATCAGGATATCTGGTGGTGGCAAATGTAATTTCACCAACACGCACTGCGGCCCCGCTAACTTTATATCCTCAAACCCAAGATTTTGTATATCCGCGTTAAACCAATATACTCAAAACGACTTTATAGATCTCATTGAATCCCAAAATATACCGTATCATGAAAAGAAACTCGGCCAGCTGTTTTGCGATCGGAGCGCCACAGACGTACTTGCGCTTCTCAAGGATCTTGCGAGCAAATACAAAGTAGATATCTCCTTGGCCGAAAAAATCATCGACGTAAAAAAAGTCGAGTCTGGGTTCAAGATTACAACTGCTGATAAAAAGATAACGAGTCAGGCGCTAGTAATCGCCAGTGGTGGCTTATCGATACCTAAAATTGGAGCTACTAGATTTGGGTATGAAATTGCGCAGTCGTTTAATCACGAAATAATTAAACCGCGTCCAGGCTTAGTTCCTCTGACATTTGAAAATGATTTACTCGCTCATTGTAAGCACCTAAGCGGATTAAGTTTATCTGCAGAAGTTACTTTTGAGAAAACCAGTTTCCGAGAAGGGCTATTATTCACACATCGTGGTCTTAGCGGCCCAGTCATTCTACAAATATCGTCCTATTGGCGCGATGCGGAATCGCTTATTATAAATCTACTTCCTGAATACAATGTCAAAAATTTTTTGAAGAAAAAAAAGAACGTCCAAAATTCACAGAATATCCACACCATATTGTCCAACATCCTCCCCAAACGACTGGTACAACAAATTTGCGTGGAAACAAATATTTCCGGATCTCTAGCCAATATGTCAAATATCGAGATTCAAACGTTAAGTGACAGAATAAATTACTGGCAGGTTAGTCCTACTGGAACCGAAGGATATCGAACAGCCGAAGTCACTGTGGGCGGAGTAAATACTCGCGAACTATCGTCAAAGACAATGGAATCTAATTTGCAGCCGAGATTATATTTTGTGGGAGAAGTCGTAGACGTCACAGGACACCTAGGAGGTCATAACTTTCAATGGGCTTGGTCATCAGGTTGGGTAGCAGGACAGAATATCTAAGACGATATCTTCATCCCTCGGGAGACTTACTCTAATGCTTTAATTGCACTCATTTTTCTGGCGTACTGAAAATACCAGCAAGCCGCTATAGCGACACATATCATCGTGACAGTTCCTAAGCTGGTAATAGTCGGTAATACCCAAGACGGCTCTGAGGATGCCGTATGCCAAGCCGGAAGTTTGGTTCTAACGCCCTCGATAACCTTTGAGGTTCGCTGAAACCCACCAATCAAGAAGGCAGAAGTTGCAACATAAACTAAGATAACCACGGCAGCTAGTCGTGAAGGAATTACACGCCCCGAAAAGTAGGCCGCGACCAACAGAGCTGAAGTTGCTGAAATAAAGGACATAAAAAAGGTTATGTTGATACTAAGATAGTAGGCAAACAAATTGGATGATTCAAACTCGCTCATAGCATTTATCCGTAGGATGCTTTTTAATAAAATAAGTTTAGCGCATAATTACAAATCCATATAGGCAAAAATTTTTAGAAATGCATAGCGCGAAAAAAACTGAGATAGTCATTGTAGGATCAGGATTCTCAGGGCTCGGAGCTGCCATCGAACTCAAAAGAATCGGTATAGATGATTTTATTATCCTAGAGAAAGCAGACGATTTGGGAGGAACATGGCGGGACAACACCTATCCAGGATTAACAGTGGATGTGGCGTCCACCTCGTACTCTTATGGTTTTGCCCCTAAGTCCAACTGGTCGCGTCTTTACGCCCCTGGTTCAGAAGTCAAAGAATACGCCGACGAATGTGCCGAAAAATTCAAGATCCGAGATCACATAGAGTTTTCGAAAAGCGTTGAGTCTGCATCGTACGATGAAGAAAATAATCTTTGGGTGACTAAAGTCAGCAGTGGAGAAACTTACACCTCTCGATACTTAATTAGTGCTACTGGGTTATTTGGCCCGCCGAAACTTCCTAACATTGATGGCATAGAGACTTTTTCAGGTCATATCATGCACACGGGGGCGTGGGATCATGAATACGACTTCAGCAGTAAACGAGTGGGGATCATTGGCACCGGGGCTACCGCGATTCAGGTAATACCTGAAATAGTGCCTATCGTAGAGCATCTTAGTGTGTTTCAAAGAACTCCTATCTGGCTATTACCCAAACCAGACATCATATTCAGTGAGCGTATAAAAAATTTATTTCGTGTACTTCCCTTTACTCAGAAACTACTAAGACTAGTTACTCATTTGTCCAATGAAATATTATTCGGCATTGGCTTCTCTCATAATCGCCAGTTTCCATGGCTATTCAGATGGCTAAAAAAACTTGGGATTTCTCACATCCGAAAGCAAGTCAGGGATCCTGTGACTCAGGAAAAGTTAACCCCTCAGTACGACTTTTTTTGTAAAAGACCAAGTTTTTCTAATGTGTACTTCCCTGTATTCAATGAGCCCAACGTTAACCTTGTTACCGACCCCATTAGTCATATTGAGGGAAATAATATTCAAACTGGTAACGGTCATACAATAACACTTGATGCGCTCATTTGCGCGACAGGCTTCAGTGTGTTCGATGAAAACATTGTCCCGTCATTCAAAACCTTCGGTTTAAAAGGAACGGAGTTAGGCTACTATTGGAGTAAAAACCGATTCACATCTTTCCAGGGCATCTCGGTCCCAAATTTTCCTAACTATTTCATGATATTTGGCCCCTACTCCGCAGCTAGTGCATCTTGGTTCGGAATGATAGATACTCAAGTTCGCCATCTAAGCAGATGCCTTCGCACTGCCAAAAAGCGAAACGCTAACTACATTGAAGTGACCAAAAAATCGCTAGAAACCGATTTCAACAAAATACTTAAGCGGCGAAGAAATCAGTTAGTCTTTCACGGAGATTGCTCGCGCTCTAACTCGTACTATTTTGATAAAAATGGCGATGTGCCACTGATCCGGCCTGCCACACAGGTAGGCATGTGGCTCAGAAGTCATTTAGTCAGCATGAAAAACTACAACATTATGTTGAAGTGATAAAGCGTACTCTATCTGAACCCGTCAAATAGATAATCGGTAAGCTTGTGTATCACTAAGGGAGGAGCGACTATTATAGACAGAAATGTCAGATGATCGAGTGCACCCGACAAACTTGAGACGGGCTCCAAATCAACCCCGTTTCCACCAAGCCAAAACAATATCCATAGAGGACTGACCAAATAGTTTATTGCTATAAACACTCTTTTTACTGCTTCCATACAATCAAATTAACGCATCCGACACCCTAGTTGCAAGAACAACTTTGGGGTATTAAATGATCTAAAAAAAATAACCTCTCCTAAAAAGATAAATTGTCGTTTTTTTAATATATTTACAGGGGATGGTCCTACCTCGCCTTCAAATCGATCAACATAGTTCCTGCGAAATAACGCCGCGGAGATATTGTCATATTTTAAATAAGCTATTGAAAAAAATGAATTTTTATACATTTTTTCTCGTTATGCTAATCTAAGTAGTTGGCACAGCAAAAAGTTAAAGGCGCCTATACGAAGCTAAATGTGAATAAACCGTGACATTGGATTGGACAAAGTTACTCCAATCTGCGTATGTTAAGGATAAAAGTCACAACGGAATCCAAGATATGCGGATAAAAAAATACGATTTTGATTACAGTCGGAGAACATTTATAGAAAAAACCGCCGCAGGTGGAGCATCCGGGGGACTACTTGCCGCATTGTGGCCAAGTATCAGTGCATCTGCCGATACTAGTAAGGCATATCCTGACGAACTTTTAGATATCGAAACTTTTACGCGCGGTCAGGTTAAGGTTGGAGACACAATTAATAAAGATAACGTCTTTTTAGTGCAAGATCTGTTAGACCCAATTACGTTTCAACAAGTTATGCAAGACGGGCGAACGTTCCACATACAGTCATCGGAACACAATGCCGAAACAATGTTCCCTCCCTACTTCTTAGATGCCAGTATCAGGAACCAAGGACAAGCTAAGTTTGGTGTCGATGGTAATGTCTATACTAAAACTGGTGAACCATGGATAGGCGGGCTTCCATTTCCTGAACCAAAAACAGGAAATGAAGCTATTGCAAATATAACTTTAAGTTGGGGACGACATGATAAATGTATCTATGCCACACCAGCTAAAACAGTGAACCCAGATGGTGACGTACAATTTGAGTACGATTGGGTCTGGGCAGAACAACAATGTGCAGGGCTAGTGCATCCGGATGCTTCCGGCCCTTATCTGAAAGGATATGAAGACCTACTTAGATTGCAAACCATATGGTTTACTCACACGCAAGATGTCAAAGGCCACGCATTCTTGAGTAAATGGAAGTATAACCAAAAAGAAATTCCTGCCCTTTTCGGTTATCTCCCGAACTTGAAGCGAGTGAGAAGATTTCCATCCAATCAAAGATTTGAAGCATATATGCCAGGAATGAATCTGTATCTATCAGACGCATGGTCATCTGGCGATCCAATGCTCACCTGGGGTAATTTTAAAATTATCCACCGAGGTCCGATGCTCACCTCGTCTCATTCGCAATGGACTCCTGAAAACGAGAACTGGAGACCAGATTTAGTAGGGGGAGCCAAAAATGAGACGTACTTTAATGTAGGCAAATCTTTGGCGCCTGAAGTAATAGTTTTTGAAGGAGAACCAATTGGTTATCCGAACGCGCCCGTGAGTAAGAGACGCATATACATGGACGTCAGAAGTATGGGCGGAGGAATGAGTATAACTTATGATCGAAATGGCGAAGTTTGGAAGGGACTAGAGGGCGGTGGAGGCCAATTAGTCTCCGGCTCCCAATCTATAAATGCCAAAGATGGCAGGCCAGAGTGGAGTTGGGCGTGGGCTATAAGCCACGATGTCCAAAAAAATAATGTAACACGTTTTCATCATGCAAAAGAATGTAAGGGCAACTGGGAATCGGCACTTGATCCTGACGAAAATATAGTTAAAAACTACATGACCAAACAAGCGCTTCGCCGGTTAGGTATCTAAGAAAACTATTCTCGAAAGTTACTACCCTTGCGATCGAGCAATCGCAACAAAGCCGGCCAAGCCAACGTATGAAGGCCATCAGACTCAATCAGTCGATTCCCTTGCGAAGCGGATGTATTCATAGCATCGGTGGACGGCATCCTTAAGTTTTTACTGCCCATTGCTCTCACTTGCATTGAACAGGATCTTTCCAAGAGGTACATCAGCAAAAAACAACTTGAAACCGTTTCCCCCACCGCAAGTGTCCCATGATTACGGAGCATCAAGATCTTTTTATCACCTATATCTCGGATAAGTCGTTCGCGCTCACTTAGATCTAACGCAACTCCTTCGTAGTCATGATAGGCTACCTGCGGCAGCAGAACCATTGCAGTCTGGGTAAGAGGAAGCAAGCCTTCATCCATCGCCGAAACCGCAGCCCCATCATCGCTATGGAGATGCATAACAGCTAGAGCATCATGTCTAGCCATGTGGATAGCACTATGGATACAAAATCCAGCAGGATTTATGTCGTAACCGCTGGACAAAACTATGTTACCGTCCAAATCTACCTTTACTAGGTTCGACGCCGTGATCTCATCAAACATGAGGCCATAAGGATTAATTAAAAAATGATCATCCGGACCTGGCACGCGCGCTGAAAGATGGGTGAAAATCATGTCAGTCCAGCCATAGTGCTCAACTAAATGATAAGCCGCAGCTAAATCTACCCTAGTTTCCCACTCATCAACAGTCACCTGAGACTTAATATCCAACTCGGAATTCATCACTGTAGCCATTTGTCAGCCCCCTCAGTATCTTTATCGATTTACTCGCAATCAGCAAAAATGTATAAACCGAGTAATTAATTTATTCGCTAGTACTATATATTACATTTACCAGAAAACAGAATGCAGTTACAGGATAAAATCTAAAAATATGAGCAGTTATAAAAAGATCGGTCGGCTGGGGACATTTGTTATGTGCTTGAATTTGGACCGTGGCGTGATTTTCCTTCTGGTTTTGAAATATTCCCTTGTTATACCCCTTTTATGTGCGTGCCTCGGTTTCCCAGCAATAATCAATGCCTATCCTGAGGAACCTCCGATCAAGGCTATGACATTCGCGAAGATTCAGGACGTTAGCTTGTACTATGAAATACATGGTGAAGGTGAGCCCATACTTCTCATTCACGGGGGACTAAGCCACGCAGGGTATTGGCGTGCTCAAATAGATGATCTGGCCCGAGACTATTTGGTGATCGCAGTAGATAGCAGAGGTCACGGTCGGTCCTCATTATCCAATAAGCCCATCACCTACAACCTTTTAGCTAACGATTTTTTATTACTCCTAGACAAGCTCAATATACAATCCACGAATATCTTAGGCTGGAGTGACGGGGGCATTATTGCCCTAGAATTGGCTATTAGAGAACCCCAGCGTCTGAAGAAAATTATCGCATATGGAGCGAATTTCCACCCAAAAGGAGTTCAGCCAAATGTTGCCGAGAACTCAAGGTTCCGTGAATTTCTGACCCGCGCTAGTAGGGACTACCACGCAATGTCACCTGAACCTGATAGATGGTCGGAATTCCTTGAAAATATCACTAACATGTGGACAACTGAGCCAAATTTTTCAGATTTAGAGCTTCAAAATATAACTGTGCCAACGCTTGTACTTGGCGGGCAACAAGAAGAAGCTATCTATCCCGAACACATAGAAGAGCTGTCGAAAAAAATTCCAAATTCTAAATTAATCATGATGCCCAAAACTGGACACTTCGCCATGCTAGAGGAACCTGAAAAATTTAATGAAATTGTTCGTTCTTTTCTAAAGAGGCGTCTTAAATATTAAATCCCCTTGCTACTCCAAAAATGAAAAAAAAATACACTAGCCTTTTGTTCGATCTATTTAATACGGTAGCTTTGTGGGACACGAATAAAATCCCTATTTATAAAATCGGCAGCAAGGAAAGACATTCAACATTAGGCGAACTCAAATTAGTTCTTGCTGATCGTCTACCACGTCTCAACTTTGATGATTTCCACGATGCGTTTGACGCCGTCAATCGCGAATTGACTGAAGAGAAAAGTACAAACAGAAAAGAAGTTTCATCTCGACAACGCTTTCTGCGCATATTAAGAAAATTAGATATTCAACCCAGTTTAAGTGTTAGCAATCTAGCAAATGATCTTTCTCAAACCCACATGCAACTTCTAATCGGTGCAGCTTTTGTGCCCGCAGAGCACCGAAACCTGATAAGAATCCTGAGAAGTACACATAAACTAGGAATTGTTTCTAATTTTGACCATGCTGAATCGGCAAAAAGTATCTTGGTCAGAGATGGTGTGACCTCTTATTTTGATCAGATAATAATCTCAGAAGAAGTTGGCTGGAGAAAACCAGATAGCAGGATATTTGATTTAGCGGTCCAAAGCACCGAGGACAATAAAGAGAACATACTTTTTATCGGTGATTCAATCGCAGATGATATCATCGGAGCATCCGAATTTGGACTAGATGTGGCCTGGGTAAATCCTAAAGGCCACAGTCTTAATCCAGACATGCCAAAACCGACCTATGAGATAAAATCAATACTAGAGTTAAAGGATCTATTATCCCTGAAAGTTAAAAATGTTCCGCATTGAATAAAAAATAGGCATAAACTGTAATGTTTTCATACTACCTTTTGTATTTATAAGATTATATAAATACAGGTAGTCACATTAGGGAGAAAGAAAATGACGAACCCCTCACATGATGTCATTGGTGATATAGCGTATATAGATATAAATGGACTGGAAGCAGAGCATCTCGTTTATCCTCTAAGCAGCGGTAAAAAAATCGTTAGACCGGAAACTAACTATCGACCTATGCCTATTAAAGATGCAAGGCATTTACCTGAAGACCCCTCTATTGACAACGAAGGATTCTCTATCGTTAAACACGAGTCATCGGTATTAGATTTTTACGATTCCACCCAAATTACAGAACTATATTACTCTGAAATAATTTCGCTTTTAAAGGATCGGTTGCACGCAAAGGACGTGATTATTTTCGATCATAATCAGAGAAGCAAGGTACGGGCCAAAGCGGGACAATCTGAGGTCCGTACTCCGGTTGCAGCCGCTCATGTTGACTACACCACGATATCGGGACCAAAGCGCAGTCATGAAATTCTAGAGAACGCGCAAAAGACCCATTACCAAAATAACAGATTAGCGTTAATCAATGCGTGGAGACCAATTATAGGACCTGCTCAAGATTTCCCTCTCGCGATATGCTCTTCTACTAGCGTGGATGATCAAGATCTCGTAAAGACAGATATTCACCACTTCAGCGAATCTAATTTAGAAACGCCTCGTCACAGCGGACAGATATACTCTGTAAAGCACAACCAAAAACATAAATGGTATTACTACCCTGACATGCAAACTGACGAGGTGCTACTTTTACGAAACTGGGACTCTGCCAAACCATATACTCACGGCTACACACCGCATACGGGTTTCAAAAACTCACTTGCGCCAACCAACACGATACCTCGAGAAAGTATTGAGATCAGGACATTAGTAGTGTTTTAGAATGCTACCGCGATATGACACTTTTCTAATAAATTAAGCTAAAATCTTCTTAACAAAAATTAGAAGGTCGTACTTTTGATGTCCAGCTGCTGTCATGTTGAGGAAGACAAACGTGATCGACTCCTTTGGAGCACGTCACTACTGCTCGCGATATCTTACGCGCTCGCTTTGGTCCCTGCCGATGTTCTGGAGCTCCCAAAATTGATTTTAGTGTTTTCAACCGCTATTTACGACATTTGCAATTCGATTTATTTGGGCGTGCTCGTAGGAATGATAGGTGTAGGGATACTGTCAAAAGTCCCTGAGGAATTTGTGCTATCGGTAATGGGGGCCAAAGGGTTTTTCGGTATTTTGCGCGCGTCTTTTGCTGGAGTTCTACTGGATATGTGTAACCATGGAGTACTTTTGATTGCAGGAAAATTGTATGAAAAAGGCACGTCTACAGGGCAAGTTATAGCTTTTCTGGTCGCTTCCCCTTGGAACTCGATATCAGTTACAGTCATCTTACTCACTCTAATCGGTGTTGGTTGGACTATATTATTCTTATTACTTTCCATACTAATCGCAATACTCACCGGTCTCGCTTTCGACTATTTTGTTGCCAAAAATCATCTGCCTAAAAACACGAACGAAATGACAATACCTGAGAACTTTCAATTCTGGTCCGAGGCCAAAAAAGAGCTTTCTCAAACTAGGTTCGATATGCAAATGTTCTATTCAATCTTTAGGTCTGGACTTACTGACTCGAAAATGATTCTACGGTGGATCTTTTTAGGTATTGTGTTAGCTGGCGTAATCCGAACAACAATGGATGCGGAACACTTTTCA
>Ga0315331_10001701_pt1 | contig 16562 bp, 13 predicted proteins | sample M160m34915metaG_FD_203456 | JGI IMG/M metagenome (GOLD analysis project Ga0315331, IMG submission 203456) | Ammonia-oxidizing marine archaeal communities from Monterey Bay, California, United States - M1 60m 34915 | ecosystem: Environmental > Aquatic > Marine > Intertidal zone | place: USA...
CTTGATCGTCTGGTACCGCATCGCCACCTCATCCGTAGGAAAATCGGAGACGAGCGCGTGCTTCAGCCCCGCCCATACGATCGTCCCCCCCGGCCGAGCGATCTGAACCGCCTCCACCACCGGTCGCGTGGCGCCAGGTGTCGTGTCCACAACGACGTCCACACCGCGGCCCTCCGTCTCCTCGGCCACCGTCGCGATCGCGTCCTCACGTTCGACGTCGATCACGCGGTCCGCTCCGAGTTCCTCACAGAGCGCCATCTTGTGTGCGTCCTGAGAGCCCAGCCCTGTCACGAAGACCTGCGATGCGCCGACGGCCTTCGCGGCGATCACGCAGGACAGCCCTCGCTGCCCCGGCCCGAGGATCGCGATGGTCTGCCCATATTCAAGAGCGGGTGTCGTCACGGCCCACGCGAACCCTGCGGCGAGCGGGTTGTAGAGCGCCGCGATGCGCGCCGGAACGTCACGCGAGATCTTGTGAGGCACACACCCCGGGGCCAGATACAGCGCCTCCGCGTACCCGCCCCACAACCCGGGCGTGACCGAGGTCGGCATGAACCCATAATTTCCGGGGTTCGCCGTGCACAGCTGACCGTCGAGGCAGGCTTTGCAGCGACCGCAGCCGAAATCGGACTGCAACACCACCCGATCCCCAACCTCGACCCCCCAACGCTCCGCCGCCCGCGCCCCAACCGTCTCGATCACACCGACCGGCTCATGTCCGGGGATCACGGGGTAGCTCAGCGCCATCCCGCCGCGGAAGGTCTCGATGTCCGTCCCACAGAGACCGCACGCTTCGAGCCGTAGCAGCCCGTCATCTTCACCCAACGGCGGCCGACCAAAACGCTGCATCTCGAATTGCTCGACCCCGGTCTGGACCACCGCCTGGAACGAGTCACTCATCGATCCTCTCTCCCTCTCGGTACCGGCCTTCACCAGGCTTCGAGTCTCACAAGGACTCCGCCCTGCTTGGGCGCATTATAGTCGGTGGCGGTAGCGCAAACGCTCCACCGGTACACGGCTGACCGCATCTGGAGCCGCCCGCGCCAGGGCCCACACCCTCACCGGACCGACTCGGCGGACGCCAAACGACGTCTACCCCGAGCCGATCCACAGCGCGGAAGCGATCACGCCTCGGACAGTTCCCCGAGCCGCGCGCCATCGCGTGGACCGCTTCGGCGCGTCCTGACCACGCACCCGATCAGCGGACGAGGCGAAAGCCGTTCTCGCGCAAGATCCAGCGCTGCTGGTCGGCAGGGAGGTTCTCAACCAGCCTGCGAAACTCGGCGGGCTCCGCCAGGCCTTCGGCGTGGGGGTAATCAGAGCCCATCGCGATCATCTCGTGTCCCACTGCACCGACGATCGACTCGACATCATCCTCTGGATAGGGCGTGACCAGCAGATGACGCCGCGCGATGTCGGTCGGTCGCTCCCGGAGCGGGCCGCCAATCCACGGGCCGTTTCGACCCATCCCCCGCATCTTGTCGATGCGGCTCATGAAGTAGGTCAACCATCCGGCCCCGTTTTCGACGCTCGCGACCTTGATATTCGGATACCGGCCAAACAGGTTGTCATAGATCAGCTGAGACAACGCAGCCATGACGGGGAGATCGCCGTAGCTGTTCATCCACTGCCAAGCCGACATCTCGAAGACGGGCGGATCCGGGGCATATCCCCAGAGCGGCGCGAGCGCCGCGTTGTGACCGCCTTCACCTTGGTGAAAGAGGACCGAGATACGCGCCTCATTGACGCGAGACCAAAACGGATCGAAGTACGGGTCCCCCGCAGACCGGCCGTAGGCATGCCCCGGCCGGAGGTTGATCACGCGCGCCCCCTCCCGAATGACCCGCTCCAACTCCTCCACGGCGAGTTCGAGATCGCGGAGCGACAGGTGGGCCGGACAGAAGATGCGGCCCTGATAGGCGTAACCCCAGTCGTCCTCGATCCAACGGTTGTGCGCACGAAAATACGCGTAGAGGGCGCGTGGGTCCGCGATTTGATGCTCCATCGAGACCGCGGACGAGAACATCGTGCAAGCCTCGATGCCCTGTTCATCCATGAGCGCGATTCGATCGTCACGGTGGTAGAAAGCAGGGAGCGGCTCCATGAGCTCGTAAGGCTCTTCCTCGCCCCCCGACTTCAACTTGCGCAGGTATTCCTTGAGTGAACCGGGACGGACGACCCAACCTTCTTGCCCCGCCCCGATGTCCGTACTCGCGACGACGCTCTCGAGGGGAACCTGGTCGGAAAACTGGGGCTCGATGTGGCGAGAGATGACATCTCCCGCCTCGTAATAATGATTGTCCACATCGAAGAAGAGATAGTCGCTCGACATCGTCGCGCTCCTGTCGTTTTCAACCGCACTTCGACTGATCGAACCAACGTGAGGCAGGCGGGATCGCGTCGCCCGAGACTCAGGCCCCGAGCCCCAGAATAGACGAGTCGGCGCCAACAGCGAGCCCGATCGGCCCAGGGCGATTTGACGAGGCAAGTCGTATTCCCGTAGCGTCGGGCACACGCAAAGCCGACCGATCGAGCAGGAATGGAGAGGTGAAATGGCGGATGAGCGACCCAACACCGACTTCCTGACGTCCCACGCAGCGACGATGTCAGGCAAGGTCGCCATCATCGACGACCGTCCGGATGGGACGATCCATACAATCGACTTCGCGGGACTGGAAGGACGCGCGAACCAGCTCGCACGAGCTCTCGCGGCCGAGGGCGTAAAACCGCACGACCGGGTCGCTTGGTGCGGCCCCAACTCGATCGACGCGCTCGTCCTCATCCATGCCGCCCGAAAGCTGTGCGCGACCCCCGTCGCGGTGAACTACCGACTAACGGATGACGAGGCGGCCTTCATCTTGAACGACAGCGACGCCGTCGTCGCATGGGTCGACGCTGAGTTCGCCGAGCGTTTTGCGCGAATCCAAACAGAGGCAGGCGCGCTGCGAACCGTCGTCATCTACGACGGGCCGGCGAGGCCCAGTCAGCGCTCTGCGGAGGACTTCCTCGCGGGGCAGCCCGAGGGGCCGCTCGAGTCCGACGGTGTGAACGAACCGCCCACGACGATGCACTACACCTCGGGGACGACGGGGAGACCGAAGGGCGCACTCCGCGCCGCCACGGGCCGCCGGGGGCAGGGTCGAGAGCTCCCGAACATGCTCGACTTGATCGGGTATGGCCCCGGCGACGTCTACATCACGACGGGGCCGCTCTACCACTCCGGGCCCGGGGACATGGCGAACCTGTCCACCATGCTTGGAAACACGGTCATCGTGCAGCGCCGGTTCGAACCGGAGGACTGGCTTCGCCTGGTCGAGACCTACAAGGTGACGATCGTGTATTCCGCGCCCACGCCGATTCGTCGCGTCGTCGCGCTTCCAGCCGAGATCAAAGCCCGCTACGAGCGCGGCAGCGTCCGTATCGGCCTGGCTGCAGCCGCCCCGTGGACCCACGCGCTCAAGCGAGCGTACCTCGCGGACTTTCCGGCGGACACGCTCTGGGAGATCTACGGCTCGACGGAGCTCGGCGCCAACACCCTGCTCCGCCCGGAGGATCAGCTCCGCAAGCCGGGGTCCTGTGGACAACCCATCGACGGCATCGAGCTTGCGCTGTTCACAGAGGACGGCGTCCAGATCCACCAGCCTGACGTGCCAGGAGAGCTCTACGTCCGCTCCCCCTTGCTCTTTGATGCCTATCACAAGAACGACGAAGCGTTTGTCGCGAGCGAGCGCGACGGCTTTCACTCCGTCGGTGACATCGCCTTCTTCGATGACGAGGGGTACTACTACATCTGCGACCGCAAAAGCGACATGATCATCTCCGGAGGCGTCAACATCTACGCTCTCGAGGTGGAGGCTGCGATCGAGCAGCATGAGGGCGTCGCTGAGGCCGCGGTGATTGGAATCCCGAGCGATGAATGGGGCGAGTCGGTACACGCGGTCATCATCCCCCGGCCGCGTTGGCGGCCGGATGCGCGCGAGATCGATGCCTTCCTTCGGGAGCACATTGCGGGTTTCAAGCGGCCCCGCTCCATCGAGTTTCGCGCCGAGCTGCCCCACAGCGGGGCTGGCAAGGTCCTGAAGCGGGAACTCCGTGAACCTTTCTGGGAGGGTCACGAACGGCGCCTGGTCTGACGGGCGACCGTGTGAATCCCTTTTTGAGGAGATCGTTAGGATGCGTTTTGGAATCTTCGCGGCGCCGTTCCACCCCCACGACCAGAACCCCACCCTCCACTACCAGACCGATCTCGACCTGATCGTCCGGCTCGACGAACTCGGCTACGACGAGGCCTGGATCGGCGAACACCATTCCGGTGGATGGGAGATGGTCGGGAGCCCGGAGCTCTTCTGCGCAGTCGCAGCCGAGCGGACCAAGCACATCAAGCTCTGTACGGGCGTCGTCTCGCTCCCTTATCACCACCCGTTCATGATCGCAGACCGAATGGTCCAGCTCGACCACCTGACGCGAGGAAGGATCAAGTTCGGCGTCGGCCCGGGTGCGCTGGCGAATGATGCCCACATGATGGGAATCGATCACATGAACATGCGACGGATGATGGAAGAGTCCCTCGAGGCGATCCTCGCCCTCCTGCATGACGAAGAGCCCGTCACTCGAAAGACAGACTGGTTCGAGCTGAACGAGGCCCGCCTCCAGCACGCGCCCTACCAGCCCAACGGTATCCCGATGGCGATCGCCGCGACGGCGTCTCCTTCGGGGCCTCGCTGTGCCGGACGATTCGGGCTGGGGTTGTTGTCGATGAGCGCCAGCAGCGCGGCGGGATTCGACGCCCTGGCGTCTCATCGCGAGATCTGGGAAGCGAAAGCCAGCGAACACAACCAGGTGTTCGACCCCGACCAGTGGGCGCTCGCAGCGCCCATGTATGTCGCCGAGACGCGAGAGCAAGCGCTGAAGGATGTCCAGTACGGGATCGAGAAGTGGGTCGACTACTTCATGCACGTCCTCTCACTCCCCCTCCTCCCTAACGAAGAGCCCGACCCTAAAAAATGGCCAGAACGAATGATCGAGAGCGGCGCAGCCGTGATCGGTACGCCAGATGATGCCATCGCCCAGCTCCGCCGATTGGAGGAGCAGACAGGCGGGTTCGGGGCTTACCTCATCATGGCCAACGACTGGGCCAGCCCGGCCCGGACCAAAGAATCCTACGAGCTGATCGCTCGTCACGTCTTCCCCGCGTTCCAGGGCTCCACCGTACGGGAGAAGCGCTCACACCAGAGGCTGCGCGACAACCGGGAAGAACACCTCACAGGAATTGGCGCGGCGATCGAGAGCGAGATCGCGAAGCATGAGGCGGAGATGACCGCCCGAGGGCAGAAGACCGGGTATCACGTAAAGGACGCGACTCCCTACCTCGAGGAAGACGTGCTCAAGCGGCGATCGGACTGAAGCCCCCCTCAAGCATCGAAGGCGGCACCCTCCGGATTGGGTACGACTCCTGCCACAGGGCCGCGAAGCCCCGAAGCCGCCCCGCTGGAGCCTCACCCCAAACGGCCAATCGTGGCCATCCACGCCCACTGCAACTTCTGCTGCTCATGCAGCCCCTCCGGATCCTGAGGGAGCCAGCGCTAGGGAGCGGGGCGTTCCCCATCGACGGTGATTCGGCGAACGACGCGCCGCAACGGAAAGTGGTCGGAGACTCCGCGGTGCACGGTGAGTCGTTCGTCCCAGATCGCGACGTCCCCCTGGGTCCAGGTCCAGCGAACCTGCCGCTTCGGCTCGTCGAACATGGAGACCAGGAGCGAGCGGAGGGCTCGCCACTCCGCATCGCAGAGTTCAGTCGCCGTCCCCATACTGCCCGCCCCATCGTAATAGGCTCGCTCACCCGTTGCAGGGTGCGTCCGGACCAGCGGGTGCATCACCGGCGGATAGGCGTCGCGGATCATCTGTCCGAGCCCGTTGATCCCAGACTTTTCCTCGGCGATCACACAAAAATCGGGCCAACAAGAGTGTTCCGCCTCGAGCCCGTCGAGCAGGGTTCGAACGGCCGGCGACAAACTTCGGTAGACATCGGCCGTCGATGCCCAAACCGTGTCGCCTCCGTGGGCCGGAATCTCGAGTCCACACAAAATCCCGATCATCGGCGGACGTTCGATCCAAGTGACGTCGGTGTGCCAGTCGTCGGTGCTCGGTGGACTGTCGGGACCATCGATGATCGTCGAGCAGACGGGGACCGTCGCGCCGTGAATCTTCGAGATCGGATAGATCGAAGGCTCACCGAAGCGGCGAGCGACCCCGATCTGCTCCTCCTCACTCAGCGGCTGGTTCCGGAAGAAGAGCACTCCGTGCTCGTAGAGAGCCGCCTCGACCGCGGCGGCGCTGTCGCCATCGAGTCCCCGGAGGTCCACCCCCTCGACAACCGCCCCGATCACGCCGCCAACCTTCTCGACCTGCATGCGTTGGTCTCGCTCCTTCGCGTTCCCGCGGAACGCTTCGACCGAGCATCGCCGGCCGTCGGATCGTTCGACGGCCGCTGTGACCGTGATGACCCGCGCCCTCGTTTGGGTGGGGCAGCCTAGTCCAGGCCCGTGGCGGCTCCCAACGAGAGCCGTTCGAGCCCCATGCGAGGGGCCCTCCTGGGGCGCGTGATCGATCGGCCCACTCCTCGGGACCCTGGGCGGCCCCGAGAATTGGAAGCGCGCTGCATGACGCGAACCTCCGGACGGACGAGTCTCCGGGCGCGAGCTTCGGGGCACCCGATCGGCGCGACACCACCCCAATCTCGCTCCCCGAGACCGTCACGGTTCCGGACGCGCCCGCGCCCTGAGGCCAACCGCTCGCACAAGCGATCCGTCCGCGTTCGTTGATGAGGCAAACGACGAGACCCGAGTCCCGCTTCGTCCCCAATCGTCCCTCCATCTTTCGGGACCGCGGCAACCGAAACCAACCTCAACGAGACAATTCAGCGGTTTCATTTGGCCTAATGCGGCCGTCACCCCGGCGATTCGGCGTCGACCCACCGATTTCACGCGCGCGTCACGCCAGGCCGCGAAGGGTTCGGTATACGTACTTATGACGTGTGGAACAGGACTCAGGTTGCCTTGCCCACGTTTTCCTATCACCTGACCCTGGGAAGAGGGAGACGATGAGATGAGTCGATTTCTGTGGTGCTGTTTTTTCCTCCTGACGTTTCAGAGCTCAGCCTCGGCGATCTCGTTGACCGGAAACACCTCGCCGGGCTCTGGGCTGACAGCCGAAGAGCTGAAGTCCGATCAATCCTGGGGGCAAACCTTTCAGATCGCGCCGTCTGGATCGATCACCGAGGCGACGATCGACTCGGTGGTCCTCTACCTGTTTCGCGCGTCCAATCAGTCAGGCCGGACAGTCACCGCCTCGATTCGTTCCAGCTGGAACGGGGCTGCGTTGTGGGAGTCGACTGTCCCGGTGCAGGATCTGGAGAGGGACCCTGGAGCCAACCAATCGAGTTTGCATGACGCGGTGACGTTTTCGGGCGCGAGCGCGGCGATCTCGACGGACACGATGTACTACCTGCGACTGGACACCACGTCGTCGGAGAAGGTCTACGCCCACTACGATCAGTCGTCCTCATACAGCCCGGGCCACCTCATCAACAAGGACGGGAACAGCGCAGGCTCGGGCAAGGACCTCCTCTTCCAGATCGAGGGCTCGTATACCGAGGTACCGGAGCCAGCGACGGCGCTCTTGATGGGCCTGGGGTTCGCAGGAATGGCGCGCGCTCGACCCTGTCACCGGAGACGACGTCAAGAGGCTTCGTAAGCGACGAAGGGTCGCCGGTGCGGGCCGGGGGGGGCGACGGCGAGCCTCCCGACGCTGGACAAGGTGCGGCCGAAGTCCGAACCGCGGTCGAGCAGCGGATGTACACACCCGCTCGCTTCTCTGCCGATAATCACGAGCGAACCGGCAAGTCCCGCGCCATCGTCCAACGTCGACAGAATGCGAGGCGAAAACCGCCGGTGCATCCCGTAAACTGCCGCTCCCGAGTCGATAGCGCGACGTAGCCACTTCGAACCCATACGGAGATCTCATGCGCTCAATCCAGATGTTCTTGCTCGCGGCCCTCGCCAGCCTTTCCTTCGCGCCGATGTCAGCAGCCAATAACAATGGTGCCGCTCGCGCACACTGCCTCGTGGGGACTTGGTCCGGCGAGCGCGTCGTCATCAACCGGCTCGGCAAGCAGGTCGTGTGGGCGGAGTTGGTGCTCGAAACAGTCGACGAGGGCACTATTCGCGGGACTTCGTCATGGGGGCTCCTGACCGGCGAGGGGGGCGATGCGCTGGACGTACCCGTGATTCAGGACACCGAAGAGGTCTACGGTGCGATCGGTCGCCGAGGGCGCGAGTTCTACCTCGCGGAATCGCCGGAGACAGGCGTGCTTCATGGGCGGCTGATCGGGCGAAACCGGATGGAGGTGTTCCTGATCCAGAGCGGAGAGTGGCCGGTCGCGGGGGTCTCCGTCCTGAAGCGAGAGGGCACTCCGACCCCGGGCTGCCGGTTGCGCGCCAAGCGCCTGTGAGGCGAGCCGACCGCGTCGGGTGACCTCGGCTTCGGCGCCCGGTGTCGCTGATGCCCCCGGCCCCACCGCGAGGGGGCCTCTGCCGAGACCGAGATGACAGCTCTGCTCGGGCGGGCCGACCAAACTCAGCTTCATCTGCCCGTCCTCTTCGCGGTGCGACCGGCAAGGACGCTCTCCCCGACGAAGCAACCGGGCCACTCGCGAGGGCGCGCGCTCGGACATCCAACCCAACCCCGCTTATACTCCCACTCCGCTGGCGCCCCGTTTCGAGGTAATGGACTGATGGATCTCTCTCTAGACGAATCACAGCAAATCCTGGTGGACACCTTCTCCGAAATGCTCGAGAAGGAATGCCCAACGACCCATGTGCGAGAACACGAGGAGGTGGGCTTCTCCCCGACCCTCTGGTCCCAGTACTGTGAGCTCGGAGCGCAGGTAATGGGGCTGCCCGAGAGCGTTGAGGGGCTCGACATGAGCTTGCTCGAGCTGGGGCTCGTGGCCACACAGTCGGGGCTCGCGCTCGCGCCCGTTCCATTCCTCGAGGTCGCGACCGCCGGCAGGCTGCTCGCCGCGGTCAACCCAGAAGACCCGCTGCTCGGAGCGATCGTCGCAGGACAGCCCGCGGTCTCCCTCGCTCTCCCCAGGCCGCACGCGATCTCCGGTACCGCATCAGCCGCGGGGGGGCGGGTGCTGGTTCCCTTCGGAACGGTGGCAGATGCCGTGATCGCGCTCGACGGAGACACGCTCTACGTCGCGGAGGGAGCAGACAAACGGCGGACCGCCCGCGTCCAGGACCTCGGATCGAGCGCGCTCGCGCATTGGGACCTCGACCTGAGCGACGGAGCACGGGTCTTGGCGACCGGGCCCGAGGCCCAGCGAGCGATGACCCGAGCCACGGCAGAGTGGAAGCTCCTCGCAGGCTTCTGGCTGACGGGGATCGCGCGGCGCGCGCTCACGATCGGAGCCGACTACGCGAAGGAGCGGGTTCAGTTCGGGGTGCCGATCGGCGGCTTCCAAGCGATCGCCCACCCCCTCGCGGAGTGCTCGATTCGCACGGATGGCGCCGAGCTGCTCTGCCATGAGGCTGCGTGGGCTGACGAGGCAGACCCAGCGCGCTTTGAAATGCTGGCCTCGATGGCTTTCACCTGGGCATCCCAGACGGCGATCCGGACCGCGGACACGAGCCTCCACACCCACGGTGGGTACGGATTCTCGACGGAGTACGACATCCAACTCTTCTACCGCAGAGCGCGAGCGCTCTCCTCTGTCGGCGGTGGCGCGCAGGAAGAGCTTCAAACCGTCGCTCAGCTTTGTTTCGACCCCGACGGCTCCTGCGAAGCCGACTCTCTCCTGGGAGGACCCCGATAATGGATTTTCGACTCGGCGCAAAGGCAGAAGAGGTGAAACGCGAGATCCGCGCGTTTCTGGCGGAGAACTTCAGCGAGGCGGACCGCAAGGCGGCGGCCGAAGATGGCGGCGGCCACGACTGGGCGCTCTACCGCAAGCTCGCTGCGAACGGCTGGGTCTCGGCCGGGTGGCCGAAGGAGTACGGCGGCGGCGACCGCGACCCCTACGAGATCCTCACGCTCTACTGGGAGCTCTGCAAGGCGGGCTTCCCCTGGATCGGCCTGCTCAACAACGGCTTCATCGGTCACACCTTGATGGCGATGGGAACGGATTTCCATCGCGAGGAGTTCGTTCCGAAGATCGCATCGGGCGAGATCGCCTTTGCCCTCGGCTATTCGGAGCCGGGCTCCGGCTCCGACGTCGCAGGGGCGCGGACGATGGCCACGCGGGACGGGGATGACTGGATCATCGACGGTCAGAAGATGTGGACGACGACAGCCCACACCGCGCAATACATCTTCATGCTCACACGGACAAGCACGCAGGATCGTCCCCATCGGGGGTTGACCCTCTTCCTCGTACCCACGGACGCTGAGGGCGTCGATGTCCAGGCGATCCACACGATGGGCGGCGAGCGCAGCAACGGTGTCTACCTGACCCAGGTTCGGATCCCCGACAGTCACCGCGTAGGTGAGGTCGACAAGGGCTGGTCGGTCGTGCGCTTCGCGCTCGGGCTCGAGCAGGCGATGGGGTACTCCGACATCCATGAGCGTTTCATCGAGAACGCCGGCCGATGGTCGCTCCAATCGGGCGCCGACGGGCAGCGGCCCTTTGATGACGGCCGCGTGCGCGAGCAACTCGCCCAGACGGCGATCCACGCCGAGGTCTCGCGGCTCTTGCGCCATCGCTCTACCTGGCTCGCTGCAGAGGGGATGGAGCTTGGCGCCAAGGGCGCGATGACGAAATCGTTCTCGGGGACCGCCTACCTCGAGGACGCGCAAAGGTGGATGGACCTCGTCGGGCCAGCGGGGCTCATGAAAGAGGGCGAAGACGGCGCGCTCGCTGAAGGCAACTTTGACGAGGCCTTCCGCCAGACTCCGGTCAACACGATCTACGGCGGGACGGTCGAGATCCTCCGCAGCCTTGTGGCAGAGGTCGAGCTAGGCCTCCCCAAGAGTCGCTAGCCCGAGGAGAGGTCATCGGCGCGCTCGGCAGAAAAAGACCAGTTCTTCGCATGCCCCCGTGCGGGGCCTGCGAAGCAACTCGCAATAACAAACCGAGCGGACGCCGACGCAAACCTTGGCCCACACCCCGGCTCGCTCCTACGCCGTGCGGTCGGACAAGGATCGCCTTTCCCCATGTCCCGAGGTCACCTCATAAGACGCTTCCAGAGCTGACGCCATTTCGATGCGACGAGCCCATGCTCGCCCCAGCAGGGCACGGGCTGAGCGGATCTGCTTTCATCCCGTCTCCGCGAGCCACCTTCAACAGCGCAGACGAGGAATGACTATGGGCTTCTATGAGAATCGAATCCTCCCGAAGATGATCGATGTCGCGTGCTCTTCACCTCCGATCCTGAAGCAGCGTGAGAAGGTGGTTCCCGAGGCTACCGGGCGTGTCCTCGAGGTCGGGATGGGCCCCGGTATCAATTTGCCCTTTTACGATGTCGAGAAAGTCGAGATGGTCTGGGGCCTCGAGCCGTCCGGCGGGATGCGGGGAAAGGCCGAGCCCAGAATCGCCAAGGCGCCGTTCCCTGTCGAATGGCTAGGCCTTCCCGGGGAAGAGATCCCCCTCGATGACGACAGCGCCGACACGGTACTGCTGACTTTTACACTCTGTACGATTCGCGATTTTTCGACTGCGCTCGCACAGATGCGGCGTGTGCTCAAACCCGGCGGCAAGTTGCTCTTCGCGGAGCATGGTGCGGCACCTGATGAGAACGTTCGCAAATGGCAGGACCGCCTCAACCCTCTCTGGAAGAAGATGGCTGGAGGTTGCAACATCAACCGCGAGATTCCGCGTCTCCTCGACGAGAACGGCTTTCGGGTCGACGCTGTCGACGCCATGTATCTGCCCGGCCCCGTAAAGGTCGCAGGCTATCAGTATTGGGGCAGCGCCTCCGGGCGGTAACTTCGCCCTCGCGAGCCTAGAGTCCGATCGTATGCGGGGGATCCGCTGTCTTGGCGGAGGGCTCGTAGAGCCGCCCCCGGGTGCCCGCGTGATGCAAGGCGCCTCCGGCACACGGTGGCCGGGAAGTCGCGCGCCAGCCGGGGCTCTCGGAGAGCTTCATCAGCGCGAAGTGAGCGGTCTCGTTGCAGCAACGAAGGTGCGGGGATTCAGGCTATGCTCTGCGATGAGATGATCTACCCCTATACGAATGAAACACAAACACGATGGGATCGGGGCGACTTCCAAGTCCAGCTCTCTCAACCGGAGAACCCCCGCCCGATCGGGTTCTGCGATGGGACACAAGCGGACCTCGCTGAGTTGCAAGAGCGCGCAGAGAGCGAAGGGGCCAGCGGCGTTCAGATCGAGAAGAAGCACCTGAAATCAGGGCGTGAGATCTGGGTCCTCCACGGAGAGGAATAGACACCGCCCTCGCTCACCCGGTGAGCACTGCCCCGCCTGCCTCTCGCGAGCAAGGCAGGTGTTCCCCAGGCATGTAGGAATCCATCCCCCATCGGCCCCTATGACGAACCCGAACGGTTCGATCGCACCCCTCATTTCTCGGATTCCGCAGAGAAGATCCCGTCGGAGCGCGACGGCGAACGTTGGGAACGGCCGGACCGAGAAGACAGCAGCCGAGGCGGACCGACTTGGCACACGCGCTCGACGGACCTAGGTTCTCTATCGCGCGCCGCATGGGCGACCCAGGCTGAGACCGACGGTAAAGCCCAGCCTGACGAACCCACCGCTCGAGACCGTAAAGAAGAGGACACCCGCAGTGAAAGCAAATGACGTCATCTTGATCAGCGTCGATGACCACATCGCAGAACCCGAAAACATGTTCAAGCAACATGTTCCCGCTAAGTACCAGCAGTTTGCGCCACGCGTAGAGACTGACGAACGCGGTATTCAACAGTGGTGGTATGGCGACCTGAAGGGTCGAAACCTGGGCCTGAACGCAGTCGCTGGGAAACCTCCGGAGATGTTTAACGTCGATGCCAGCCGCTACGACGAGATGCGCCCGGGTTGCTATGACGTCCACGAGCGCGTGCGAGACATGAACGCGGGCGGACAGCTCGCGGGCCTGAATTTCCCCAATTGGACAGGCTTCGCGGGACAGGTCCTGAACCAGGGCCCCGACCCGAAGATGAACCTGCTGATGATCCAGGCGTATAACGACTGGCACATCGACGAATGGTGCGGAGCCTATCCCGACCGTTTCATCCCCTGCGGCATCCTGCCGCTGTGGGACGTCGAGCTTGCCGCGCAGGAGATCGGCCGGCTCGCGAAGAAGGGCTGTCACGCGGTCACGTTCTCCGAAAACCCCGAGGCGCTGAACATGCCCTCGATCCACTCCGGGCAGTGGGACCCGCTCTTCGCGGCCTGCGTAGAGAACGACACGGTTCTCTGCTGCCACCTTGGTTCTTCCTCTCGTTCTCCAATGAACGCCACCGACGCACCTGCTGGGGTGCCGATGACCTGCTCCCCAGCGTCAACCGTCTATACGCTGATCGATCTGGTTTGGGCGACCTTCTGGACGCGCTTCCCGACGCTCAAGTTCTCCCTCACAGAGGGCGACATCGGCTGGATCCCGTTCTTCCTCTGGCGGGCAGAGCACGTCAAGCGACGCCACAGCGGTTGGACCAAGCACGACTTCAGCAAAACCGGCGGCCCGTCCGAGATCTTCCGAAACAACATCCTCTGCTGTTTCATCGAGGATGACACCTGGATCCCGAACATGGATACGTTCAACCTCGATCACATCTGCTGGGAGTCCGACTTCCCGCACTCGGATGGCACCTGGCCGAACGCACCCGAGCGGATCGTAGAGACGCTCGCCGGGCTCGATGACGCCCTGATCAACAAGATCACGCACGAGAACGCGATGAAGCTCTACGGCTTCGACCCCTTCGCCACGCGAGAGAGAGCGGACTGCACCGCCGCAGCGCTGCGAGCCGAATCTCCAGACGTAGACGTGGTAACCCGCGTCGGCCGACTCGCAGGCGACCGAGACATCGAAGCCTGGCGTGAGCTGACGAGCGGCCCGCGCCGCTAAGTCATCCGCGCTCGGGTTTGCTTCAGGCAAACCCGCCTCGCAACAGCGCCCCGGCCCCCAAGGCCGGGGCGCTCGTTCGTCTGCACTGTGAAGCACCCCCGACTCGGCGGCTCGGGAGCCCGTGAGCGCCGCGCGTTCCTCACTAGACCCATCGAGAACACCCTGTCCGACTTTGTCTCCGGGAGGACCCATGCACCTGACCCACCGTTTCGCGCTGCTGTGCCTCCCCCTTGGGCTCCTGGCCGGCTCCGGCTCCGCCGGTCCGAAGGACACCCCCGGTCGCAGTTTCGGCGCCGACCTCAGCCTCGAGTCGGTCACCCCCCTCGCCACGGTCGCGGGAGCGCCCGAGCACTATGCCAACGAGCCCGTGCTCGTCTCCGGTCGCCTCACCGACCTCTGCACCAAGAAAGGCTGTTGGACGGTCATCACCGACGACGGCGTAACGATGCGAGTCCGCTTCCAGGACTACGGGTTCTTCCTCCCGAAGAATGCGCTCGGAAACGACGCCCTCGTCGAGGGCGTGGTCGTCAGCCGGAAGGTCAGCGCTCGCGAAGCGCGGCACATCGCTTCCGAATCACAGGGCGGCGCCACCCCCCCGATCGAGGGACCAACGCGGGAGCTCGGGTTCGTCGCGACCGGCGTACGCTTACTCGATCGGGAGTAGCCGAAACACTCCTTAGATCACATACGAGTCGCCAGACGCCCTCACCGTCAGGTCACTGATCGAGACGCCCCACGGCTGGTCGATCGCGTAGACGATCTGATCCGCGAGCAAGTCCGCGTCGAGCGCAAAGTACTCGATGTTGTCGGGGGAACTCAAACCGTCGGGAGCATCACCGCTCGCCATCGCGCCGACCTTCTGCATGAAGTCCTCCATCCCTGTCCCAAGGATCCCGGCAAGCGCCATGGGGTTGATCACACCGTCCCCGAGTGCGGTTCCAGGTACCCCGGTCGGCCGGATCGTCGTCACCTTGATCTTTCCCTGTGATTCCTGTCGCAACGCATCCGACAAAAAGTTTACGGCAGCCTTACTCGCGCCATAGACCGCAGCCCCGGCCACTGGCTGGTTGCCGTAGATCGACGACAAGTTGATCACATGGCCTCGACCCTGGGCGATCATCTGATCGTGTACAGCCATCGTCCCAAAGAGCACACCCTTGATATTGATGTCGATGCAGGCCGCCCAGGCGTCACCCGCAACCCCATGGTCGGCGTAGAACGCAAGGGGCATCACGCCGGCATTGTTCACCATCACGTCGATCGCACCGAAGGCCTCCACCGCGCGATCTGCGAGCCCGCGCATCTGGCCGAGGTCTGTGACGTCGGCCGCCACGGCGATGGCCTCCCCGCCAGCGTTTCTGATTGAATCCACGGTCTCTCCGACCGAAGTTGCGTTGATGTCGGACGCGACCACCTTCGCGCCCAATGCTGCGGTCTTCTCCGAGACCAATCGACCAAAGCCACTCCCACCCCCTGTAATCACAACGACCTTCCCTGCAACATTGCTCATGTCCTGATCTTCCCTCTCTTGTCGGTTTCCGTGCTGACTGCTCGATGCGCGATCGGGCCAAGCCCCGGGTCATTCACGCCTCAACCTGCCGTAACACCTCCGCGCAAACAATGGGCACTCTCTCCCAGCAGCTCTCACCCGCCATTCGACCTTGCACGAGCAACCCGGCGCATGCGGGAGACAAACCGCTCCCCGACTCGGAGTCACCCAAAACATTTAGATCCACCGGACCCCCGGGCTACGCCCGCGCAGCGATGAAATCGGGGTGACGAACGGCTCACCAAAACGCCTGCAGGAGCTGATCTCGCAGGCCACTTCATCTTCCCGTCCCGACTACACATCCACGCCGGCCGCTCTCGCCTATAAAACCAGCAGTCGTATTCACAGTCGCTTCATACAGATCAAATTGCTTTCGCCTATGTTCCGCCTCCCCGATTTCCCGAGCAAAGGATCGAAAGTGATGTCCCCCCTGAGTTCAAGCGCGCGACGTTCAATCAAGGCCACACGCGCACGGACTCGATTTTCCGTCGCGACATGGGCCTTTCGCCTAGTAGCCCTCTCCTTGCTAGTCCTAACCGCCACCCCCGCCCTGGCCCAGACGCCCTGGCCAGCGGAGACACGCGCTAGCTCGATCAACCTCACGCCGATTGAGGGGCCTGGTGAGAATGACTTTCACAGCGACCTGAGCGCCGCGGTTTGGAACCCCCTTACCGAAACCCTATGGCTCGGACGGAATGGTCCGGGCGCGGCGGGCTCGAAGCTGTGGGCTGTCGTCGATTCAGCAGCGGGTGGATTCGAGATCCTCGAGGGGCCGGGAGGCCGCTCGGAGTGGACCGGCTTCGGTGACCTTGAAGGGGTAACCCAAGCCGACTTCGCAGAGGAGGTCGTGTATGTCATCGTCGAGGGCATCGAGCAGATCCGGGAGTACGACATCTCGACACCGGGAACTCAGGTGCTGAACAACACCTGGGACA
>Ga0315331_10001702_pt1 | contig 16561 bp, 11 predicted proteins | sample M160m34915metaG_FD_203456 | JGI IMG/M metagenome (GOLD analysis project Ga0315331, IMG submission 203456) | Ammonia-oxidizing marine archaeal communities from Monterey Bay, California, United States - M1 60m 34915 | ecosystem: Environmental > Aquatic > Marine > Intertidal zone | place: USA...
AAGGGCTGAATACCGGCGCTGCCAAAGGCGTCATTGGCATGATCCGCAAGTTGGTGGCCGACTACGCCCAAGATCAAGTCGTCGTCGTGTTCGACGCCAAGGGGCCCACCTTTCGTCATGAGATCTACGCACAATACAAGGCCAACCGGCCGCCCATGCCCGATGAGCTGCGCGAGCAGATTGAACCCATACACAATGCCATTCGCGCGATGGGCTTGCCGCTCATCTGTATTGGTGGTGTCGAGGCGGATGATGTCATCGGCACACTCTCGGTAGAGGCAGCCAAGGACGGCCGAGACGTCGTCATCTCCACCGGTGACAAAGATATGGCGCAGCTGGTCAATGACCACGTCACGCTCATAAACACCATGAACAATACCTCCATGGATCACGATGGTGTGGTGGCGAAGTTTGGTGTGCCGCCAGCACTCATTATCGATTTGCTGGCCCTTATGGGCGACAAGGTCGACAACATACCCGGTGTCGCCGGTGTGGGAGAGAAAACGGCAACCGCGTTGCTGCAACATTTGGGTGGTATCGATTCGATTTACGGGCAGCTCGACGCCGTCGCCGATTTACCGATACGCGGCGCGAAGAGCCTCGGAAATAAACTCGAAGGCGCGCGCGCGGAGGCCGACCTTAGTTATGAGCTGGCGACGATCAAAATTGATTGTGATCTGGGGCTTGCAGAGGGGGACCTCGACTCCAGCCCGCCGGATACCAACGCCCTGATTGCGCTGTTTCAGGATCTTGAGTTCAAGACCTGGTTAGACGCCTTGTTACAGAGCGATGATAAAGCGGATGGGGATGTTGTGTCTGAAGGGGATGAGACCCCAGAGCCGGTGAGCGCCAGTGACGCCATTGAGGTGGCGACTATTTTTAATCAGAGCGATTTTGATGAATGGCTGGCGAAGCTTGGGTCTGCCACCTTATTCGCCTTCGATACCGAAACGACAAGCCTCGACTATATGGTGGCGGAAGTGGTGGGAGTCTCTTTCGCGGTGGCGTCAGGTGCAGCCGCTTATGTGCCGCTGGCGCACGATTATCCGGGCGCGCCAGACCAGCTCGACCGTGACGTCGTGCTCGAGGCCCTGCGGCCCCTGCTTGAGGATGAGCAGATCGCCAAGGTCGGACAGCACCTTAAATACGACGCCAACGTCCTGGCTAACCATGGCATTACCCTGAGAGGCATTCGGGAAGACACCATGCTGGAGTCTTACGTGCTGGACGCCGCCGGGAGTCGCCACGATCTCGATACGCTGGCTCTCAAGTATCTTGGACAGCGCACCATTCATTTCGAGGATATCGCCGGTAAAGGCGTCAAACAGCTGACGTTTAATCAGGTGCCTATCGAGCAGGCTGCGCCCTACGCAGCCGAGGACGCCGAGGTGACGTTGCGCTTACATCAAAAACTCGCAAAAAAATTGAGCGAGGAGCGCGCGCTATCCGCTTTGTATCGAGAGTTGGAAATCCCGCTGGTGCCCGTGCTGTCGCGGATCGAGCGCAATGGTGCGTTGGTCTGTCGCAATACTCTCGCATCACACAGTCAGGAGCTGGGTAAGCGCATCCTGTCTCTTGAAGCTAAAGCCCACGAATTGGCGGGTGGCCCGTTTAATCTTGGCTCACCCAAACAGCTTGGCGAGATTTTGTTCAACCAGCTTGAGCTGCCTGTGCTGCGCAAGACCCCAAAGGGTGCGCCTTCCACCGCCGAGGAAGTGCTCTCCGAGCTGGCGCTCGACTACCCGCTGCCTGCGGTCCTGATGGAGTACCGGAGTCTCAGCAAATTAAAGTCGACTTACACCGATAAGTTGCCTGAGATGATCGATCCACGCACCGGGCGGGTGCACACCTCCTATCACCAGGCAGTGACCGCCACCGGGCGTTTGTCGTCATCCGACCCGAACCTGCAAAACATTCCGATTCGCACTGAAGAGGGCAGGCGAATTCGCCAGGCCTTTATTGCTGCCCCAGGCTGCAAGATTGTCGCTGCCGATTATTCCCAGATCGAATTGCGCATCATGGCGCACCTCTCTCAGGACGATGGCTTGCTCAATGCCTTTGCCGCCGGTTTGGATGTGCACAGTGCGACCGCTGCCGAAGTATTCGGTGTCGGGATAGAGGGGGTATCCGTGGATCAGCGGCGTAAAGCCAAAGCCATCAATTTTGGTTTGATCTACGGCATGTCGGCGTTTGGTTTGGGTAAACAGCTGGGCCTCGGGAGAAATGAGGCGCAAGAGTATATCGACCTCTATTTTGCGCGTTACCCCGGTGTGGCGGAGTATATGGCGCGGACCCGCGAACTCGCTCACGAAGCCGGTTATGTTGAAACGCTGAAGGGGCGGCGTCTCTACTTGCCCGAAATCAACGCCCGCAATCGCCAGCGTCAGCAAGCCGCTGAGCGAACCGCGATTAATGCACCGATGCAAGGCACTGCGGCCGACATCATTAAGATGGCGATGCTATCAGTTGACGATTGGCTTACCCGCTCAAGGGTTGATGCACGCTTGATCATGCAAGTTCACGACGAGCTGGTTTTTGAGGTTGAGGCCGGTGCAGTGGAAGAACTCTCTGAGACCGTGGTTCAACTGATGTCAGGTGTGGGTGTGCTCGATGTGCCTTTGCTCGTTGAGGCGGGCACTGGCGATAACTGGGATGAAGCGCATTAGCGCACAGCTTAGTCTTCGGGGTTGATCTCTGGCAGGTCATCGATCACTGAGTCGTCAGTGAGCCAGCGGTTAATCTTTGTCCCCAGCTCCTCGACGCCTTTTCGTTTTAGGGAAGAGAAAAGCTGCACGCTCACCAGCTCGGCGTGCTCCGCGAGCGCTTCGCGAACTGATAGCAGCGTGCTTTGGGCCGGACCGCGTTTTAGCTTGTCCGCCTTGGTCAGCAGGATATGAACCGGCATGCTGGCGGAGATCGCCCACCCCAGCATCTGTTTGTCGGCGTCAGTCAGCGGGTGGCGGATATCCATCAGCATTACCAGGCCGCGAAGACTCTCTCGGTGCTGAAGATAGCGCTCTAACTGCTGGTTCCACTTTTTCTTTACCGCCAGAGGGACTTTGGCAAACCCGTACCCCGGCAGGTCGACTAGCCGTTGGCTGTCGCTCAGGGCGAAAAAATTAATAAGCTGCGTTCGCCCCGGCGTGCGGGAGGTTCGCGCGAGCTTCCCTTGCGAAGTTAACGTATTGATTGCGCTCGATTTTCCCGAGTTTGACCGGCCCGCGAATGCGACCTCCCAGCCTTCATCGCGCGGGGCATTTTCGACCGCGCTAGCGCTTTGAAGAAATGCGGCATTGCGGAACTGAACGGCTACTTTGTGGGCGCTAAACTCTGTCATTTTGCGATTTGTGCCACGACGCGGAAAGTCTATAATGCCACGCTCTTCGGGGCTCCATGCTCGGAACATCACGGTAAATTTTGTGAAGGGCGTCGCACATGACGCCGCGGGTCTGGGCCACTCAGGCTGCTCCCGACAAATGAGTAGAGCTGAACCAGGCGCTGAGCCGTACAACGATGACGCAAGACAAAGACAAAGACAAAGACGCAAGATAAAGACATTAGAGGGTTTAACCATGAGAACAACAGTCTTCATCCGCACAGCTGCTATCAGAGTTGCTGCGATTGCAGCGTTGGCCGCCGCGCCCGTAGTGCTGGCGGGCGACCCGCCTGCACAATACGCCGCTTCTTGTGGTGCCTGTCATGCCGTTGGCGTTGCCGGCGCACCGGCGACCGGCAATGTTGAAGCGTGGGCACCGCGCATGGAAAAAGGTATGGAGGCACTGGTGGCGTCGGTTCGCAATGGCCTCAATGCCATGCCCCCCGGCGGCCTTTGTAACAGCTGCAGTGACGAGGATTATGCAGACCTGATTACTTACATGGCCACTGCGCAATAACAATGGCGCCGACCCGGTGGCGGGCTGAGCCAAGCCCGCGCAACCTGGATCGCCGACAGCAACAGACACCGCTATTTATTCGACAGGTATTTCTATGTTTCAGTCTCTAGCCAAAGTCGCGTGTGTTCTCGCGGTGACCGTGATCGGAACCAACGTACAGGCCGCGGGCGATGCCGAGGCAGGTCAGGCAAAGGCTGCGACCTGTGTGGCATGCCACGGGGTTGACGGCAACAGCGCGGTGCCGACGTTTCCCAAGCTGTCGGGCCTTGGCCACAAATATTTACTCAAGCAGATGCAGGATATTCGTGACGGACGTCGCCCGGTGGCGCTGATGGCAGGGCAGGTCGATAACATGACCGACCAGGACTTGTCTGACATCGCCGCATTTTATGACGCACAGCCGCGTACTGGCGGCACGGCGGACCCCGATAAAGTGTCATTGGGGCGTAAGGTCTATCTTGGCGGGATTGCTGAGCGTCAGGTGCCGGCCTGTTCCGGCTGTCATAGCCCTACCGGCAATGGTAATGGTCCGGCAGGTTATCCCGCGCTGGCAGGTCAGCATGCAGACTACGTTGCGGCACAGCTCAAAATGTTTCGAAAGGGTTACGAGGACCCCGCCGGCCGAACCAACGGCGGTGAGGCAAAGATTATGCGTACGACAGCTTTCCGTATGAGTGATATGGAGATTGAAGCAGTCGCGAGCTATATTGCGGGTTTGCAACCCACTCCGTAATCGCGCGCATTTCGACCCCGAGTGTGTTCCAGGGAGGGAGTAAAACATGACAGGTACTCGTAAAAGGATCGCCACGTTGTCGCTCACGCTGGTTGCTTATGCGGCCGCTGCGCTAAGCACTCTGGCGGTTGCCGAGGAACGCTGGGTCGAAGGTCAGCACTATCAGACGTTAACGCCCCCCGTGGCGGTGGGCCGCGGCAGTGACGTCATGGTGACCGAGTTCTTCTGGTATGGGTGCGGCCATTGCTACACTTTCGAGCCCATGTTGACCGCCTGGGGGAAGCAACTTCCGGAGGAGGTCGTATTACAGCCCTCGCCCGCGGTGTGGAATGACCCGATGCGTATGCACGCCAAGGCGTATTACATTGCGGAAGTGTTGGGCGTAAAGGAAACGCTTCACCCGGTTATTTTTGACGCCATGCATGTCCAGAGGAAGCGGCTTGTCTCGCGACTCGAGCTGCGCGACCTGTTCGAAGACAACGGCGTAGATCCGGCTCAGTTTGACAAGGCGTTCGATTCATTTGGTGTCGACTCACAGGTCCGCCAGGCCGATGCGCGAGCCCGTTCGGCGAAGATTTCGGGTACGCCTTCCCTGATGGTGGCGGGTAAGTATCTGATCGAGACCCGGGCTGCGGGAAGCCAAACCAATATGTTGGAGATTGCCCGATACCTGATTGATAAGGAATTGGCTGCGCGCTGATCAATCTTCCGGCACAGACACAGCTGTTCGTGTCACGACTCTCCGTAACTCAAAGCTCGAATGTACCCCCGTCACTCCCTCGATGCGGGTCAGTTTGCCCAGTAAAAACTGTTCGTAATGTGCCATATCACGCACCACTGCCTTAAGGAGGTAGTCCGCGCTCTGGCCAGTGACGACGCAACAGTCGACCACTTCAGGTAGGTTCACCACCGTCTCTTCAAATGCCTCAAACCGATCAGGTGTATGGCGATCCATCGATACGCTGATATGGGCGGTAAGATTGAGCCCCAGTTTTTTCGGGTCGACCATGGCGACCTGATGCGTAATCACCCCCTCTGTTGTCAGGCGTTTAATGCGTCGAGCGCAGGGGGTGGGTGATAGTCCAACGCGTTCCGCCAGCTCGAGGTTGCTGAGCCCGGCGTCCTCTTGCACGACCCCGAGAATACGGCGGTCCAGCCGATCAAGCGCTGGTAGTGAATTATCCATAGTATGCGCCAATAATAGTGAATAAAATCGTAATAATGATAAAAAATAGCATAAAACACTACTAAAGCGGCATCAATAGAATTTTTTGGTGATTATCGCTTCGCTCAGGTCGGTACACTACGCGTCCTCACTACTGCAGCAGGACAACACCGTGGAAACCGCACGTTTTGATCACCGAAAGTACCGGGCATTTCAGCCGATTATCAAAACGGATCGTCGCTGGCCGGACCGTATGATTACCGAAGCGCCCCAGTGGTGCTCGGTCGATCTTCGCGACGGCAACCAGGCCCTTGTTGAGCCAATGAATGCAGAACAAAAATTGCGGCTGTGGGAGCTGCTGATCTCGATCGGCTTCACGCAAGTCGAGGTGGGTTTTCCGTCCGCCTCGAGCCACGATTTTGCCTTTTTGCGCAAGCTGATTGAAGAGAACCGTATTCCCGACGGCGTGACGGTTCAGGTGTTGACGCAGGCCAGGCCGGATTTGATCGAAAAGACCTTTGCTGCGTTGGATGGCGTGAAGCGCGCCGTGGTGCATTTTTACAATAGCACCTCGACGGTGCAGCGGGAGTACGTGTTTGGGCTCGACCGCGACGGTATTCGCGATATTGCAGTGAATGGCGCGCGGCTGGTCAAGGCGGCGGCGGATGCTCGCCCCGAGACGGAGTGGGTGTTCGAATACAGCCCTGAGAGCTTTACCGGCACCGAAATGGATTTTGCGGTCTCTGTGTGTGATGCGGTTAACGAGGTGTTGGCACCCACGCCTGCGCAGCCCGTGATCATCAATCTGCCGGCCACCGTGGAGATGACCACGCCGAATATTTATGCTGACCAAATCGAGTGGTTCTGTGATCAGATAAAGGGGCGCGAGGCACTGATTATTTCTTTGCACACCCATAATGACCGCGGATGCGCTGTGGCGGCGGCAGAGCTTGGTGTGATGGCGGGTGCTGATCGCGTAGAGGGCACTTTGCTCGGCAATGGAGAGCGGACGGGCAACATGGATATCATGACCATGGCCATGAACCTCTACAGTCAGGGTGTCGACCCCCTCCTTGATTTCACCCACATGGATGAGATTTGCACGGTTGCTCGCGAGTGCACGCAGTTACCGGTCCATCCCCGTCATCCCTACGCAGGAGAGCTCGTGTTTACCGCGTTTTCCGGAAGCCACCAGGACGCGATTCACAAGTGCCTGTCCAAACGAGATGAAGATGATGCATGGGATGTGGCATACCTGCCCATCGATCCCTCGGATATCGGACGCACGTATCAAGAAGTGATTCGTATCAACAGTCAGTCGGGTAAGGGCGGCGTGGCCCATGTGTTGCGTCGCGATTATGGATTAGAGTTGCCACGGTGGTTGCAGGTCGACTTCAGCACCGCGGTGCAGGGGCTTGCGGAAGACAGCGAAGCTGAAGTGTCCTCAGAAGATATTTTCACTCTGTTCAGAGACACGTATCTCAGTACGGCGGATCGCTGGCACCTAGGTAATTACCAGCTGTCCCGACAGGACGGATCTGATGGGCTAGACGTGACGCTTCATGGCCCCGGAGGCGACGTCATGCTGAACGGGCGCGGTAATGGTGTTGTGGATGCTTTTGTGCAGGCGATGGAGGCCTTCACGGGTCGACACATTGTGGTGGTGGAGTATTCTGAACATACGCTGGGACAGAGCGCAGACGCGGAGGCAGTGTGTTACGTACAACTCAATATCGATGGCGAACGCCCCTGCGGTGTCGGCCGCAGCCACGATATCGTGCAGGCATCACTCGCGGCCATTCTCTCCGCTCTCGATGGCAGGGGCCTGGTGTTGGCCGACGCTGCCTAGGCGCGGTCTTGTCTAATGCGGTCTCGGGTCCACTGTCGCGGGCATGGGACGCCGACCACCTCGATATAAAGCCAGTCCCAACTCGGGCTATTGATCGCAGTGGCGGGTTAAACGGGCGACCCTTCAGGTTCGTGTTTTGGTGTCTGCTTGCCTTCACGTTAAGCGGCTGCTCGGCCACGCAATTCATCTATAACCGCGTCGATATTCTGGTGCGTTGGTATCTCGATGACTATGTCTCACTGGATCGTGAGCAGCAGGCGCGTTTTGATGATCGCTTCGATTTGCTCATTGAATGGCATCGTCGCGATGAGCTGCCCGGATATGCATTGCTGCTGGATGACGCCTTAACCATTCTCGATGATGACGTTCCTCTGCAGGCCACCAGACATATGGCGGATCAAATTGAGGCCGCGGCGATTCGTTTACAGGATCAGTTTCTAGCGCTCTTACTCAGTACTGGGGAAGATCTGAGCCCCGAGCAGCGCGAGGCTTTTGTTGAGGCATTAATGGCCAAACAGGAGGAATTCGAGGCGGATCGCCTCGAGCGCAGCGATGAAGCCTATCGCGCTGACCTTGAGGAGCGTTTTGACGACCAGCTGAGTCGTTACCTTGGACCGATGACGGTCCCACAGGCGGACCGCATTACAACCGGTGTGGCGGAAATGACCCGATTGGATCGTTTTTGGTTGGAAGACAGGCGAGTATGGATAGCGCAGCTGTCAGATATTTTGTTGGTCGCCGAGCCCAATTGGCCGGATCAGGTACTGACACTCATTGCTGGGCGCGATGGCGCGCTGCTTCCCGCCTACAAAGAGGGCATCGACCATAACGGCGAGGTGATCCTGCAGTTATCGAGAGATATTTTGAGAGCCCGGACGGACAAGCAGGATCGAAAGTTGCGGGGTCGATTAGTTTCCCTGCGCGATGACCTGGCCGCACTGGCGGTGCAGTAACACCCCGGTTAGCCCTTTATCAGCGACTGGTCTCGGATGGCGCCTTTGTCGGCACTCGTGACCATGCTGGCGTAGACCTTGAGCGCTGTTGACACCTGACGAGGGCGATCTGCCTCGGGTTTCCAGGCGCGGGGGCGCTGGTTCATAGCATCCCGCCGGCTCGCCAGCGTGGCGTCATCAACCAACACGTTGATGGTTCTGGCGGGAATATCAATTTGAATCGGGTCACCGGGTTCGATCAGCCCGATTGCCCCACCTGCCGCAGCTTCGGGCGAAACATGGCCAATTGATAATCCTGAGGTGCCCCCAGAAAAGCGGCCATCAGTGATGAGTGCGCAGGCGCTACCAAGGCCTTTGGATTTCAGGTAGCTGGTGGGGTAGAGCATCTCCTGCATACCCGGGCCGCCACGGGGTCCTTCGTAGCGAATAATCACCACGTCACCGGCCTTCACGCGGTCTTCTAAAATATCAGCGACAGCGCCTTCCTGACTCTCACAGATATGTGCGGGGCCCGTGAAGCAGAGCGACTCATCAGCGACTCCAGCGGTTTTGACCACACATCCCAGCTCGGCAATGTTGCCGAACAGGACCGCCAGTCCACCCTCCTGAGAGTAGGCGTGAGCCATTTCCCGGATGCAGCCGCCCTGCCGGTCGGTATCGAGGCTGGGCCATCTGAGATCCTGACTAAACGCTTGTTGGGTCGGAATGCCGGCGGGCCCCGCAGCGTAGAGCGTTCGAACATCCTCGTCACTCGTTTGTACGATGTCCCACTGGGCCAGCGCTTCACCCAGACTGGCAGTGTGGACGGTCGGGCAGTCCAAGTGCAGCAGGTTACCGCGCGCAAGCTCACCCAAGATGGCCATCACGCCGCCGGCACGATGCACGTCTTCCATGTGGTAGAGGGGTGTGCTGGGTGCGACCTTGCACAATTGAGGAATTTTGCGCGACAGGGTATCGATTGCGGCCATATCGAAGTCCACACCCGCTTCTTGCGCAGCGGCTAGCAAGTGTAAAATCGTATTGGTCGAACCACCCATGGCGATATCGAGGGTCATCGCATTTTCAAAAGCACGACGGCTGGCGATTTCCCTGGGCAATGCGGTGGCGTCGTCGTGCTCATACCAACGTCGGGCCAGATCGACGATCACTCTGCCGGCTCTCAAAAAGAGCTGCTCGCGATCGGCATGAGTTGCCAGCAACGAACCATTGCCGGGTAGGCTGAGACCCAGCGCTTCGGTCAGGCAATTCATTGAATTCGCCGTAAACATGCCTGAGCAGGAGCCACAGGTGGGGCAGGCGGAGCGCTCGTAGGCGTCGACCGTAGCGTCATCGGCACTGGAATCTGCCGCAATTACCATGGCATCGACTAGATCCAGCTTGTGCTCTGATAGTGCCGTTTTGCCCGCCTCCATGGGCCCGCCAGAGACGAAAACCACCGGAATATTGAGCCGCATGGCGGCGTTCAGCATGCCGGGCGTGATTTTGTCGCAGTTGGAGATGCACACCATGGCATCTGCGCAGTGGGCGTTGACCATGTACTCCACAGAATCTGCAATTAGATCTCGTGAGGGCAGGCTGTACAGCATGCCGTCGTGGCCCATGGCGATGCCATCGTCGACCGCGATGGTGTTGAACTCTTTGGCGACACCTCCCGCCGCTTCAATCTCGCGAGCGACGAGTTGGCCCAGATCTTTCAGATGGACATGACCGGGCACGAACTGCGTGAACGAATTCACCACGGCAATGATGGGCTTTTCGAAGTCCTCGTCCTGCATGCCGGTAGCGCGCCAAAGCGCCCGCGCGCCCGCCATATTGCGTCCGGCGGTTGAAGTGCGGGATCGATATTGCGGCATCGAATTCTCTCAGTGGTAATAAAAAAAGGTGCTCTAGCTTAACACTGGCAAGCTATGAGGGTCAGACTGCCCGTCTCAGTACGGTGGCATTGCGCTGCCAGTTATACAGCCGTTGTTTTTCGACCGGCATTTCTTCTAGCGTGGCGGGTTCGAACCCTTGCTCGAGAAACCAATGGGTGCTCTGGGTGGTTAGCGCAAAAACATGTGTCAACGACAGCGCGCGCGCCTGACCGAGCAGCTCAGAGAGAAGCTGCTCAGCCCGTCCCGCGCCACGATAGTCGGGGTGCGTGGCCACGCAGGCAATCTCACCGATTTTTTCGGCGCTATAGGGGTACAACGCAGCGCAAGCGATCACGCGCCGGTCCCGCTCCAGGATCAAGAAACGGGAGATTTCTTCTTCAAGCCTCTCCCGCGAGCGCTTGACTAGTGCGCCATTCTCCTCGAGCGGTCGGATAAGCTCAAAAATGCTCGCGATGTCTTCAATTTCCGCGGCTCTGGCCTGCTCGTAAGGGTTTTGTGCGATGAGCGTACCGGAGCCGTCGTGGGTAAAGAGCTCTTCGAGCAGCGCACCCTCGCGTTCGTAGCTGAGCAAGTGACTTCGCGCCACACCGTTGGAACAGGCGCGGCAGGCGGTATCGCGCAAACGACGTTGCTCGTCATCGGTAATCTTCAGGGCTTGAGCTGAGGCGACGGTGCATTGGCGAATCAGTTCACCATCGCTGGCCTCAAGGCCCGGGTGGCGGTCAAGGAAAATCAGTTTGTCGGCGTTGATGGCCACCGCGACGGCTTCGGCTACCTCGCTGGCGCTGACGCTGAAAAGTTCGCCTGCCGGGGAGTAGCCCAATGGGGAGAGCAGCGCAATGGCATCCTGATCCAGCATCGCGCGCACGCCGTCACCGTCGATGCGCCGCACTGCGCCGCTGTGCTGATAGTCAATACCGTCGTGCACCCCGATTGGGCGTGCCGTCACCACATTGCCGCCGAGTACTCTCAGTCGCGCATCTTTCAACGGTGTATTCGGCAATCCCATCGACAGCAATTGCTCTAGTTGTACTCGTTTGCGCGCCGCCGTTTCGCTCGCAATGGCCAGGGTCGCGTTGTCGGTGATCCGGATTCCCGCATGAAACTGCGCGGACTGTTCGGCGCAGAGCGCCGCGTCAATCGCCGTTCGGGTCGCGTGTACGAGTACCAGCCTAACGCCGAGCGAGTGGAGCAGTGCCAGATCGTGGACCAGTGTGACCAGACCGGCTGACTCAAGTGCTCCATTACCCAAATAGACGACGAATGTGCGTCCACGGTGCGCCTTGATGTAAGGGCCTGTATGGCGAAACCAGGCGATGTGATGCTCGGTAGTGGTCATGATGTCATTTTGCGCCGATGTGAGGAGGCGTCATATTGATCGCTTTTCAGGGAGGCGAATCCTACCCGAGTCTTTGTCGTGGGAGAAAGGGTAAAAATCGCGGTGTCGCGCATGGGATAACAGCGGTGGAAGGGCGGGCGGCTTGCCGATAGGCTAGGTCATCTCCCTGACAGAGCGCTCTGACGAATGCTTCAGGACCCGGATCGGCCTCCGTGGCTGGAGGACAGTCTTCGCCATGCTAGTGCACGCTTAATCACGCGGATCGGTGATGCCGACTTAGCGGCCCTCACCGAGGCTGTGCAAACAGCGGATCAAGAGCGAGCATTCCAAACGCTTTTGGCCTGCAGCGATTTTTTTGTCGAGCAGGTTGCTCGTCAGCATGCGTGGCTGCGGAGCGGTCTAGTCAGCGGTGAGTTATTGGGTTCGAGGCTGCGACGGCCCGAAGACTGGGACGGCGCGCTGGCCGCGCTCCTGCCGCCCGACCAAGGGGAGGCAGATTGTCTCGCCGCGCTGCGTATTTTCCGACACCGAGAGATGCTGCGAATTCTGTGGCGTGATAATGCCCAGCTCGCTTCGGTTGAGGAGGCCTTCAATGAGCTCAGCCAGCTTGCGGACTGTTGCATTCGCGCTGCGGTGCGCATTGCTGAGACCGCTCTCGAGGACAAATACGGCACTCCCGTAGGCGATGAAAGCGGTCAGCCCCAGTCACTAGTGGTGCTGGGTATGGGCAAGCTGGGCGGCAATGAGCTGAATTTTTCCTCGGATGTGGACCTTATTTTTGCTTATCCGGAGAGTGGCGCGACGCAGGGGGGGCGGCAACAGCTCGATAACCAGTCTTATTTCACCCGCCTCGGGCAGATGGTGATTCGTTTGTTGGACGCGGTGACGGAAGAGGCCTTTGTGTTCAGAGTGGATATGCGGCTGCGGCCATACGGCGACAGCGGCGCGTTGGTGGGGGCATACAGTGCACTGGAGGTGTATTACCAGGAGCAGGGCAGGGAATGGGAGCGCTACGCCATGATCAAAGCGCGACCCTTAACGGGTTCGCAGGAGGCCCGCGAATCCCTCATGGCCATGCTGGGCTCTTTTGTCTATCGCCGCTATACCGATTTTTCAGTGATCGCGGCGCTGCGGGATATGAAGCGCATGATGCGCGCAGAGGTGGCGCGGCTGGGTATCGACGATGACCTGAAGCGGGGTGCCGGAGGCATCCGCGAAATCGAGTTTATTGCGCAGAGCCTGCAGTTGATCCACGGCGGCCGGATCCCCGAGATCCGGTGTCGATCACTGTTGGAGACACTGCAGGCGCTGACCAAGGCCGATCTCTTGTCGAGCCGGGAGTCAGATTGCCTGACAGCGCACTACCGGCTCGAGCGACGCGTGGAGCACGCGCTGCAGGCAATGCAGGATAAACAGACACAATCCCTGCCGCAGGCCTCTCTACCAAGGGCGCAGCTGGCGCTGCTATCTGGGTTCGCTGACTGGCAGACCCTCGACACCCAGCTGTCCGAAGCGCGCCGTGAGGTCGACGCGTTGTTCAACGATTTGATTGCTGAACCCACGACTGCGGCAACGACCGATGAGACTGATGCGCCATTCGGTCTCTCGTTTGCCGCGCTGAATGAAGAGGCGCTGGCCGAGATGGGGTATCAGCAGGCCAAACAAAGCTGGTTAGCGTTGGAGGAATTTCTCGGAAGCGCTTGGGTGGCGGCGTTACAGCCAGAGGGGCGCCGGCGGCTGGAGGCTTTTTTGCCCCTGTTGTGCAAAACGGCAGCGGGCGAGTCGGATCCAGATCGGGCACTGACAAGCAGTCTGCCCTTCGTGCAGGCGGTCTGTCGCCGCAGTGCCTATTTGGTCCTGTTACAGGAAAACCCGCGGGCGCTGGGGCATTTGGTCTCTTTGGTTGCCGCGAGTGTCTGGGTCGCAGAACGCCTCGCGGCACGCCCAGAGCTGGTCGATGAGCTGCTCCATGAAACGACGCTCTATAGCGCACCCAGCCGTGACGAGCTGCACGCGCTGGTGAGACAGCAACTGCTCCGCATACCTGAAGAAGATCTTGAGGCACAAATGAGCGCGCTGAGTCGCATCAAAGACGGGGTCGTCTTGCGCGTGGCCGCCAGCGAGCTCACCGGGACGCTGCCGATCATGAAGGTGAGCGACAACCTCACGTTTCTTGCCGAAGTCATGATCGAGCAGGCCGTGGCCCTTGCCCGGGCAGAGCTCATACAGCGCTACGGTGAACCCCAGTCAGAACAGGCCGGGTTTGCGGTGATCGCGTACGGTAAGCTCGGGGGACTTGAGTTGAGTTACGGTTCAGATCTCGATCTGGTCTTCGTGTTTGATGGGGCAGAGGGCAATACTGCCGGCCCCAAGGTCATTGATAACACCCGGTTCTACCTGCGTCTGGCCCAGCGCGTGGTCCACGTGTTATCCACGCAGACCTACTCGGGACGGCTTTACGAAGTCGATCTTCGCTTGCGACCAGACGGGGATTCGGGCCTAGTGGCAACGTCCCTACCCGCACTTCGGCGGTATCAACTTGAATCCGCCTGGGTCTGGGAGCATCAGGCATTGGTGCGAACACGCGTGGTGGCGGGTGATGCGACGCTGAAGGCCTCGCTGGAGAGGATGCGCTGTGAGGTATTGGCTTTGCCTAGGGAGCAGAAAGACCTTGCCTCAGCGGTCTGCGGGATGCGGCAGAAAATGCGCACAGAGCACAGCACCATGGTGCGCAATCGCGAACACTTTGATCTCAAACGCGATCCGGGTGGTATTGTGGATATCGAATTTGTGGTGCAATACCTTGTGCTCAAGCACGCCGCTGAGCACGCTGAGCTAACGCGTTGGTCTGATGTCATTCGGCTGCTCGAAGGGCTTGAAGACGCCGGACTGGTCGCGACCGAGGACGCCTCGGTACTGTCGCAGGCCTATTTGTCCTATCGTGGCGCGATCCACTCGCTCGCATTGCAGGGCCGCGCTGCTGACATCAGTGCAGAAGGCTATGGAGCGCTGCGCGAGCAGGTGAAGGGTATTACCGACACATTATTACCCGGGCTGCAGTCAGGGTAGAATCCGCTACCGATAAGATGGCAGTCAGCGCTGCCTCAGAAAGCTGAAACAGAAGGGAAACAACATGGACCTCTCACAACTCACCGGTCACATCTGGCTCGATGGCGAAATGGTGCCCTGGCAGGAGGCGAGGGTTCACGTGCTGACCCACACGTTCCATTACGGGCTCGGCGTATTCGAGGGGGTGCGTGCGTACAAAACTTCCGACGGCACATCGATTTTCCGGCTCAAGGAACATACTGATCGCTTGTTTCGGTCAGCGCATATTCTGCGGATGGATATGCCCTTTGATAAAGAAACCCTCAACGCCGCCCAGCGCGCCGTAGTCAGGGAAAATGAGCTGGAAGAGGCCTACATTCGGCCCATGTGCTTTCTTGGCTCGGAGGGAATGGGGTTGCGCGCCGATAATCTCAAGACCCATGTGATGGTGGCATCCTGGGCCTGGCCTTCTTATATGGACCCGGAAGCGAGGGACCGCGGCATTCGCATCGCAACGTCGAGCTATACGCGGCACCACGTCAATATCACCATGTGCAAGGCCAAGGCCAATGGGAACTACATCAATTCCATCCTCGCACTCAGAGAGGCGATGGACGCTGGATTCGAAGAGGCGCTATTGCTCGACAATGAAGGCTATGTGGCTGAGGGCAGCGGGGAAAACTTTTTTTTCGTGCGCGATGGTGTGCTGTACACGCCGGAACTGACGTCCTGTCTGGAAGGGATCACTCGCGATAGCATCCTGCGCATTGCGGCAGATCAAGGGCTGACCGTGAAAGAAAAGCGCATTACTCGCGATGAAGTCTATGTGGCAGATGAAGCCTTCTTTACCGGCACCGCGGCAGAGGTCGTGCCCATTCGCGAACTGGATAACCGAATGATCGGCAGCGGTACGCGTGGGCCGATCACGGAAAAACTTCAGGCCATTTACTTTGAGGCGGTCCGCGGCGCGCAACCAAACTACGCGGAGTGGCTGGCGCCGGTCGCTGACTGATCAGCATGCAGCCGGACTATCGGTAGAGGAGCATTACGCAATGGAAAGCCTCCCCAGCGGTATCCAGTATCGACACTGGCCCGTTGAAAACGCCAAAGCCTGTGTGCTGCTCGCCCATGGTTTAGCTGAGCATACTGGCCGCTATGAAAGGCTAGCAGCGCGTTTCAACGCTGGCGGTGTGGCCGTGGTGGGCCCCGACCACGTGGGTCACGGCGCGTCTCCTGGCGTCAGGGTTCACCTGAAGCAGTTCGACGACTATCTTGCGCCCCTTCAGTGCCTGCGAAGCCACATCGATAATTGGTACGCCGGTAAACCCGTCTTCCTCCTTGGGCACAGCATGGGGGGGCTCATCAGCGCGCACTTGCTGCTTGAATCGCAGGCTGCGTTTCGGGGTGTGATGTTGTCCGGCCCCGCCTTCCATGCGGTAGATCCGGCGCCGGCGCCCATGATCTGGATCGGCAGGGTGCTTCGCCACTTACTGCCGAAGCTCGGCATGCTCGGACTCGATGCTAATGGCGTGAGCCGCGACCCTGCGGTGGTCGCTGACTATATGGCTGATCCGTTGGTTTATAACGGCAAGATCACGACGGGGTTGGGCATGGCGTTGCTCGACGCCATGGAGGTCGCGATTGCCCGTGCCGGTGAAATCACCCTGCCCGTGTATATCGCCCACGGCGACGCCGATGTGATGGCCG